>Ga0209098_1000888_pt1 | contig 30787 bp, 21 predicted proteins | sample AD_JPNHW1_MetaG_FD_184429 | JGI IMG/M metagenome (GOLD analysis project Ga0209098, IMG submission 184429) | Active sludge microbial communities of municipal wastewater-treating anaerobic digesters from Japan - AD_JPNHW1_MetaG (SPAdes) (version 2) | ecosystem: Engineered > Bioreactor > Anaerobic...
AATATTCGATATTTAAAAAGGCCAAATGATTTACGAACACCGATCAAGGATTTAAGATTTAAGACGGATTTTGAACTTCGAAAATCTAAAATCATTAATCAATATTCGATATTAAAAAAGGTCAAATGATTTACGAACACCGATCAAGGATTTATGATTTAAGACGGATTTTGAACTTCGAAAATCTAAAATCATTAATCAATATTCGGTATTAAAAAAGGTCAAATGATTTACGAACACCGATCAAGGATTTAAGATTTAAGACGGATTTTGAACTTCGAAAATCTAAAATCATTAATCAATATTCGGTATTTAAAAAGGTCAAATGATTTACGAACACCGATCAAGGATTTATGATTTAAGATGGATTTAAACTTGTGATTGATGTTACACAAAAGGATGATCACTCTCAAAATCCGGCCTGTAATGATCTTTGCTGTCCAGTTCCTGTATCCAGCCATTTGTCAACCCCAGTTTTTCTGCTTCATTGACGACAATATCGTATTCGCTTTTGTTCAAAGGCTGATCAATGTTTTTATATTTCGTTGCTTTGTAAATCGGGTAATACTGCGACATGAGCGAAATATGAATTTTGGGCGAAAGTTCCTCAGCAATAAAGTGCAGCACATCAAGGCTGTTTTGAATATGGCCGGGCAATACAAGATGACGGATGATCATGCCCGATTCAGCGTGATCTTCATCCAGATAATGCAACACTGCGCCTTTCTGGCGGAACATTTCTTTCAGCGCTTGGCGGGCAATGGTAGGGTAGTCGTTAGCATCCGACAATTCCAATGATAAATTATTGTCGAGATATTTCATGTCGGGCAAATAAATATCAATAAGTCCTTCAAGCTCTTTCAGCGTTTCAACTTTGTCGTAACCATTGCTGTTGTATACAAACACAGGCTTTGGTTTATAATTCTCAAAGGCTTTGATCATCGAAATCACCTGCGGGATATTATGCGATGGGGATACAAAACCGATGGCTTTGCACCCGGAATCAAGATAGTGTTGTACATCAGCAAGGATCTTTTCGAAATCACGATAATGAAGTGAGGCCTTCAAAGCATTATCGCTGATCTGGAAGTTCTGGCAATAGACGCACTGAAGGTTGCAATGGTTGAAAAAAATATTACAGATGCCGTGTTCGCCGCTTATGGGCGGTTCTTCACCGCGATGTGCAACGACAGAGCTTATGTTGTAACCATGATCTGACCGGCAATACCCGGCGTTTCCTGCAAACCTGTCAGCACCGCAGTTGCGCGGGCAAAGCCGGCATTTTTTTAAAGCATGAAAAGAAATATCCATTGATGAACTCAATAGGATTTTAAGAAATCACTGGAGAACAGGAAGCGGAGCATCACGTTATAGTGTAGGCGGAATGACTCATAATGCATCAGCTTTATCTTTGACCAGTAAATGCTTCCGAGCAGATCTATGGCAATATTTTCACTGAACCGGAATTTTACACCCGGTGACAGAAAGGCCCCCAGCCCGATACCACCCTGACGGACAGGATATTCCTGCATATTGGTATTGGGAATGTATTGCTGGTCTCCGTAAATATTGATAATGCTGTATTCAAGGTTCTCGATGGCGATCTTATTTTCTCTTACTTTAGTATTGTTCAGATTGAAGCCCAGTTCCACAAACCCGAAGATCTTATCATCAAGGGGAAATTCATAACTTGCGCCTATATCAATGTTGATGCGGTCTTCCGAGCCCCAGATAGGATAATTTACAAGGCTGTCTCTGGTCTGTAAAGGAGAAGTGGCTCCGATCTTCATGGTGAACAGATCTTCTGCGGTGAACTTGGAATAGTTAAACTGAACAAAAGCCCCGAAATGGTTGTTGAAGTTTTTCTTTATATAGACTCCTACGCAAAAAGCCGGTTTGTACCTCATGGCCGTCGGCATGCCTACAATAGCAAAGGTGTCGTTGATGACCTGCCTGATCTCGTTAAGGTAATTAGGATTACTGAAAACGAGGCTTATCTCGTTCTGATTGCCAAAGGCGCCGTTGTAAAAATTTGCGTGGTATTTATTGGCAAAAGCAGCTCCGCAGTTGATGCCGAAACTCCATTCACGGTTCTGAGCGACAGAGTCGTCCTTTATGGTCAGCGCGGAAACATTGGTATTTGCAGCACAAAGAATAAGTGCCAAAATACTGAAAGCACATATATTTATCAGCCTTTTCATACTTACATGGTGCTGGTTGCGTTAATAATTATATGCAAAATTAAACTCTTTAAGTGATTTTTGTTACAAAGTTTTTTATTAATTTGCAAAAATGTTTTACATGAAGAAAATACTTGTTTTGTTTTTATCTGTCTTTTTTGCCTTTTCCTTATCAGCACAGGATACGGTACATGCAAAATTGCAGGAAACAAGCCCGAAATTCATGTTGAGCGGTTTTGGCGGGATTATGAGCGAAACTTCCATCTTGAAAAAAAATATTTCAGAATCATTGGGCGCCTGCGGAGCTTTGATGATCAATAATTATTTCTTTATTGGCGGATATGGAACAACCCTTATAACAAACCATACGTTAAGAAACCTGATAATTCCTGATGAGTACGTTTTGGATGGCCGGCCTATGTATTATTATGGCAAACCCCTGAGAACCAATTTCAGTCATGCAGGGATATGGATCGGGGGCGTGTTTTTTTCTAAGAAAATCGTTCATATGGGGTTGAGTGCAAGGTTTGGATGGGGAAACATTCATTTGTCCGATTCTGTGAACAATTCCTATATCAACAACGTTGATTACCGCTTGGATTATACCAACGATAAAATCTTTGTAATCTCACCACAGGTTGAACTTGATATTAAGATCACATCCTGGCTGAAATTTAATATGGGCATTGGCTACAGGTTTGTAACAGGTATTGATTTCGACAGGTACAAAGAGTATAATTTCAATGCGCCACATATCACCGTTGGAATTTATATCGGCGGATTTGCTAACAGCCAAGAAGATGAGGATTTGCCCGATGACGAAACCCCGGAAGAATAAATGCGTAAAAACGATTAATTGAAAATTATCGGATGATACCAACGAAGGATGAATATGACAAATTGCGGCCTTACTATGATGAGGAAGTGAATAGCGCCATCGGTGAGCTTATCAAAGATCCCGAATTTGCCATGTTCATACGTTACCTTTTGCCGGGGCAGGACAGGAATGAGGTGTTCAACTATCTCAGGGGCATCACGTCCATCGAAGAATTTCAGAGAAAATTCGTGGTCATGCTGCTTGACCAGGTTACCCAAAGAAGCATCGACAGCCTGACATGCATTGGTACGGAGCGGATCGAAAAAGATAAGTGCTACATTTTTATGTCCAATCACCGTGATATTGTGCTCGATTCTTCGCTGATAAATCTCTTGCTCTTAAAGCATGGTTTCAATACTTCCCAGATAGCTATAGGCGGCAACCTTCTCATCTCGCCCATGATAACTAACCTTGTCAGGATCAACAAAAGTTTTATCGTAAAACGTGATATTCCTCCCAGGGAATTATATGAATATTCAAAACTTCTTTCTTCATATATTGCCCACACATTGTTTGAAACCCGCGAATCAGTCTGGATAGCACAACGCGAGGGGCGCGCCAAGGACGGCAACGATAAAACTCAGTACGGTCTGTTGAAAATGCTCGCGATGAACTATGAAGGAAAGGATAGGGATATTTTTCTGAAATTAAATATTTTTCCGGTGGCTCTTTCCTATGAATACGACCCTTGTGATATGCTTAAAGCCATAGAACTGTATTCGGCAAGCGGCAGAGGGCCATTCGTGAAATCTCATCAGTCGGATTTTCAGAGTATGATTACCGGGATAATGGGCTACAAGGGCAGAGTGGATATTTCTTTTAGCAGCGCGTTGTCCGAAGAAGATTTCGATACTATTGACAGCGAGCAGTCTAATAATTGGATGAAAGGCCTTGCCGCAATCATCGATAAAAGAATTTATAGGTACTTCAAATTATGGGATACCAACTATATCGCCCATGATTTGTTGAACGGAAAGGCTGAATATATTGACAAATACACCGAACAATCAAAAAACAAGTTCGTGGATTACCTTAATACAAAAATAGAAAAGCTTGAAGACACCTATCCTAAAGGTGAGATATTCAACATAATTCTGAACATGTATGCCAATCCGCTAAAAAACAAATTATTGAACAATTTCCCGGTCTGATCAGTATACTTCCAGAATCTTATTATCCGCACCAAGAAAACTGAACGTATCACCGGCTTTCAGTTCTTTGATTGCATGAAACAAAGGAACTGATTGTGAAATGGCAAAATATGTATCTGTTTCTAAAACGATCTTTCCTAAACCAACCGATATGAATAATTTTTGATTTTTCGTGATGACCACAGAACCAAAAGAAACTTTATCCATCATCTTTGTGGGATCGATTCGCTCCAGGATCTTGATTTCATCACGAATTTTCTGAAGTTGTACTCCAAAAGCATCCCTCTTATTCAGCATATCCATCTTATAGGTATCGAGCCAGTCTTCAGGGGTGCCGTATTCTTCTGCATTCTGGTATGCTTCGGCCATTTCAGCCATGATCCGTTCTGCCGATTTTTGATGCAATTGCATACATGTATCCAGAAGCTTTTTCTTTATTTCTTTCTTGTCCATATTTTTCTTAAATATAAATTTTATATGCGAAATTATTGCGATCTGCTTTATTCAGATAGGATCCTGTTAGGAAAATGAATTAATTATTTTTGAAAAAACCCGATAATTCTAAATACAATTAACTGAATAAGACCTGAAAAGTATTTTTTTTATTTTTTTTCACTTGTGATAACAAATATATGTGTTTTTTTGCACAAAAGCAAATTTTTAAGCAAATTTGCGTTATAATTTAATAAGTCATCGAAACTGTTTTGATTTTCTTCTGCGATTTAATTTTTCTTACAACGAAACATTTTTATTTTTGTATAAAATCATTTAAGGCATATGGGCAAAGAACCAAAAGAAATCGTACAATCAAGGAATGTACTTGAGTTTATTACAGTAGCCAATGAAGTCTGCATTTTTCTTGAAGAAATCGAAAAATATGATACGGATTTAATCTTTGCATACCTGCAAAAAGTATTACCGCTGCTGTATCTCAAAGGTGCTATGCTGCCCGATGTTCATGTGGACAACGAGGATGCCAACGAGCGTTTTGTCACCCTCGAACAATGGGAAAAGATCTATATGAGCCTGCTGAACAAAACAGGGGGGAAAGATAATTTTCACTATATAGATTCATGCACAGAAGTTGATTTTAAAGAGGAAAAAGGCAGTATTGCAGAAAATTTGTCGGATATTTATCAGGATCTGAAAGATTTTATTCTTTTGTACCAGAAAAATACGCTGTCAGCCCAGGAAAATGCCGTGCATGCCTGTAAAATTCTTTTTGAAGCCAACTGGGGGTTGAAATTATTATCCGCCCATACGGCGATACACAGCCTGTTGTACGGTAAAAAAAAAAGTGAAAAAGATTTATTTATGGGATTTTCACCAAACTAAACCGATATGTTCCTGCAGAAACTCACATTAACCAATTTTAAAAATTTTCCGGAGCTGGAACTCAGTTTTTCGGAGAAGATAAACTGCTTTGCCGGAAACAACGGAGTAGGGAAGACCAACCTGCTGGATGCCATCCATTACCTGTCGTTCTGCAAAAGCTATTTCAATGTGATTGATACGCAGAACATCATGCACGGCGAAGAATTCTTTACTATACAAGGCGTTTGGGTGAAGAACCACGAAAACCCGGATACCATTTTCTGTGGACAGAAACGCAATCACCGCAAGGTTTTTAAACTTAATAAAAAAGAATACGACCGCCTTGCCGACCATATCGGGCTGTTTCCGCTGGTGATGGTCTCCCCGCATGATGCCGACATGATATACAGCGGCAGTGATGAACGCCGGAGGTTCCTCGACAGTTTTATCAGCCAGTTCGACCATGTTTATCTCGATGACCTGATCAATTACAATAAAGCGCTTTTTCAACGCAACAAACTGCTGAAAATATTTTTTGAGGATCATACGTTCGATGCCGAGGCGCTTGAGATATGGGATAATCAGTTAATCTCTCTCGGAACAAAAATTCATGCGAAAAGAACTTCTTTTATCCTTGATTTTATACCTTACTTTAACCATTATTTCGAGCTGATAAGCGGAAAAAAAGAAAGCGTTTCTCTTGTATATGAGTCTCAACTCAATGATGCACAGCTTGAAGGCCTTTTAAAATCAAGTCTTTCAAGAGATCGTATCCTGCTTTATACTTCCTGTGGAATTCATAAGGACGACCTGAGCTTTAATATCGAAGGCTTCCCTTTGCGCAAATTTGGTTCCCAGGGACAGCAAAAATCATACACCATTGCCATAAAACTTGCCCAGTTTGAATACATTAAAAACATGAAAGGGTTCAAGCCCATTGTGCTTTTTGATGATATTTTCGATAAGCTGGATGATGAAAGGGTGGAGCACATCATAAAACTTGCCACTGATAATAATTTTGGACAAGTTTTTATTACCGATACACAAAAAGAACGCATAATCAGCACTATGAAAAAAATTAATTCACCGGGAAAGGTTTTTGTGATAAGTGATAATAATGCCAAAGAAATAAATTTCTGAAAATGCAAAATGAAAAACCTTTAAAGGAAGTCCTCAGGCAATTTGTAGAGCATTACAGACTTGAACGGAAGCTGAATGAAGTCACACTTATTGAAAAATGGGAAGAAGTCGTGGGTAAAATGATCGCCAGGCACACCACGAATATCCATGTAGATAAACGTACCTTATTTGTGGAAGTGGATTCTTCGATTGTCCGCAGCGAATTAAACCTGATGAAATCGGTAATTATTATCCGGCTGAATGGCTATTTTAATAAACCCTTAATTGATAAAGTCGTCTTAAAATAATTTAATATTACCTAATGAAAAAAAGCTTTTACTTAGTTTATTTGCTGTTATTTGCAGTATTTATTTGTAGCATTACTTCATGTATTAATAATGCATCTTTACAGGGTAATGGAAAGATCATTAAAAAAGAAATCCAGGTCGGTGAATTTAATAAAATTGAAATTAGTGGAATTATAAATGTATATATCACTCAGGGTACTGCGGCAAAACTTGAAATCGAAACTGATGAGAACCTTATTGAATTTATTGATGCAAAGGTTCGCAGTAAAAAACTTAAAATAAAAGAGAAGAAGATCGTCAGCAGTACAAAGGGCATAAATATTTATCTGACCATCACTACGCTTGATCAGATTACGTTGTCGGGTTATACGAGCCTTATTTCGTCAGACAAGCTTAATTTTGACAAGATCGCTATAGAGGCTTCGGGAAGCAGTAAGATAAAAATGGACATCAACGGGGTGGACATGAATACTCAACTAAGCGGGAACAGTAGCGTTGAGCTGTATGGTAATATTTATACCGCGGGTATCAATGCTTCTGGTTCGGCAAATATCGATGCTTCGAATCTCAATGTCGATGACTTGAAACTTGAGGTATCAGGAAGCGCTGCCGCTAAAGTCAATGTGATAAGCAAGTTTGATGTAGAAGCTTCCGGCTCTGCCCAGGTTGAATATCAGGGAACCCCCGATATGAAGCAGGAAGTGTCAGGAACAGGAACAGTTACAAAAATATATTAATCATGGAAAAAGAACTCACAGTCGGCACACTCGTCGACCACGAAAGGTATGGCGAAGGCGTTGTCAGCAAGGTCAACATTTCAAATTATGAGATCATTTTTACCCGCGGCGGTAAAATGGAATTTTCGAAAAGCAACAAAGAACTGGAAGTTTTGGAATACATTGATGGGCAGGGCAGCAGCAATGCACAGCCTGTCGATCTGGATGCTTTTGAACAACTGATGATCCATTTTCTTGATAAGTATGGCGCTTTTCAGGAAGTAATAGCAATGGGCGAAAAATGGGAGGGAGGCAAGCTCATTATACAGCCAGGGAAAGCTGAACTAAAGCCCAAAGAGATTCCGATAGAAGCTTTTTTTCACAAAATTGTGATGTTGCGCGACCGTTTGCGTGTTTTGGAACAAAATATCAATAGCCATCCCAAACTCAGCGACCAGGACAAAGTGGATATGCAGCAATATATTACCCGCATTTACGGTAGCCTGACGACTTTCAATATTTTATTTGATGATAAAGAGGATTATTTTGTAGGTACAGGGGGAAATTAGGTGATACGAATAGGCACGAATTAATTCGAATTAATACGAATCAAGGGTAGAGAATTATAACCATTTCATATATAGCCAATAACCTGCCCGTCTGTCTGCCAACTGACGGATCAGGCGGGGAAGAATTAGGACTTTATGGACAAACTCTGATTTGTTATCGGCGGTAATTTTCATTTTCTTCCAAGAAACACAAAATCGATAATAGAAATGTGTAACTATAGTTTCTTTTCAAAAAAAACTAACAAATAAATCTAATAAATCATCAAATGACGGCTTGCTTTTAATTTCTAAAGTTTTTGTTTTGGGTGGTCGAGCCTGTCGAAGCCACCCGTTTGTGCATAGTTTAAGCCATAGGAGGAGACTCCGGAGACCTTCAGAACAAATTCGTACATGAATATGAAAAAGTAAAAAAAACTTAAAAGAATTCCTTATTTGATAACAACTAACTTTTTCGAAAAAGTAAGTTTTTCTGTTTTGAGAGTGTAATAATAGATGCCGCCTGGAATATCCGAAGTTTCAAAAGCCACACTGTATTGTCCAGTTTCAAGATGTTGGTCCAGAAGCAATTTAACCCGCTGTCCCTGGTTGTTATATATTTCCAGGCTAACTTTACATTTTTTATCGATCACAAAAGATATATTTGTTTCATCCTTGAAAGGATTTGGATAAGCGTCATATAATTCGCTGTTTTCTTTAATTTTCGGATCGTAATCGATAACTGAGACATATAATCCATGAGGTCCGGCGCCTGTTGGGTTTACGCCGTGGCATACCGTACATTTATTCAATATGCCGGCATAACCCTGTAATGTTACGTTTTGCAAATTATCATTTGCGTTATTGGTTGGCACTATCGCATGTGGCGATCCATGACAAGCGCTGCAATACATTCCCGAATGTCCTTTTGAATTTCTAAATAATTTACCCGGTTCGGAACCATGTTGTGGCCCATGACAGGCAACGGCACCGCAATCAGGTTCCTGCAGCCAATCCTGCCTGCCATTTTCTATAGTTTGTCCAACAGTGTGTGTACTACCATGGCAATCCTGACAAACCATGCCAGCAGTAAACATGACATCCCTGAAGCACTGCGTATTGGGACCCGGATGGCACTTATAACAATTGTCGGTTATCGAACCGTGTTTTAAGTGGATAGCTTCTGAAAAGGCTGGTGTCCCATGTGTTCCGGGCTTACCAAGCGCATTGTCACGATGACAGTCTGCGCAAAGTATGGGTTTTACATTAGGGTTAAAACCCGGAAGTACTTCATGTTCATTAAGAATGTTCTGCTCGCTGCTGTGGCAACCACTGCTGATGCAACTTAATTCATTGGAAACCGGAATCACCGATTGCGTCTGAGCCAGAAGGACATTGCCTGAATTGTACAGTTTAATCAGTGCCAGTTGGTAAGGATGTTCATTAACAAGGTCAATATCAGTATAAGGTGTTATTGGAATCCCCTCAATATGAAAATAATTGTCTGTTGTATCCATGCTTCCCGTAAGGCCGGCACCGGTAAGGCCGATATTGTTGGCCAGCGAAACCCCAAACAGGGAATTGACATAAGTCCAGAAATCAGTTTTCCCGATAGAGTAGGTATTACCTGGTATCTCATAGGTAACATGGTAATCTGAAGTCAAAATCTCAGGAACATTGATTGCGTTACCCACTTTGATCACCTGCGCATGTTGATTATTATACGGAGGAAGCACGCAGAAATTATTGAAATATTTATTAGCGCAATGCATTCCAAGATCATTCCATGCAATAATGATAAATGTATCGCTTTTTGCACCTGGATTTTCCTTTATCTCTCTAAAGGTATTTTCTTTTGCGGGGCTGAAAAACGATGAGAAAAACAACACAGCAACCAGGGTTGAAAACGTAAGAAGTAAAATATTTTTCATAACTTTAAATTAATTGTGGAAATAACAGGGAATTTTAGATGTAAATATACAATAATTTACGCTGCTTTTCAAATTAATTTTAATTTTATTTTGAAACAATTTTATTTGGGGTCTTTAATAATAAATGACATGGCTATTTGCGGAACAGGCGAAAACTGAGTTGATGAATATTAAATGTAAATAATGATCTAACCTCAAAAACAGGGCTTATTTGGCTGGCAGGGGTGAGGCTGATGAATGCATACCGGAGCAATGTTGTTGCCTGAAACTTCTTTAAAATACTATTTCTTTTTATTCTCTTATTATTTCCCTAATTCATCTGGGCAAGGCTATGTATCGTATATTTATCGATAAAAAATAATTACTTTATATATAAATTTCTTAATTGCGGCAATAATGCAACAAAAATTATGACAACAGCTAAAAACATATATAAAGCATGTATCCAATGTACTGTACCAATAAACATCATTTCGGCCTGCAGCCATATAATGAGCGCAAAGGCTATATAAATACTGTATGACCAGGCCCAGTGCATATCTTTGAAAAAATTAAACCGATCGGCGAACTTACTTACCGGCTTTTTCAGCAAGGCTAAGATCAGGAGACAGGGAGCTATTCCCAGGATCGAAAATAAAATGATGCCCGGTATCAGATAATCATTGAAAGGGGAGTGCTCTAAAAGCGACAAAGGCATTCCAAGCAGTTCACCCGTGGGTGAAACAACCAGTGCACCGCCTCCGAAAATAGCCCCCAGCCCCAGAAATGCCAATAAAATGATCAGGACATTCCGCATTGCCGGTTTTTGTGTTTTGTTTTGATCCTTCATATCGAAGTTAATAAAACTGTCCGGCTAATAAATACTTTTGGTGTATCAATGATCATAAATCCAAAGCTTTTTAATTTACTGGTCATTTCTCCAAAAGCTTTTTTTGAAACATGGAACTTAGGCTCAATGATGAATATTTTCCCGCCGGGTTTTAAAATTGATCTCAATTCTTCAAACAGCCTGTCGTGAGCGGGCATTTCATGAATAACCCAGAATGCAAAAATTAAATCAACCTTTTCGCTGATACCTAAGGTATCGTCTTTACACTTATGTATCTCTATCCTTTGTGCTAATTCTGTTCCTTTTATCTTTTTCTGCACCTTTTCAAGCATTCCGTCCTGAATATCTGCAGCAATGACCTTTCCTGAATCATTAAGCCTTTTTGCAATTTCTATGGTAAAAAATCCCGGGCCGCAACCCAGATCAAGAATGGTCATCCCTTTACTCACATATGGCTCAATTATTTTCTTAGGGTCTTGAAAGAATCTTCTGAAAGAATTATCAAGTATTCCGGCTATTTCGACAGGGCAAACTTCTATTTGTTTTTCTTCTTTCATTTTTTCAGATCTTGTTTATTTGCCATTTAGACATTTAAAATTAATTCGCCGGATTTTCGATGAGTGCGCGGATAACTTCCCTGTTTTTTATGGTAACAGTATCGTTCGGGTTTAATTCTATCATTTTATCGTAATCCGCAATGGTGCCTTCATAATCTTTTAAAATACACTTCAGCATGCTTCGGTTATTGTATGCTTTGATAAGTTTGGGATCTATTTCTATGGCCTTATCATAATCGCTGATAGCGCCGGCAAAATCATTCAGCTCTTTTTTAACATTTCCCCTGTTGAAATAGGCATTTTCGGCTTTGGGGTCCAATTCGATGACCTTATCAAAATCTTTGATCGCACCTGCATAATCGAGATTGTCTTTTTTTGCATTGCCCCGGTCAAAATAGAGTTCTTCTTTTTCGGGATCTTTTTGAATTTCAACGTCGAAATCTCTGATGGCACCGGCGTAATCTTTTAAGAAATAACTTGCCAGGCCCCTGTTATGATAGGCAGCAGCATAATCTTTATTGACCTTTATCAGGTTATTAAAATCGTCATAAGATTTTTTAAAGAACATTTCTTTTTTTGCACTGCTGAGCGAATCACTTTGTGCGATCTTCAGGTAATAACATCCGCGGTTGTTATATGCCAGAGGGTTCTCAGGATGTTTTTCCATTACATCAGAAAAAAGGGTTTCATCGTTTTCCCATACGTCAATACGGAAAAAACTAACGACCGAAAAAATGATACAACCAAGCACTAATACTATCTGCAGGGGTTTTTTGTAAGCCCCGTTGGCCTTCGTTGAAAGATTTTCAAAAAGCTTGCCTATGATAAAAAATACACCGATATATGGGACGTAGGTATAACGGTCAGCCATCGTAGCATTACCCACCGTGATTATTTGGAGTACAAGAATGATAGTTACCACAAAGAACAGAAATCCGAAAATTACATCTTTTCCCCAACGGCGTGAATACCATACAAAAAACAGCAGTAATCCTACAAATAAAACCGAGATGTAATAAATCACGGGTAGGGTGCCGCCCAACTGAACAGGATAGGGGTAAAGAGCAGACAAGTTAATCGGGACAAAAGCTTTTAATAAATACATTACTACTGAATTGGAAACGATGAATATCCGGTCAAAAACAGGGATCACCTGTGCGTCTGTGAGAGGCATGGCCGCTTTTTGAGAGTTCATGGCAAGGTAGCCGAAGATAAGAGAAATTACAAAAAAAGGGATTTTTTCAGCAAGTGTTTTCCAGTTGATTTTTCTGTTCAGGTAATAATCGAAAAGAATCAACACCAAGGGAAGGATAACCGCTGCCGATTTGCTGAAACAGGATAATAAGAACAAGATACCTGCAAAAATTAAATGTTTAATTTTTTTGGATTTCAGGTAATCAGTATATGCTATCAGTGAAAGCAATAAGAAAAACGTGTATAAGACGTCCTTTCTCTCGGAAACCCAGGCCACAGATTCGATATGCATAGGATGAACGGCAAAAAATGCAGCTGTAATCAAAGCAACATTTACATTTTTTGGAGATAACTTCTTTATTAAAACAAAAACCAGCAATGCATTCATTGCATGCATCAGGATATTCGTGAAATGGTATAAACCCGGGCCGTCCCCGACGATCTTATGTTCGATGGCATAGGTCAAAGTAGTGATCGGATGGTAGTTGCCAAAATAAAACTCCGAAAACATCATTTTTACGTTTTCCCAGCTCAGCTCTTTGATGCGTTCATTGAGGTTGATATACATGTTATCATCCCAGATAAGGAATTCAAACCTGATTGCTTTGAAATAGATAGCAAGGGTTGCAAGTAAAACGGCCCCCAAAGCATACCAGGCCCATTTGTTGCTGGTGTTTCCCTTTAATTTTGTACTTGTTTTTTTCGCTGCAACCGGTTTTTGCTTATTCCTTGTGTCCTTTTTATTCTTATCCTTTGAGCTCATTATTTGAGTAATTAGTTTTTAAATCAGTTATTTTCATCACCCCTTCGCCTTCGCCTCTAATTTTTAATTCTTAAGATCAGCTTTACATTTTCCCTGTTATTAATGGCATCGGTATATTGCGGGTTCAACTCAATAGCCCTGTTATAATCTTCTAAAGCGCCCTGGTAATCCCTGAGCTGATACCTTGCCGTACCTCTGTTGCCGATCGCTAAATAATATTGCGGGTCTAATTTTACCGCTTTGTCAAAATCTTCAAAAGCAGCCTGGAAATCATTTAAATAAAATTCGGCATTACCCTTATTGAAATGGATCTTTACTTTATCCTCTTTGTTTAACGGGCATTTCAAAGCGTTTTGATATTCTTTCACCGATCTTTTCAGATTAGTTTCTTTATTGGCGCTATCGGCTACTACAGCAACCTGGCCAAGGAAATGGTCGCCTAAAAGATAATACGGAGTGCCACAGTCAGGATATTTTTTTATCACATCAGAAAAAAGCTTTTCATCATTTTCCCATATTTTTACACGGTTGTAAGAAAGTGCAGACAATAGGGCAAACCCAAGCAAAAATACTATTAACAAGTAATTGCTGTATTTTTTATATTTTCCTTTTACCTTATTGGTGTAATTTTCAAAAAGCTTTCCGAAAATAAAAAATATCCCGATGTAAGGAATGTAGGTATAGCGGTCGGACATGGTTACCCCGCCCACACGGAAAAACTGAAGAACAAGTATGATCGTTATTACAAAAAATAAAAATCCAAAAATGATATCTTTTCCCCATTTTCGCGAATACCAGACAAAAAACAACAATAATCCCACAAGCAAAATAGACAGGTAATATATTCCCGGAAGCTTGCTTCCGTATTCAACCGGATAGGGATAGATCGCCGACAGGTTCACCGGCACGATGGCTTTAATGATATAACTCATAAATGAATAAGTAACCAGTGCAAAATGCTGGATGAACGGAACGGAGGAAGTATCGTGTATGGCATCGCCCTGGGCTTTGACAGCAATGATTCCGAATATGAGTGCTATTATTAAGAAAGGAAGTTTTTCGATGATCAGTTTCAGGTTATATTTCCGGTTGGCGTAATAATCCATAATAAACAAAACCAGGGGCAGGATGACCGCCGCCGGCTTGCTCAGGCAGGATAAAATGTAAAAGATGGCTGATAAAATTATATATTTGTTTTTTTGTGACCGCAGGTAATCACTGTACATGATCAGCGAAAGAAGAAAGAAAAAGGCGTACAGCACATCTTTTCTTTCGGAGACCCAGGCTACAGATTCGACATGCATCGGATGAACAGCAAAAAAAGCGGCGGTGATCAGTGCAACATAAGCATTTTTAGGAGAGATCTTGCGGATCAGTACAAAAACCAAAAACGTGTTCAGCAGGTGCAGGATAATGTTGTTCAGATGGTATAAGGTACCGGAAGTTCCTACTAATTTATACTCTATAGCATACATGAATGTTGTGATAGGATGATAATTGCCGGCGTAAAATTCTGAAAAAATCAGTTTTAAATTCGCCCAATGAAAATCCATAATACGTGTGTTGTCCGTAACATAAGATTTGTCGTCCCAGTGGGTGAGCAATTCATAGCCTATGGCTCTGAAATAGACGGCAAAAGTCGTGAGAATAACAACCCCTAAAGATATCCAAACCCATTTACTGACAGGGTAATTCGCGGCAATCTGAACCGTTTTCTTCTGCTGTGTTTGTTTCTTGTTCTTTTTTTTGTTCTTGACTGGTTGTCCCATATTTTACTTTATTGCAGGAAATTTCACCATTTTTTTTCTTGTCTTCAACTTCATCTTTTAATATAACACTGAATTTGATGATAATTTTCCGATTATTAAAATATTTACTTTCTCCATTCTGTTATGCCTGAAAAGTTTAAATTTTTCAAGCTTTCATTATAAAACAATATCGCTTGATTATGTCAAACGGAGTTACCTTCTGTGATTTTTTTTACAAATATAATTTGAAACAGGTAAACTACACAAGAAAGAATTTAAATAATAAAAAAAATGCAAAAGTCATTCAAGGTCTTTGGTGAGCGGGGCAACTAAATTTTATGTAAGTTTGTAAAAAAAAATATGCTCGAAATACAACTCATACAAACTACGGTAGATGCTGTTGCAAGGCTTTATAACCAAGACATTGCCCCCTCTCTGGTGAGCGTTCAGAAAACTAATATGCAATACCGGGGAGAAGCGGATTTTACCATCATGGTTTTTCCCCTGGTGCGTTATTCAAAAAAATCCCCCGAACAAACGGCAAATGAACTGGGTGAATATCTGAAACAAAATCTTATCTTTATAGAGAATTTCAGTGTGGTCAAGGGGTTTCTGAATCTGCGCATTACGGGAAAATTCTGGCTTGAGTTTTTACAAACCAATTATCAGAATACCAATTATTGCATCACCCAACCCGACAAACAGCAAACTCCCGTTATTGTTGAGTATTCATCGCCAAACACCAACAAACCTCTGCATCTGGGGCATATCCGCAACAACCTTCTGGGGGATTCCGTTTCGCGCATCCTGAAAGCAAACGGGAAAAACGTGTTACAGGTAAACCTGGTGAACGACAGAGGCATACACATCTGCAAGTCGATGCTCGCATGGCAGAAATGGGGCAGTGGCGAAACCCCGGAATCTTCGGGCATGAAAGGCGACAAATTGGTGGGTAAATATTATGTTGAGTTCGACAAGCACTATAAGGCTGAAATTACAAGCCTGATACAACAAGGTATGGCAGAGGATGATGCCGCCAAAACGGCCCCGCTGATACTCCAAGCACAGGAAATGCTTCTCAGGTGGGAGCAGGGCGACAAAGAAACCAGGGAACTATGGGAAAGAATGAATTCATGGGTTTACAAAGGTTTTAATGAAACATATAAAAACCTGGATATTGCATTCGATAAGACATACTATGAATCGCAGACTTATCTTTTAGGCAAAGAAGTGGTTAAGGAAGGACTCGAAAAAAATGTTTTTAAAAAGAAAGAGGACGGTTCCGTGTGGATCGATTTGACGTCAGAAGGATTGGACGAAAAGCTGTTGCTGAGGGCCGACGGGACTTCCGTATATATGACACAGGATATAGGCACAGCCAAAATGCGCCACGATGAATTTTTGCCCGAAAAGATGATCTATGTAGTTGGTAATGAGCAAAATTATCATTTCGATGTGCTGAAAAAAGTACTGGCAAAAGCCGGTTATAGCTGGGCTGAAAATATCAGGCATTACTCGTATGGAATGGTTGAACTGCCCGAAGGAAAGATGAAATCGCGCGAAGGCACCGTGGTAGATGCCGACGACCTCATTGATGAAGTTACTGAAACGGCAAAGCAGATCACTACTGAACTCGGAAAACTGGAAAATTTCGATACGGAGGAGGCAAATAAATTGTTCCGGTTGATAGGACTGGGCGGACTGAAATATTTCATCCTGAAAGTGGACCCGGTCAAAAACATGATGTTTAATCCTAAAGAATCTATTGATTTTGATGGAAATACCGGCCCTTTCATTCAGTACACCTATGCCCGTATTCAATCCTTGTTGCGCAAGTCGGGTAAAACTGCTGAAGAGTTTGTATTTGCTGATGTCCCGGATTTGTTGGATGAAGAACGTGAATTGTTGTTCCTATGCTATGATTTTAGGCGCATTTTGTCCCTGGCTGCCGATGAGCTTAGTCCGGCCCAGGTCGCCAATTATGTTTATGAACTGGCCAAACAGTACAACCAGTTTTATCAGCGCATACCCGTGCTTAAAGAAGATAATATCAACCTCGTCAATTTTAGGCTGGCACTATCCGGCTTCACATGCATTATCATTAAAAACGCAATGAAATTACTTGGAATTGATGTTCCTGATAGAATGTAGTTTTGTTGCTGATTATTAGTAAAATGGAGATAAGATTAGAGACTGGAGATTAGAAATTAGAAATTAGAAATTAGAATGAACACTCCCAACTCCCAACTCATAACTCCCACCCCAATAATTAACTAAATAAAAACTTAAAATGAAAAGCATTAAATTACTGTCAATCCTATTATTAATAATAATGAATTCATGCAAAACAACTGAACCCGGCCGTGCCTTTACTATTGGAAAAGGAGGCGGGTTTACCGGAAAATACGACGTATACCTTGTAAAATCTAATGGCGATGTTTTTAAGGTGGTTAAAGACCAACCCACATCCGAATTGGTAATAAAAATTGATAAAAAACAAATTGCTGAAATCTTCAAACAATTTGATCAGTTGAATATCAAAGAAATCAACTTTTCGCATCCCGGCAACATGACCTCATTTATCCGGTATTCAGCCGATGGCAAGATCTATGAAATAAAATGGGGAAGCAACAATGAAGTGCCTCCCCGAATTTATATTGATTTCTTTGATAAAGTCTGGAATCTTATCAGAATAAAATAAGCATCACTGTTTAATGATTTTATTGTTGTAGATGCCTTTATTGGTCGACATCCTGATAAAATATATGCCGGATGCTTTTTCGTTCATATCCAATTGATAGGAATTTTGTCCTTTTTCAGCGCTTTCTGTTCTGCTTTCCAGTAATTTACCCTGTAAATCAAGCAGCTCAATATTCACAGTTTGCTGTTCGTTTGAGAACAAATTGATGTTGAGCATCTCGTTTACAGGGTTTGGATATATTTCGAGATAACTGCTCATGTCTTCCGCTTCAATCCCTGCATCCGGGCCTTCCATAAATTTGACATTATCAACATAAGCATTATCCATTGTAAAATTTACCAAATAAACAGTGTCTTTGCATATATTACGGGTTTCGAAAGTAACCGTGAATTTGCTGCCTGCATAAGCGCTCAGATCAATAAAATGTGAAACCCAGGGGTCTGTATTTGCGGTGGTCGGGTTATATGTTCCTCCGATCTGTGTCGCATCATTAACCAAAACCCTGAAATTGCTTGCAACCGAATAATCATTTCCTGCGCCAAGCAGATATTCGTATCCGGCTTGACCAAACGTTTGTTTAAGGTCGAATCGCAAATAGGCATTTGTCCAGGCAGATGCATCCACGCAGAAAGTAATTTTGGCAGACAAAAAATCGTTTATGGTCCAGGTATTTGTTCCATCCGGAAAAACAACCATCGTGTAGTATGTTAATGCGTTGCCGCCGGTCATCAGAAATCCTTTCGTTCCTGTATGGTGAGCGGCATAGTTTACGTAAACGTGCGCGTAATCTCCAAGGGTGACAAGGTACATATTATCAGCATTAGCCTGTTCAAAAGTAACAACGGTATCTGCAAGTGATGAGGGATTCTTGACCACATAACCGGCGAACTCATCATTTGAGTTCAGGCTGTCATCAGCAAAAAACGTTTTAGCTTTGATGGTGAATGTGGTTCCGGATAACGACATATCTGCAGGTGTGGAAAAAGTATGATAAATCACTGAATCAGGATACACATCATAAGCTGTGGTGATGGTGTCATAAATATATGCCCCATTGTTAATGCTGTAGCCAACAGGAATCTCACTACCGGCGGGAAGAAAATCACAGGCGAAAGAACCGACCCTTATTGTAATATCTTCTATATTACTCAGGTTACATGCCGAAACAGGTGCAACAATTCCGGTAACACCAACGTCGCTGTTCTGGAATATTCTGTTTTCAAAAGTATACCCCGTCAAAGTGTCATTGTATACCACAGTATCATTTGCATAATTCAGCCAGGCATTAATGGTATGATTTCCTATAGCTTGTACATCGGCAGGAACAGTAAATGTAAAGTCAATGGTATCACCACCGTTCACATTAGCAGCCAGCATCAATGTGTCGCCAACCACGGCTCCGCCATCTGACTGATAGAAAAAGAAAATGCTGTCGCCTGCATTTATCGGCAGGTTACAGCCATTGTAGATCATCCTCACACTTACCGGTTCATAGGTCATCGCACATGCAGTGACAGGTGCAATAACATCGCTCATATATACATCGTTGTCAGCAATAGCCATACCTAAACCAACTGCATACCATGCGTTGACCGTCTGTACCATCTCGTTGGAACAATTGCCATAGATATCAATAGCAGCCTGAATGGTAGCCAGACGGGCATCAGCATACCCTGATGAGCTTGTCATATATACCGAAAGGGCACGATAAGCAATTTGGGCCGCTTTTTCGATCCCTATACTGTCGATAGAATATACATTTCCGAGATCGTTGGTACCGGTGTCGCCGGCAGAAATGAGGTAAAACCAATAGTTGGCGACACCGCTGTTGTAATGCACACCACCGTTATCCATAGTCCCGGAGAACCAGAAATTTCCAAGATAGGTATCTGGTTGATCGTCTTCATTGGGATCTGACATATTGCGGAAACCATTACCTCCGGTAAGATCAAAATCTTCTCCGACCAACCAGTCGGCGAGGGAAGGAGTGGCATAAAACTCAACGGCAGCGCTGAAAATATCACTGAAAGCTTCATTCAGGGCGCCGGGCTCATCCTGATAAACCATATTGGCCGTGTATTCGGTAACTCCGTGCGTCAGTTCATGGGCACATACATCCAGCGCGGTGAAAGGTCCTTCCTGGGTACCATCGCCATCGCCATAAGTCATGCAGGTTCCGTTCCAGAAAGCGTTAGCATAATCCACATCATAATGAACGAAACTGATAAGGGAAGAACCCTGGCCATCATAACTGTCTCTGCCAAATTTATCCAAATAATAATCATAAGTGGCTTCAGCGCCAAAATGAGCATCGGTGGCAATTTCATCCTGTTGTGCATTCACGTTATTCCAATTGTTGTCGGTATCGGTAAAATCAATAGCCGTATTATAATCAGTCGAAGTATTCATATCATAGGTTTCGATACCACAGCGGCTGGTTTCTCTCAGCCGGTAAGCGCCGGGGCCTGTAGAATCAACGGTTATGGTTTGAACCCCACTGTATTTTGTATGAGCAATACCCGGGATGTCGGTAACACGAATCAGGTCAATAGTGTGATATACTTCACCGGACGTTGCATCAATAAAGACATTTTTATAGGAAAGAGGTTTTGTGGCATATACGTTGACTTTGTATGCCAAAACATATTTTGATGCATCTTTTCCGAAATGTTTATCAATAAGCACCAGCTTAGCCTTTGGATAATAGGTGGCATTCTGGTCTTTTTTCACTTTTTTGATAAAAGCTTCGCTGGCAGGACTATCCCACATGTATTTTTCTGCATTGGTATATGCAACTGCTTTTTCAATAGCATCCTGAGCAGATAGGGAAGGGCTGACTGTTAAATTCAGTCCGGTGATGATAGTTCCGTTACCGCTGACGGCTTTTTCACGGAGGCTATGTATCAGATATTCAGCGCCTTCGACAGGAATGCCTTGATAATACTGCTGATAGCGATAGTGGGTAAAGCCCAGTTTATCATTTTCAGTCCGGGAAACTAGCATCTGGTCGGAAGCATTCAGCCCGAATTCGTTTTTATTTGTGATAAAAACCTTTTCAGGATTGATCTGCTGGTTGCTTTTAAATTGTATCCACCCCGACTGATCTTTGACAAAGGCTATCTTTGTGACATTTTTACTGACCTGTCCGGTAGAGACACCGGCAGACATGATCAGGATGGCTGCAAGCAGTGTAAATCTGATTTTTTTCATGGTGTTTTTTTGATAAATTTGTTCGGAATAATTGATACAAAGATAATAAGATTTGAGTAATAAATTTTTTGACTTTTGATTCATTATTGTAAATTTGCCGAAAACCACCGAATGAATTCACTCCCCAGGCAGATACTGTTATCGTTTTTCAAACAAATACTGTTTTGGTTTATTGTTTTCGGACTGACAAGGATCGTTTATATTTTTTATAACCTTAATTATCTTAAAGGCATCAGCTTCTTTGAATTATCCGGGGTTTTTTGGTATTCTCTTCCGCTCGATCTGTCCACTATATGTTACATAATGGTCATGCCTTTTTTGTTAATGGTGATCCGGAATTTTTATTTTGCAAAATGGCTCGATATCATCAATAAAACATACTTTTTTATTGTTTTGCTTTTAGTGGTCATCATTACTTCTGTTGAAGCCGGCATTTACAGCGAATGGAAAACAAAGTTACATTACAAGGCCTTGCTTTATCTCGCAAATCCACGGGAAATTGTAGCATCTGCTCAATTATGGCAAATTATGGCCATCTCCCTTTTAATAGTGTTTCAGATGGCTCTGTACTACGTTATTTTTATAAAAGTCTTTTTTTATCGTATTACGTCTGTTAAAAGAAATTACATCTTTTCTGCGATATTTATCCTGCTTACCCCCGTGTTATTATTTGGAGGTATGCGCGGAGGTATAAGTCAGATACCTATCAATCAAAGCAAGTCCTTTTATTCAAAATATGAAATACTGAACTGGATATCTGTGAACTCTTTGTGGAATCTTGAGAGCAGTATTGGAAACAACTATGACCTGTTGAAAAATAATCCCTTTCATTATTATAGTGATGATGAAGCCTGCAAGACGGTAGATCAACTTTTCGGAAGTTGCAATGATTCCACAGAAGTGATCTTAAAAACAGACAAGCCGAATATCGTCATGTTTATTCTTGAAGGATGGTCGGCCGATCTGATAGAGAGCCAGGGCGGAGAAAAAGGGATCACCCCGTTTTTTCATGAATTGGAAAAAAACGGGATATTGTTTACCAACATCTATACGAACGGGACACGATCGCAGGAGGGGATGTCGGCAATTTTCAGCGGTTTTCCTGCACAGTCAATTACTACAATAACTCAGCAGCCTGATAAATATCATGCACTTCCCAGCCTGAACAAAAATCTGAAAAAGGCAGGATATTTTTCATCGTTTTTTTTCGGAGGGCAGCTCATCTATGGGAACATCAGAAGTTATCTGGTACATATTGGTTTTGATACTATTTTCGAGGATGATGATTTTCCTTCTTCGTTTCCAAGAGGCAAATTAGGTATTCATGATGAATTTACATTTCCCTATTTTCTTGATAAATTAAACACACAAAAACAGCCGTTTTTCTCGTCTATTTTCACCATCAGTTCGCATTCACCTTATGATTTCGGCATGCAGGAAGTGATATCATGGCCACAATATGAAAAAAAATATGTCAATGCAGCCTATTATGTGGATCAATGTCTTGGAAAATTTTTCCGGCAGGCACAGAAACAAACTTGGTATGACAACACGCTATTTGTTCTCGTTTCTGACCATAGCCATGGAACATACCGTAACCATCATTTTTGCTCGCCCGGTTACCATAAAATTGTAATGCTGCTTTGCGGCAATGTCATAAAAGAAAATTTCAGGGGTACGCAAAACACAAAAATCGGCTCACAGACAGACCTCCCGGCTGTTTTATCCGCTCAGCTCGGGCTCAGATACGATGAGTTTACGTGGAGCAAAAACCTGATGCAACCCAACTGTCCCGAGTTTGCTTTTTATGCTTATGATGGCGGTTTTGGATGGGTAAGACCGGGAAGTTATATCTCTTATGATACAAGAACTAATACGAACTCCATATTGCAGATCGATTCCACATCAAAGATCTCTGAGGCTGAACTTTTACACCAAGCCAAATCTTATATGCAATGCAGCTTTCAGCAGTATTTGGATTTTTGAGAATTTAATTTCATCCATATATTCGCAAGAATTCGTTTATCTATTGATAGTCACTGGGTGAATAAAAACTGCAATTATAGGAAGTGCCTGACAATCAATTTTTATCCAGTGATTTGCTAATTTGAGGTCCTGATAATATTTATCAAAGATTATAAAATTTGCCAGTTATTTTTATGCTATTACGTTTAATATTCAGTTGAATATTGGGATTATTATGTTTGTCATTCTTTTTTGTATTTTTGTATATAATAATATCAGGTAAACAGTTTAATATGACTTCAAATAAATTAATGAAAAAAATATATTATAAGGCTATTTTAATTTTTTCAATAGCGTTTTATTATTCAGGTATATCAGCTCAAAATCTGGTAGTTAATCCGAGTTTCGAAGATGTAAATGTTGGCAGCCTGCAATGTAGCTGGTATTTATCAATAGCAACGTTCAATGCAGCTATCAATAATTGGACTGTGCCAACAGATGGAACTACGGATATTTTCCATTCGTCTCTTGCTGTCTCCTGCTTTTCTAATCCTCTTTCAACAAATGGTTCCGCTGTGGGACAGCAATCTCCGCATACGGGTAGTTGTATGACAGCTATTTGCACATATGGCAACGGAGGGTGCACTCCATGGCGCGAATATGTGCAGGGCAGGCTTTCCAGCGCGTTGGTTCCCGGACAACAGTACTGTGTTGAATTTTATGTATCCCTGGCTGACAACAGTATTTACGCTACAAACAACATTGGAGTTTATTTTACGACTTCAGCCTGGGTCTCCACGAATGGAGGCTGCCCTTATTATGTAACGCCTCAGGTAAGTTATATGTCACCAATTATTACAAATAAAACAGCGTGGACTTTGATTTCACTGAATTTTACGCCGACACAAGCCTATACTTATTTTACCATCGGAAATTTTTATAATGATGGCTCTACAACTGCTGTTAATGTGGGCGGAACGAATGCCACAAACCGATATTTTATAGATGATGTGGATATTCATCTTTGCAATCCCACCACCGTTACAGTTAACAGTCCTGCAATTTGTAACGGACAATCAGCAGTTCTGAATGCATCTTCAAATACTCCGGGAACTACTTTTACTTGGAGCACAGGTGGCTCCGGCTCAAGTATTACAGTAAGCCCGACAACAACAACGACATATACCGTTACAGGTACAACTCCAACCGGCTCAACAGCATCGGCAGTTGCAACAGTAACAGTTAATCCTAATCCTTCAGTTTCAGCCAGTGCTGCCCCGGGTTCTGTTTGTAACGGACAATGCACAAACCTCACAGCAGCAGGTGCTTCAACGTACACATGGATGCCCGGAAGCCTCACAGGAACAACGGTCAATGTTTGCCCGGGAACAACTACAATATATACAGTTACTGGTGTGTCGGCAGCAGGATGCAGCGGTACTTCCACAGTAACAGTGGCGCTCAATCCTTCACCTGTTGTTGGCGCTTCAGCCTCGCCTGCAGCAATTTGTACGGGACAAAGCAGCACGCTGACAGCTTCAGGAGCATCGAGCTATTCCTGGATGCCTGGAACTTTAGCGGGTACATCTGTAAATGTTTCTCCCTCATCAACGACAGTATATACAGTTACAGGCACATCTGCTGCAGGCTGTTCGTCCACGGCAAGTGTTACGGTTACCGTGAATACTGCTCCTTCTGTCTCTGCGTCTGCATCACCGACCGCCATATGCAACGGCCAATGTACCAATCTGACAGCTAATGGCGCCTCGACCTATACCTGGATGCCGGGCAGCCTGAGCGGAGGCACAGTAAATGTTTGTCCGGCCGGCACCACAATATACACGGTCACAGGAACAAATGCGGCAGGTTGCACAGCAAATTCTACAGTAATCGTGACAATTAACCCCAACCCAACCATATCAGCCACCGCATCTCCGGCGGCTGTATGTCCCGGACAATGCACGAATCTGACAGCAACCGGTGCTTCGGCTTATTCCTGGATGCCCGGCACTCTTGCCGGAACAACTGTCAATGTTTGCCCGACAGCAACAACCGTATACACGGTTATGGGTTTGTCGGCAGCAGGATGTAGCGGTACTTCGACAGTAACAGTGACTGTTAACCCCATACCTGTTGTTGGCGCTACAGCCTCGCCTGCGGCAATTTGTACGGGACAAAGCAGCACGCTTACAGGTTCAGGAGCATCAGCGTATTCCTGGATGCCAGGAAATTTAACAGGGACATCGGTAAATGTTTCGCCGACATCAACGACAGTATATACGGTAACAGGCACATCAGCGGCAGGCTGTTCGTCCACGGCAAGTGTTACAGTTACTGTTAGTGCGGCTCCTTCTGTTACCGCATTTGCATCACCGGCTGCCATATGCGCCGGCCAATGCACCAATCTGACAGGCAATGGCGCTTCAACCTATAGTTGGATGCCAGGAGGCCTGAGCGGAGTCACAGTAAATGTTTGTCCTACCGGCACAACTACATACACGGTCACCGGGGCAATTACGGCGGGTTGTACGGCAAGTGCTACGGTAACTGTGACAGTTAACCCTAACCCTGTTATATCAGCCATCGCCTCACCGGCGGCTGTATGCCCCGGACAATGCACGAATCTGACAGCAAACGGTGCTTCGGCTTATTCCTGGATGCCCGGCACGCTTGCCGGAACAACTGTCAATGTTTGCCCGACAGCAACCACCGTATACACGGTTACGGGTTTGTCGGCAGCAGGATGTAGCGGTACTTCGACAGTAACAGTGACAGTTAACCCCATACCTGTTGTTGGCGCTACAGCCTCGCCGGCGGCAATTTGTGAGGGACAAAGCAGCACGCTTACAGGTTCAGGAGCATCAACGTATTCCTGGATGCCAGGAAATTCAACAGGGACATCGGTAAATGTTTCGCCGACATCAACGACAGTATATACGGTAACAGGCACATCAGTGGCAGGCTGTTCGTCCATGGCAAGTGTAACAGTTACTCTAAATCAAAATCCTGTGGTTGCAGCTACTGCTATGCCTGCTGTAATATGCCCGGGCGCATGTACCGATTTAAGTGCTACAGGGGCCTTGACTTATCTATGGATGCCCGGCAATCTTTCCGGAAGTACTGTAAATGTTTGTCCGAACATAAATACATTATACACTGTTACAGGGACATCTGCCCAGGGATGTACGGCAACCGGTACCGTTTCGGTAACAATAGCTTCGCTGCCTGTGGTTTCTGCTAATGCATCAGCCGCTAATATTTGTGTTGGTGGATGTACGGATATTACAGCTTCAGGAGCAGACACCTATTCATGGCTTCCCGGCGGACTGACAGGGACAAGCGTTAATGTTTGCCCTGTCGTTACAACAATTTATACCGTTACGGGTACAAGCACAGACGGGTGTACCGATACAGAAATAGTAACCGTTTCAGTAACTCCGATCCCTGTTATTACTACTTATGCGACAAATGATACTTTGTGTTTCGGACAGAGCACAGGATTGTCTGCAGGAGGGGCTAATAATTTCCAGTGGCAGCCTGGCGGTATGCCCGGCTCTTCCATTAATGTTACTCCTGATGCAACAACCACTTATACCGTAACTGGTGATGTGAACGGATGTACGGCTTCGGGCAGCATTACTGTCAATGTTTATCCATATCCGGTCATCAGTTTTTCTGCTGATAAGATGGCTGGCTGCGAGGATCTGCTTGTTCAATTCACCGATCTGAGCAATTTCAACGATGCCACATGGTACTGGGAATTTGGTGATAATACTTTTTCTTATCTTAAAGATCCTTTGCATCTTTTCACTGAACCGGGTATTTATGATGTCAGCCTGACGATGACAACGATCTATGGATGTACTTCAAGCTTCAATTGGCAGGATATGATCACGGTATATAAATTACCGGAAGCTGAGTTTGTGTTCGTTCCTGAGTCGGCAACTGAACTGGAGCCTACTGTATGGTTCTATGACCGGTCGATAGGAGCCAGTGCCTGGGAATGGAATTTTGGGGATTTTTTGTCATTGGACAATAATTCAAATCTGCAAAATCCCATACATATTTATGCTGATACAGGAATATTTAACGTGATGCTTGTGGTAATGGCTGATAACGGATGCCCTGACACAGCCTGGCATTCGTTGTATGTAGCACCTAATGTTGCTGTTTTTGTCCCAAATGCTTTTACGCCTAACGATGATCTGCAAAACCCCAATTTTATTTGCAAAGGCGAGGGCATAGACTGGTCAACTTTTGAGATGCGGATATATGACCGCTGGGGCAAGCAGCTTTTATTCACAAATGATCATGAAACTGGCTGGGATGGTAAATACAACGGGGTGGAAATGCCGCAGGATGTTTATACCTGGCTGATCAGTTTTATTGATATCCGCTTGAAAAAACATAACCTGAAAGGAATCGTTACTCTTGTAAAATGAACTATTTTTTGCCTGATAAATAAAATATCAAAAGATGCATCTACCCGATATAGACAAGCTATAACTGTCCACTGGCAGACAAGGACATTGACGAAAATGAATTTTTTATGATGAAAAAAATAATAAAAACACAATTTTTGATTGTTTTGTTATTTCAATGTTGTTGCTCGTATGGATTGAATATTGTAATCATTGAAAGTCAGTCTTTTAATTCCGGACATAATATGGATGCACAGTGGAGTACTGTTGCAACAGCAATGGGACATAGTCCTTCAATATTGCCTCAGGCCACTTTGGACAACAATAGTTTTTTTTCAACTACGGACATTTTAATTATTTCATCAGGTGTAATAAATTTACCTGCTAACAGGATAAATACTATCATTCAATTTATTCAAAGCGGAAAGAACGTATATCTGCAATCGGAGTATTTATCTTCTTATTCAACGAATCAGGCTTTTGCTTATATTGTTGCTCAGTTCGGAGGCGTTTTTAATTGGACAAATCAGTTTTCGGGTGATCTTGCCCCGATGAATGTTCTTGGAACATTCTCAAATACAAATAATAATGTTCTATCTATAGGTTATTATTGGTATTCTGTTTCTGGTGTTGGCGATTGTAATGTTGTAAATTTTTTGGAATATGGGAACGAATTTCATGGGTTTGAATTTATCCCTGGCAATAGTTCATTTGGAACGATCATTACTTGTACAGATCAGGATTGGATCAGGTCTTATACAAGTCCGGCACTAATGCAAAATATAATTACGCATCTTATTACACCTGACCAATTGGTGAACAATATTACTCCGGTATTTACAACTCTTGGCCCGTATTGCGTTGGAGCAACACCAGGAACACTGCCAGCAACATCCGCAAATGGCATCACCGGGACATGGGACCCTGCCACAATTAGCACGGCAACAACAGGAACAAGTACTTATACATTTACACCAACAGCAGGACAATGTGCTAATACAACTACCATGTCTGTAACCGTGAGCTCTAGTATTACACCAACGTTTACGACTCTTGGCCCATATTGTGTCGGTGTAATACCCGGAACGTTGCCTGCAACATCTACGAATGGCATTACCGGGACCTGGAACCCTGCCACAATAAGCACGGCAACAACAGGAACAAGTAATTATACATTTACCCCAACAACAGGCCAATGTGCTACGACAACGACCATGTCGGTAATTGTGAGTTCAAACATAACTCCGGCATTTACAGCTCTTGGCCCTTATTGCACTGGTGCAACACCAGGAACACTGCCCACAACATCCACAAATGGCATCACCGGCACATGGAACCCCGCCACCATTAGCACGGCAACAACAGGAACAAGTATTTATACATTTACGCCGGCAGCCGGCCAATGTGCTTCGGCAACAACTATGTCAGTAACTGTAAGTTCTAACATTGCACCAACATTTACAGCTCTTGGCCCTTATTGCACAGGTGCAACACCAGGAACACTGCCCACAACATCCACAAATAGCATCACCGGCACATGGAACCCCGCCACCATTAGCACGGCAACAACAGGAACAAGTATTTATACATTTACACCATCAGCGGGACAATGTGCTTCGTCAACAACTATGTCGGTAACTGTTAATCCGAATATTACACCTTCTTTTACGGCTCTTGGCCCTTATTGCACAGGTGCAACACCAGGAACACTGCCAACAACATCCACAAATGGCATCAGCGGCACATGGAACCCTGCCGCCATCAGCACAGCAACAGCAGGAACAAGCACTTATACATTTACACCATCAGCGGGACAATGTGCTTCGTCAACAACTATGTCGGTAACTGTTAATCCGAATATTACACCTTCTTTTACGGCTCTTGGTCCTTATTGCGCAGGTACAACACCCGGGACACTGCCAACGACATCCACCAACGGCATCACCGGAACATGGAACCCTGCCACAATTAATACGGCAACAACAGGAACAAGTGCTTATACTTTTACTCCAACAGCAAGCCTATGTGCTACGACAACAACCATTTCTGTAACCGTGAGTTCTAATATTACACCGACATTTACGGCTCTTGGCCCGTATTGCGTTGGAGCAACACCAGGAACACTGCCAACAACATCAACCAACAGCATAACCGGGATTTGGAGCCCTGCAACAATCAGCACGGCATCGGCAGGAACAAGCACTTATACATTTACGCCAACAACAGGGCAATGTGCTGCGGCAACAACCATGTCGGTAACCGTTAGTTCTAATATCACACCAACATTTACAACTCTTGGTCCGTATTGCGTTGGAGCTACACCCGGAACACTGTCAACAACATCCACCAACAGCATTAACGGAACATGGAGCCCTACCACAATCAGCACGGCAACTTATGGAACAACTACTTATACATTTACACCTACAGCGGGACAGTGTGCCGTTTCTATGAGCATCGATATTGTCGTTAATGCGTTACCAGATATTTATGCCAGCACTTCGCATACGAATATTTGTTTTGGTCAAAGTTCGGAGATCTATGCTAGCGGAGCAGCAAACTATGTATGGCAACCGGGCAATATGAGCGGCAATTTCATAAATGTCTTACCAAATACAACCACAAACTACACGGTAACTGGTGATGTAAACGGTTGCACGGCCTCGGGCAGCGTTACTGTCAATGTTTATCCGTATCCGGTCATCAGTTTTTCTGCTGACAATATGGAAGGCTGCGAGGATCTGCTTGTTCAGTTCACAGATCTGAGCAATTTCAACGATGCCACATGGTATTGGGAATTTAGTGATAATACTTTTTCCTATCAGCAAAATCCGCTTCATTATTTTAACGACCAGGGTACGTATGATGTCACCCTGACCATGACGACGATATATGGCTGTACATCCAGCTTTACATGGCAGGATATGATCACGGTTTATAAAACGCCCGATGCTGAATTTGTCAACGTTCCTGAATCTCCATCGGAATTGGAACCAACGGTATGGTTTTTTGATCGCTCGGCCGGTGCCAGCGCATGGGAATGGAATTTTGGAGATTACTTATCGTTGACCAATAATTCAAATGAACAGAATGCCACACATATGTATTCTGATACCGGAGTATTTACGGTTATGCTTGTGGTTTATACCGGCTACGGATGCCGCGATACTGCATGGCATACGGTGTACATCGAACCTGATGTTTCTATTTATGTCCCTAATGCATTTACGCCTAACGATGATCCGCAAAACCCCAATT
>Ga0209098_1000889_pt1 | contig 30776 bp, 28 predicted proteins | sample AD_JPNHW1_MetaG_FD_184429 | JGI IMG/M metagenome (GOLD analysis project Ga0209098, IMG submission 184429) | Active sludge microbial communities of municipal wastewater-treating anaerobic digesters from Japan - AD_JPNHW1_MetaG (SPAdes) (version 2) | ecosystem: Engineered > Bioreactor > Anaerobic...
GTAGTTCAATCATCTGGGTCAGTGATAGAAGGCTTAACCGGTAGCTATTTCTCTGCTTTTCAAGAGAATATCGGTTGCCCGAAACGGTGGCTTTGATTTCTTCTTCGGCAGAATTTTCGAGTAACCCGAGTTCAACTTTCGACTCAATCCGTTCCTGTTCTTTCATCGAAAGCTGAAGTTGTTCTTCTGCAATTGCAACTTGCTGCTTGTAGTAGACCGATTCTGAAAAATGTTTTACAATGTTGAGATAGAGTAAGTTCTTTTGTTGTTCCACTTCCTGAGAAAAGGCCAGCGAGTTGAATTTCATGGCCGAAATCTGATTGATCCGCGACAACCCTTTGAAAATATCGAGAGAGGCAGAAAGGCCGTAGTTCAAGTAATACGTATTCCCCGATGAAATCTGGTTGTTTTGGTCGGTCGAGCGGTTAAAATTCATGTTGCCATAAGCCCCTCCATTCAGCGAAGGTGCCAGTTGCCATTGGGTTTGTCTGTAATTCATCTTTTCCTTTTCGCTGTTGTTTTCACTGATCTTTAGCGAGAGACTGTGGTTCAACCCGTATTCGACACAGTCGGATAAACTCCACTTTTTTCCCTCTTCGGAATAGGCAGACAGGAAAAGGAAAGAGGATAAAATTACAGAGATTAGAACTTTAATTGTGTGTATTTTGAATGTATTCATGGTCACATTTTTTTCAAACGCAAGAATGCCATTTATGTGCCAAAAAAACTAAATAATTGATATGACGTAATTTGAAGTTTTTTTGTATTTTCCACCTGTAAAAAAAATTGACACCTGTTGTTCGTTTTTTATACAGGCTGGTCAAAATGATTTATTTGTATGTTGTTTATTATCAGTTATTGATCTCTTTTTTTAAGTTCTGGTACAATTATTATGGGAAATATCCATACTAGTAATTTGAATATGAAAGATTCACGGATTTTGGTTATCGACGATAACAAAAGTATTTTGAGTGCCATTGAACTTTTGTTGAAAGGTTTGTGTGCTCAGGTTGTTGCCATACCCGGGCCTCAGAACCTGATGGATACCCTGCGGAAAAATAACTTCGATGTGATTCTTCTGGATATGAATTTTTCTGCCGGAATCAACAGCGGGAATGAAGGCCTTTATTGGTTGCAGCAAATCCTGGCGTATGATCCCAAAGTGAGTGTGGTAATGATTACCGCGTATGGCGATGTGGAGCTTGCGGTAAAGGCTGTCAGGCTTGGTGCAATTGATTTTGTGCTGAAACCCTGGGATAATGAAAAGCTGATCACCACCATTCAATCGGCCTATTTGCTAAACCGCTCGAAAAAAGAGGTGGACAAATTGAAGAACAAAGAACGGTCGCTTATTGCCGAGCTGAACCGGAATGAGAATCCGGTAATCGGTTCGTCCGATGCGATGCTTTCGGTATTGAGAACGGTGGCCAAAGTTGCCAAAACCAATGCCAATGTGTTGATAACTGGTGAGAACGGAACCGGTAAGGAGGTAATTGCCCGCGAAATTCACCGGGTCTCCGATCGTGCCAATCAGGTGATGGTTACGGTCGATTTGGGTGCTGTAACCGAAACCCTTTTCGAAAGCGAACTTTTTGGCCACAAGAAAGGTGCTTTTACCGATGCTCAAACCGACCGCACCGGAAAAATTGAGACAGCCAGTGGTGGTACGCTTTTTCTCGACGAAATAGGAAATCTCTCGTTACCGCTTCAGGCAAAGCTACTGTCGGCATTACAAAACCGGACCATTACGCGGGTAGGGGAGAACCGTCCCATTCCAGTGGATATCAGGCTGATTTGTGCCACCAATTGCGACCTGACCCAACTGGTTTCCGAAGGTAAATTCAGGGAAGACCTTTTGTACCGTATTAATACCATTCATGTTGAGATACCTCCTTTGAGAGAACGGAAAAAAGATATTGAGGAGCTAACCGACTATTTTTTGAAACGTTATTCGAAAAAATACAACAGGGAAGGGTTGAAGATCAGTAACGAGGCTTTTACAAAGCTCGTAGCTTACCGTTGGCCCGGCAATGTCCGCGAGTTGCAGCATGCCATAGAGAAGGCTGTGATACTTTCCGATCAGGATACTCTATTACCATCTGATTTTATTTTTAAAAATGAACTGCAAAACGATGTTTCCCAAATGAATGGCACGCTCGATGATATGGAACAGGCGTTGATCCGGAATGCCATCGATCAGTGTGATGGAAATATGTCAGCCGTGGCATCGCGTTTAGGTATTACCCGACAAACCCTTTATAACAAGATAAAGAAATATGGTCTCTAAGCATTATACGTCCGGGGTAGTTCTTCGCTTATCTGTTATTATCGTAGCAGCTGTTTTTTTGGGTATTGCTATTGTAAAAGAAAATTTTTACCTGATCATCTTTCTGTCGATTCTTATCATTCTTTTGGGTTATTGGCTTGTGAAATTTTTCAATCATACCAATGAACAGATTTCTTATTTTATCAGCGCTGTGAAAAACGATGACACCACCCTGAGATTTCCTGCCCGTACAGGCGATAAGGTATTGAATGAATTGCACAAAAGCCTGAATGAACTGAATGTGGTGCTTCAGGAGACCAAAATGAAAGGGCAGATTAAAGAGCGTTATTTCAGCGAAATTATTCAGAATATTGGTACCGGTATTTTAATTTATGACCCGAAGGAATTTGTGCTTGAGGTGAATCCTGCAGCACTTGAACTTTTTGGGCTTACAACATTGACACACCTTTCACAATTATCGAGGGTCGATAATTCTTTTAAAGATCAGTTGGTTGCATTGAAAAATAATAACAAGCAAGTATTTCAGTTGCGAAAGAAAGATGAAGTGGTTCAGTTGGTTACCCGCTGTTCGGTCATCAACCTGAAGGACGAGGAGGTGTTTCTGGTTACCCTTCAGGATATCAAGGGCGAATTGGAACGGAAAGAGATCGATTCGTGGGTGAAACTGATCAGGGTTTTAAGCCACGAGATCATGAATTCGCTGGCTCCGGTAACATCCATTGCCCAGTCGCTACGGAAAATATGGCACGAAAAAGTTTCGGTTGAAGGAAACCCGTTTGAAGGTGACAGCGATGTTGAAAACACCATCGGCGGACTTGATGTGATCAGGGAACGGGGAGAGGCGCTGATCCGTTTTGTTCAGTCGTACCGCATGCTGACCAAAGTCCCGGTTCCTCTGTTGAATCAGGTGAGCATGCAAAGTTTGTTTGAGCGGTTGTCTATTTTGGTTTCTCCGATGAAACAGGAGTTTGGGGTTGCCATTCAGTTTAACTATCCCGATCCCGATTTTAAGGTCACGATGGATGAGCAGATGATGGTCCAGGTGGTTATTAACCTGGTGAAGAATGCGGCTGAAGCGCTTCAGAAAACTCCCAATTCATCGATTGTTGTTGATTGTGGCACATTGCTGGGTGAACATGCCGAAATTACGGTGACCGATAACGGTCCGGGAATCAGTGACGAGATTATGGAAGAGATTTTTGTTCCTTTTTTTACCACCAAAGAGCAGGGAACGGGTATTGGATTGAGCCATTCGCGCCAGATATTGCGCGCCCATGGAGGGTCGATCAATTGTAATTCAGTGCCGGGTCATACCGTTTTTCGCATGAGTTGGTAGTGAGGAAAATTATATTCGTCAAAAAATTAAAATAAAAACCGTTTTTCCGATAGGGTAAACGGATGGATCATTGTCTTTGATGTCACAACAGGAAAGTAAGACGACGCAACTCCCCGTGCTCTTCTTTGTCTTTCTTGTGTTTTAACTGGACCAAATTTGAAAATCACAATGAACACACTGAAACGATATTTCTCGGACTACAACGAACCCGGGGGTGTCAAAGAGTTATTTATGCTTGCCCTGCCCATGATCATTTCGACGGCATGTGATGGGGTGATGACCTTTACCGATCGCTTATTTCTGGCCCGTGTTGGATCAGAACAGATGAATGCGGCTCTGGGAGGAGGGGTTGCCTATCAAATGTTAATCTTTTTCTTTATGGGATTGACGGGCTATTCAACTGCGCTGGTTGCCCAATATTTCGGGGCAGGTGAGAAAGCCAATGCAACAAAATCGGCATTCCAGGCTATACTGATCACCATTTTGGCATGGCCGGTTATTCTTGTATTGAAACCATTGACAATCGATTATTTCCGGTTTATGCACATCCCAGAGTCTCAAATCGGGTTTCAGATCGATTACCTCAATATCCTGGTCTGGGGTGGAATTTTTGGGATGTTGCGTTATACGCTTGGATGTTACTTTACCGGGATTGGAAAAACAAAGATTGTAATGATTGCCACACTGGCAGCAATGATTGTGAATGTGGTGCTTGATTACCTCTTTATTTTTGGAAAACTTGGAATACCGGCCATGGGGGTAAAAGGTGCCGCACTGGCAACCATCACAGGTGCTTTTGTTGCGATGGTGATCCTGATCGTTGCCTATTTGGGGCATGTTAATCGGGAAGAGTTTTCGGTAATGAGATCTTTCCGGTTCAATAGTAAGATCATGAAAAAACTGATCCATTTCGGGACTCCGGCTGGTTTGGAGATGTTCCTGAACTTTCTGGCATTCTCGGTCATGATCTCTCTTTTTCATTCCAAAGGCGATACAGCCGCAACGGCAACGACCATCATGTTTAACTGGGATATGGTTTCTTATATTCCTTTATTAGGAATTGAAATTGCAGTTACCAGTCTGGTAGGACGTTACATGGGGGCTCGTCAGCCACAGGTGGCCCATCACGCGGCAATTTCGGGAATAAAAACAGGGATATTCTACTCGGTGGTAATTTTGTTCCTGTTTGTTTTCCTTCCTGAAGCGCTGGTGAGGGTGTTCCATCCCGATGTCGATACCCAGATCTTTGAAAATGCGGTACCTGTTGCTGTTCAGATGATCCGGATTGCCTCGCTCTATGTGCTGGCCGAAGCGGTGATGTCGGCATTGGTTGGTGCATTGCGCGGGGCTGGTGATACCCATTTCACCATGATTGCCTCAGTCTCTGCACACTGGCTGTTTGTGCCGATTCTCTACCTGGCACTCGATGTAATGAACCTTTCCATCGCAATGAGCTGGCTGGCACTGGTTATTTTCTTCCTGCTGTTCAGTAGCGTTTTATTCTTCCGCTTTAAAAGCGGTGTTTGGAAAAACATCAAGGTAATTCATTCATAAATTGATGAGGCTGTCCAATCTGGACAGCCTCATCGATATTCTGTTATTTTGCTATCAATCGGAAAATCCCGGTGAACAGGTCGATGGAAGGCACTCGCTTTTGGTATTGAAGGTATTCATCGCCAAATTGGTCTGTCAGAAAACGTTCTTCTTCTTTTATTCCCGCAATCAGAAAAACGATGGAGAGAATCGCAACAACGAAAGTAATGATTCCCTGATTAATGAGTGCCAAACTTGCATTCAGGAACATGAATCCCAGGTATTGTGGGTGGCGGATCACTTTGTATATTCCTTTTTCGACCAGTTGTGAAGTCGCCATAAAACTTCCGTTGGGGTTAATATCGCCGTATTTCCGGAGGGTGAAAACCGGAAGAGGCCAAAGAACGATGACCGGGATCAACGCAATGAAACCGGCCAGCTTTAGCCAGTTTATACTATTGGGATTTTTAACAAAAATATCCAGTCCAATATTGACCATCAGCAGGATGTGGCCAATAACCAGTGGTGAAAAATTTTCTTTCCAGTTATTCTTCTTTGCCATAATAAAAAGGTGTGAGCAAACGCCCAAAAATACGGATTATTTGGGTTCGACGTATGCTCACTCCTTTTTTGAATCAGGATGAAAGTTCCTGTTAATGGTTTTTCATTTTGGAATTGATATAGGCTGCAAATTCGTCGGGATAGTTGGTGCCAATCCAGATTTCCCGGTTTTTCCCTTTGACCCTGAGTTTGATGGCTTTGTTTCCGCTGACATTAAAGAGAATAACCCCCGGCCGGAACCGGATGCCCCAACCCATTGCAAAATAAGAGATGGGCCAGCAAATTTCGATGTCGCTGATTTTATATTTGGCATGGAATAGCCCAATTCCAAAGGAAAATCTTACGTATTCGTCGTCTACACTCAGAGTCAACGTTCCGAAGAAAATTACCATAAGAGCCAGTAAAATTGTTACCGGAATGGTAACTTCATTCGCTTTCTGGTAAACAACCAGGCCTTCAACGACTAATGAGATTATAATCACCACCCATCCAACTTGAGTTTTCTTCATTTTATATCGTTTGTTTTTTATAGGTAATTGCTTATTCTGTTTGTTAGTATTTTGTCTTTACTTATATACCGGTCAAAAATGAAAAGCCCGGCAAGGAAGATGGTTAGGGTGATAAACCCGGACAAACCTGTTACTCCGGAGGTTAAATCGTTGCCTCCATCGATCAGCATAATTGAGATTCCGGCAATCGCATTCATTGTTCCGTGCATAATGGCTGCTGCGATGACCGATTTCGATTTGATGGCAATATACAGTAGCATGGGAGTCAATAAAATACAGAGAATAATCATCATCAATACGCCGATTTGTGGATGTTGTGGGTAGTTGTGCCCCATCAGAATAAGTGGTGCGTGCCAAATTCCCCATATAAAGCCGATGTTCAGTGAAGCTTTAGCAAAATTCATTCCTTTGAATTCATCCAGCAGGAAACCTCTCCAGCCAAGTTCTTCGCCAAAAGCCGCTACGGCATTTACCGTTATGCCGGCCACCAGCGCTTCAATCAGTGTCAACAATACCGGACTGATGGGAAGTGTTGCCATCGAATTTTTCATTTGCTCAAGCTGTTCCGGAGTCATCGTTCCTTCAAAACGTTTCAGCATGCCGGTCATCTCGGGACTGTAACTGATATCGGGAAAAAGAAGGCTTATTCCTAACGTGCAGAAACTGATTACGGGCATGATAAGCCATGCCACAAAGAACCACTTGTTGATCCTGAACGAAATCTGGAGATCCGGTTTGAGTTTTTCCTTGTGGATCAGTTTTTTTACAATGACCACACACAATGCCGGCACAAACATATACAACGTGCCGATTAAAGTGAATGCGAGTTTGTTACTGTAGCTTCCTCCTGCAAGTTTGAAGATCCCGGCAATGGAATAGCTGATTGCAAAAGTGAGTATCAGGAACAATATTGTTTTGTTCAGCTTCTTCATCGCTTCTTTATTTTGTTTGAATGAAGTCGATAACAGCTTTAGCCAGTTCCGGATTAATCGGGATTTCCGGTTTGCTGTATGCTGCATAATTTTCCTGTGCATCGCCGGTAACGGTTTTTAGTACATGGTTCATATTCTTAATGATTACCAGTTTCCCGTTTTTCGAACCATTGGCCAGGTTTTGGGCATCGGCAAGGCTAATCTGAAGGTCTTTGTCCCCCTGAAGGATCAAGGAAGGACATTTCAATTTTGACATCAGATCGACCGGTGAATATTTAAACCAAGAGATCATATAGGGCTGAACCGATGGACGGAACAAGGAATACAACGATTGTGGGGCTGACGATACCTTGTACCCGTGTTTTAAGCTGTCGATCAAATTGACCGAGAGGTTGAAGAGATCGGGTGGAAGCTGTGGCTTTAACTGGGTTTTCAGGATTTCATCGGCAGGAAAACCTGCTCCGGCCAGTGAAACAAAGCCTTTCACATTTGCTTTTTGAATGGCGGCCATCCCAATCAGGGAACCTTCGCTGTGACCTACAATGTAGATGTTGGAAAAACCCTTTGATTTCATCTGCTCAATCATCGATACCACATCGTTCACGTAGTGGTCAAAGGTTAGCTTCGATTCGTCAAAGCTGGGATCTGCACTTTTGGCAATCCCGTATTTGTCGAACCGTAGTGTGGCAATGTTGCTGGCCACCAGTGTATCCGACAGGTAACGAAGGCTGTTGTTTTTCATCACAGGGTTGTTGCCGTCGAGATCGGTTGGCCCTGAACCGGCAATGAAAATGGCCAGAGGAACCTGACTTCCTGTTTTCGGTACGGTTAAAACGCTGTTGATTTTTGCCCCGTTTACATTGAGCATTAGGGTGTCGGCACGTTGTGCGCTCAGATAAAGCGCAAGCAGTAGCCCGATTAGTGTAAAGATGGATGTTTTCATGTGCTAATATTTAAATGTGTTTTTATGGTTTTGGAATTTCAACAGGCATTGGGAACAGATTTCCAAACAAATGGTAGGTAGCAAAGCCTGTTATCGCGGTTGACAGTACCATGACTACAATGAACGGGATGATTAGTTTTGGCCCCTTTATGTTGGCCGAGACTTTAAAGGCATTGTACATGAGTGCAATCATCCAGATGGTTGCGAGAACCATGAAAAGGAGCAGGGTGATTGCCAGCATGATTTCGCCTGTCGACATCACCACCGGATCGCCAACGTTTACGGTTTTCCACAGGGTATATTTTCCAAATTTGTCGATGGTCCCCGAAATGCCGGTAAGCGCGGCAATAAGGTATGGTGCCCGTGCCAATGCCTGGGTGCCGAAAATGTCGATAACCCGCACCGACGATTGTGAAAAGATGAGCGCCGAAAGGTAAAGCAGAATGGAAGGAACCAGCCAGTTGATGGTGTTTTCAAACAAAAGAACATAGTACGGTATTCCCGGATTAGTTTTCACCGAAATGAGATCGGGAAAATGGATGTGGCTGAAATATGCGATTACCGAGGTTGCCAATAATGCGATTACACCTGCGGCCAGCGACTCCCAGCCGGCAATATAGCGGAACGGGTTAAACAAATATTTACTCATGGCTTGCAGCATTTTGAAGTTCAGTAATTTTCTGTATCAGTTCGTCGAGCATGTTGCGCACGGTTGGGTAACTGAGTTTCAGCTTTTGGGCCATTACTTTCAGGCTTCCACTGCTCACCACAAATTCGAGGACAAAATCCTGCTCTTTGGGATCCAGTTTCAGGAACAGGGGCAGCTCAAACGTTCCGTTGATGGAAGTCTGGCAATTTTCGCATTGCAGGCTGTGAACATTCAGTTCGCTTTGACAACTGGGACAAATTATCGGAAGTTTCTTACTCATATCTTTGAATTTTTCATCAAAAGTAAATTATTAATAAATAAAAGCAAATAAAAAATGAATAAAATTCAATTGATGTTTAATAAAGTTAATAATTAAGGAATATTTATCCTTAACCATTAACTTAACGAATCCATTCACTTTTTCGGATTTTCATTGTATCGTTCAATAAAAGAGTATTTTTGCCACCTCATTAAACGTAACAACATTGAAAAATTTCGAAGAATTAGGCGTAAAAGAAGCATTCATAAAAGGTCTTAACGAGTTAAATATCATTGAACCAACACAAATTCAACGCGAAGTGATCCCGTTGTTGTTGAATAAAACCACCGACTTGGTAGGGCAGGCACAAACCGGAACCGGTAAAACGGCTGCGTATGGAATCCCGTTACTTCAAAAAATTAATCCAACAAAGCCGGTTGTTCAGGGGTTGATCCTTTGTCCAACCCGCGAACTGGGGCAACAAATTGCCAAACAGTTGTTCAAGTTTACCCGTTATTCGGAAAAGATTTTCACCGAAGCAGTTTTTGGCGGCGAACATATTGCCATTCAAATGGATAAATTAAAACGCCCAACCCAGATTATCGTAGCGACTCCAGGCCGACTGCTCGATCTGGTTAAACGTGAGGCGGTTGATTTGAAACATGTGCGTACCGTGATTTTAGACGAAGCGGATGAAATGCTCAGTATGGGTTTCAAAAAGGAGCTGGACGAAATTCTTGGGTCGTTAACGAAGGTGGAAAGTACCTGGCTATTCTCGGCTACCATCCCTCATGGCATTCAGCAAATTGTGAAAGAACACATGTCGTCCAAAGCGCACCACATTGTGATTGAAGGCCGTAATGTGGTGAATAAGGATATCGACCATCAATATTTAATTTGTGACGAGGACGAAAAACTTTCAAGGCTGATTCAATTGATAAAATCGGAAGAAGGAATGCGTGGAGTGGTGTTTTGCCGTACCAAAGCCAATGCTCAACGGCTAGCCAAACAGCTTGTTGCTAAAAACATTACTGCCGATGCCATTCATGGCGACCTGTTGCAGAAAGAGCGCGATAAGGTGATGCGGGCCTTTAAGAAAAAAAGTTTTCAACTGCTTGTAGCCACCGATCTGGCTGCCCGCGGTCTCGACATGGAAGGGCTTGCTTTTGTGGTTCATTATCAGCTGCCCGAAAGCGAAGAGTATTATACCCATCGTAGTGGACGTACCGCCAGGGCCGGGAAAAAAGGTATCTCGCTCTGTTTGGTTTCAACCGACGAAATTCAGAAACTGAAGGTTTACGAGAAATCGTTGAACATTTGTTTCAGTAAGGTTTCGTAAGCGGTTACTGAACGATGATAATATTTTCGATGGAATCAGGAGAAATTGAACTGATTAATGCGATACGCTATTTGTTGAAAACTTCACCTAATTTTGTCTCAAATCTAAATTGAAAGATCATGTTGAACATAGGCGATAAAGTAAAATTCCTGAACGATGTGGGTGGTGGTACCATTACCGGGTTTCAGAGTAAAAATATAGCTGTGGTTGAAAATCAGGATGGTTTTGAAATTCCAGTGATGATCAATCAGTTGGTGAAAACCGAAGATGCGATGGCTGAATATGGAAAGGTAAACCGTGATTTTTCGAAAAAGCCGGAACCAAAGAAACCCGAGCCAGCCCCGGAACCGGTACATAAAGCCGAGATTATTCCCGGCAACGACGACCCCAAATTTTTTATGGCTTTTTATCCTACCAATCAGGAAAACCCGGTGGGCGGCGAAATTGAGGTCTACCTGATCAACGACAGTAACTTTACGTTGCTTTTTCATTACTGCCATTTCAACGGCGAGACCTATAAAACGGTCGAGGCGGGTGAACTGGAACCCAACACCAAAAGTTATCTGGAGGGGATTTCGCAGGCCGATTTGAATAACCTGCCCAAATTCTGGTTCCGCATCATTCCTTACCGCAACGAAGAGAAAAAGCTGACTGCTCCGGTGGTGAAAGATGTGGAAGTGAACCCGTTGAAATTTTACAAGGAAAAAAGTTTCTCGAAATGCAGCTTTTTCAAGGGTAAGGCAATGGTTTTCGATCTGGCGCCCAACCCGATGACGGAGGAAATTGGAAAACTGACCGAAAAAGATTTCAAGCAGGTAGTGAAGGCGAAAGATGCTGAAAATCGGCCTGAAGAACCGAAAAAGCCCAAAAAGCGGACTCCCGAAATCGTGGAGGTCGATTTGCACATCCATGAACTGATCGAAAATTCGAATGGGCTTACCAACCACGAGATACTTCAGATACAGATGGATAAGTTTCAGTCGGAAATGAAAAGTGCTATTGAAGGACGGGTAAATCGCATTGTGTTTATCCATGGCGTGGGCAACGGCGTGCTGAAACAAGAGATTCACAAGAAATTGAAATCAACCTATGCCAAATACTTTTTCCAGGATGCATCGTTCCAGGAGTATGGCTATGGCGCTACGATGGTGATTCTGAGGAGAAAATAACCCTCCACTGCCCCATGGGGGGTGAGACGGGGAGATCGTAACATCGAGGGGGCATAAAGTATGCTCTGAGTTACACAGAGAAAAAAATTGAATGGTTTTCCAACAATAACCACGGAGAGGAGGAACAACGTAACCCGGGGTATGAGGCACACCCAAGAGATCGTCTGCAGATAAATATCCCTAAGAACACTAATTCTATTTTGTGGCTAACTATTTACAAAACATCTATTTAATTATTTCTTGCTTGCCTGGGCAACTCATTTTAAACCTATTTTTTCTTCCGAACTTTCTTCGTATTTTTATTTATCGAAATTTGTTTTATGATCCTAAAATGTTATTTTTAAACGGTTATTCACCTGATGAAAATTCCAATTTTATGAAAAAAATTGTTCTTCTTCTAATGTTCTTATATTCTTCGTTATTTACTTTTAGTCAATACTCCTATTATAAGAAAGCCCAAATTTTGAAAAAGGATTCGACCAGCCTTTCAGGGTTTATAGAAAAAGTATCGGAAAGCAGCCTGAATTCTATGTTAAAGTTTAAAAAGAACATGGAAGACCCCGAACCCCTCATTATTCCTGTCTCTGACGTGAAAATGGTGGGTTTCATAGATGATTCATTAATTTTTGAAAATGTGAATTATATCTATAGAAAAGATAGTGTTAAAATCACTGAAGAACGGCTGGCAAAAAAAATGATTGAAGGTTACGCCTCTCTTTACAAACTTCAACTGCATCCGGAAGAAATATCAATAATATTTGAACCAAACAATACGTTTGTTTATGTGGTGAAAATTGACTCGAATTATTATTTGCTTGATCAAAAAGAAAGAATGGATGGCACTTCTTATAGGTTGATGAAAAACTATCAGGGGGTGCTCTGTTATATATTGAGGGATTATAAAGACCTAAGCCAGCAGGTCAAAAATCTTGGTTTTTCAGACGAGCAAATCGCACCCCTGATAAACAAATTGAACAGTTATCATTCTGAAGTGAAAAGCATTACTCAAAAAGTCAAAAAGGAAAAGTCCAGGATATCATATGGACCTGTTGTTAGCTATTTGGATATACATAGGTTCGATGGTGAATTTAGTGGAGCGAATATAGGTTATCAATTAAAAATTGTATATCCCAACTTTAGTGAGAAAATATCAACCGATTTTGGGGTGTTCTTTGACCGGTGGTACTCGTCATATTTTGGAAAAAAATCCAGCTATGATTTCATTAGGTTTTATTGTGGTGGTACATATCGTTTTAACAACCGTGTTATTTCACCTTTCATAAGCGGTGGCTTGGCGTACCATGCTTATTTGAAATATCTGGACGAATTCATGGCTAGCGGAACGATTGGCATTACTTTTTACAAAAGCTTAATTGTGTCAGCTACTATTGAACGAATGACTGGTTCTACTAAATCACAAGTAGCTCCACCTTCTCATTTTTTTATAAACTTGGGATACTTGTTTGGCAAAAAGTAAAAAACACAGAATGGGCTGAACATCGAGCATTCGTTTTCTTCTGACTTCGGTCTTCCTGCTTCGTACTTTTTCACTACCTTTGCGGCAAAGCAGATCGTTCTATCGTTCTTGTTTGCCGGGTTTGGTGGGGTTCGCCTTTGCTAAAGCTACGGCGGACGGGAAAGGAAAGTCCGGGCAGCACAGGGCACCCCGTTCCCGAAAGGGGAGATGTTCGTGAGGGCATGGTAACGGAGAAGAAAATAACCGCCTGAAGAGGTTTTCGATTGTGGGGAAACCCGCCTTCGCTAAAGCTTCGGCGGGCAAGGGTGAGAAGGTGGGGTAAGAGCCCACCGGTAGCGGTGGCAACATCGTTAGCCGTTCGTCCCGGGGGATGCAAAACCAAATATATCCTGAAAGCTACGGCACACAGCGGCCCGTTGTGGTTTTTCCTCCGATCCCGATAGCTATCGGGACGGGAGAAAAGTTCAGGAGGGGTAGGTTGCTAAGATAAATGATAGAACCCCGACGTACGTCGGGGACAGAACCCGGCTTACAGGTCTGCTTTTTTTAAGTTGAAATATCGATGAAAGCCTATTTAGGATATCTGAACCACATAGAACAAACGATTGAGGAAAAATTCTCAAAATCTGAAAAGCCGGTAAACTGGTATCATCCATACCGTTCGGCTTCGCTGGAAGAGCAAAGGAACGAATTGCTTGAACGGATTGGTGATTCTGTTCATTGGGATTTTAAACACACCAAACCCTGGATCAATTCCATCTCAAAAGGTTGCCGTTTATGTGGACAAGGTGAGTGGTCGTGTCTTTTTGTGACCGGAAAATGCAATGCTAATTGCTTTTACTGTCCGGCCGTACAGGATAAAGACGAAACTCCCCAGACACAAAAACTTCTTTTTAGCGATCCCAACACCTATGCCGAATATATTAATCAATTTGGTTTCCAAGGTGTAAGTTTTAGTGGGGGAGAACCTTTGTTGTTTTTTGACCGTACGCTGGATTTTATCAAAACGGTTCGGAAAGCCTGTGATCCTTCCATTTATATGTGGATGTACACCAATGGAATACTTATTTCGGATGAGAAATTGCAGATGCTGGCCGATGCGGGGCTCAATGAAATCCGTTTCGATCTGGGCGCGGTGAATTATAATTCCAACGTACTGAAGAATGCGGCTCGGTTTCTGCCCAATGTAACTGTCGAGATTCCGGCTGTTCCTGAAGAAGGTAAACGGCTGATGGAACTTTTGCCACAGCTTTGTGAATATGGCGTGACCAATCTGAACCTTCATCAGTTGCGGCTGACCAAATACAATTCGTCCAAACTGCTTGAGCGGGATTATACTTTCCTGCATGGGGAGCAGCCAACGATTGCTGAATCGGAGTTGACAGCGCTTGGTGTGATCGATTTTGTGCGGGAAAACCATTTGCCAATCGGGATTAACTACTGCAATTTTCAGTTTAAAAACCGTTTTCAAAAGGCTGGGTTCCGTTCTAAAATGGCCAACGTTCTTTTGAAAGAAGGAGAAGAAATTACCGAAAATGGTTTTATAAGAAGGATTGAAGCAGAAGAAAACGGAACCAATCGAATGGTTTCGTTCGGAGAACTAAAAAGCAACCGGTTATTCATTCCCCGGATCAACGTATCCTATTATGGGCGTGTTCTCGAAAATTTGCATTCTCAATCGGAGGCACAAAGTTATTCCATCGCTGGTGAGGATTTCCCGGTTATCGAAGGGATTGTAGCGCAACCCGTTGTTTTGTCCGGAGCCGAAATCGACTCATTCATCGAAATGATTTCTGCTTCCGGAACCGACATTCCGGAACATCCGATCCTGTTTGAAGTCTGGAAACAGGAGTTTATAGAAGAAGGAATGAGGGATTTCTTCTAATTCATCCACTTTTTCAGGTTGTATTTTTCGGCAACCTCTTGTTTCTTCACAGGTTCAAGAGATTGCATGTACGCTTTCCATCCCGGGCAAAAGTTGATATGCCAGCGCCAGAATCTGCCACCAAACGATTTTGGTTTTACGTCGTATTTTGCTCTCAATGAACAATTCTCACAATTATTTGTTGCTGCCATGGTTGTTTGTATAATAGATTTTACTTTTTCAAAGTTAGAAATTTGGACACAAATAATAGGTATTCAGATGTTTTAATTCATTACAAACTAAAAATGGAGATGAAAAGAAATCTGTTTGGTTTTTTTCGGGGTTACTGTTTGCAGAAAAGAAAAGAACGTATATATTTGCAACGCCTTTGAAAAGCCACTTTTCGGGGCAAAGTTCTTATCAAAGTGTTTTATTGATAGCATAAAATGAACGGACCTGATGGTTCAGGTGCACAAAATTTGGTGCGGTAGTTTCCCGAGTACTCGGGATTAGAATATCGGCCTGCGTTTAAAATAATTTGATGCAGGTTAATCACTAAAAGAAATATTGGTGCGGTAGTTCAGTTGGTTAGAATATCGGCCTGTCACGCCGAGGGTCGCGGGTTCGAGTCCCGTCCGCACCGCTCTATTTTATGCTTTTTGTAAGACACTGAATTTGGTGCGGTAGTTCAGTTGGTTAGAATATCGGCCTGTCACGCCGAGGGTCGCGGGTTCGAGTCCCGTCCGCACCGCCAAATGGAAAAGGTTGCTTCGAGAGAGGTGACCTTTTTTGGTATTTGTAATATTCAGAATAAGATGTTTTATGCTTATATCATTCAGAGTCAAAAAGATTTGAGTTTTTATATTGGACATACTTCTGATATGCAGAAACGACTTGACTATCATAATTCAGGTTTATCATGTTATACATCAAAAAAGAAGCCATGGAAATTGGTTTATTTCGAAACTTATGAAACCAAACAGGAGGCAAATGCCAGAGAATATTTTTTAAAACGACAGAAGAATAAATCCTTTTATGAGAGATTGATAAAAGGCACAACGAATGAACTGATTAAGGGTGATCAATAAACGTATAAGCTTGTAATCAGGGTCGCGGGTTCCCCGAGTCCTCGGGGTCCGCACCGCCAAATAGGAGAGGTTGTTTCGTAAGGAGCAACCTTTTTTTTGTATTTACCCGAAAGTTTTCTATTCCCAAATTTTCAATTCTCTGTGTAGGTTGACCGAGATATTGAGCCTTTAGGTACATACGATGGGTAGAAACATCAGGAAACGGTCAATGCCGATTGTCCCATCTGTGACAAAACTTTTCCCGTGTACGATCATCTACCCATATCCAATCCCTGACGGGATTTTGTGCTCAACGCGGTTAATACTCTCTATTTACAATCTGATTAAATTCCTCGGGGTCCGCACCGCCAAATGGAAAAGGTTGCTTCGAGAGAGGTGACCTTTTTTTGTTTCCGAAATTAAGGATTATTATGACGAACATTATGAAAACCCCTTTGACAAGGTTCTCTTTTTCGTAATTTAGTCCCCTTGAAACAGTTGATTCGATCTGAGATGAATTTTTTTCCGAAAATGGTAAAAAACCTGAAAGGAAATTATTTCCTGATGATGGTTTGGCGATTGGGAATTGTATTCCTGCTTTTCTCCGTCCAACGTATTTTCTTTTACTGGTATAACCTTGATCAGTTTCCCGGTATTTCTGCGGCTCATCTGTTCGATCTGATGGTATCGGGGTTTAAGTTCGACCTTACGGCAATCCTTTATGTGAATCTGCTTTTCATCCTTTTGATGGTACTGCCGGTTCCTTTCAAATATAGCCGGGGCTATAAAATCGTAACCAAGTGTGTCTTCCTTGTCACCAACAGTATTGCATTTATTGCCAATCTAATCGACTTTGTTTACTTCCGATATACCTTGCGGAGAAGCGACTTTGGCGTTTTTACCGAATTTGAGAACGAAGAGCATTTGATGAAGATCATCTTCACGGCCATGATCCAGAACTGGTATCTGGTTCTTCTCTTCCTGCTTCTTTTTGCCATCGTCTATTTTACCTATGGCGATCATACCCGCAGTAAAATGGCCCGTTCTGCCTGGGTGTTTTACCCTGTTTCGGTAGTTGTTCTGGCATTCACTTTATTGGTGACCGTTATCGGCATCCGGGGCGGTTACAAAGCTTCTGTCCGCCCAATCACCATCAGTAATGCCCTTGAGAAAGTATCGAAGCCTGTAGAGACGGCGATTGTATTAAATACTCCCTTCTCTATGATCCGGACGGTGAAAAGGACCGTCTTTAAACGGATGGATTATTTTCCGGAGAAGGAGCTGAGAGAGATCTATTCCCCGATTCACAAGGGGGCTTCGCAGGGAAGTTTTAAGGCCGAGAATGTGGTGATTTTGATCCTTGAAAGTTTCACGAAAGAAGTTTCGGGAATTTTGAACCCTGATTTGGAGAATGGCAAATACAAAGGATATACTCCTTTTTTGGATTCGTTGATTCAGCATAGTTATACCTGGGAGTTTTCATACGCAAACGGTCGAAAGTCGATCGACGCAATTCCTTCGGTTATAGGAGGGATACCTTCTTTGGTTCAGCCATATATCCTTTCGCGTTATTCGTTGAATGAAGTACAGGGTTTACCCGCCTTGCTGAAAAAGAAAGGGTACAGTACCTCGTTTTTCCATGGTGCACCCAATGGCTCAATGGGTTTTAATGCCATTGTCAACAATCTTTCCGTTGATCACTATTTCGGGATGGACGAATATGGTACAAAGGCTGAATACGATGGATTTTGGGGGATTCATGATGAACCATTCCTCCAGTATTGTGCCGATCAGTTTGGAAAATTACCCCGGCCTTTTTTTGCATCGGTATTTACCCTTTCGTCGCACCATCCCTATATTGTACCTGAAAAATACCGGGATCAATTTTTAGGCGGGCCAAACAATGAGGTTTATAAAGTCATTCAATATACCGATATGGCCTTGCAGCACTTTTTCGAAAAGGCATCGAAGGCCGATTGGTTTAATAATACCCTTTTTGTTCTGGTTGCCGATCATTCGTTGCTGCCTGTCGATCATGAGAAATACAAGTCGTCGATCGGATCATTTTCGGTACCGGTGATCTTTTACCAACCAGGGAATCCGATTGTGGGACACGATTCTTCGCTGGTTCAACAAATCGACATTTTTCCATCCATACTTGGACTTTTGAACTATGATGAGCCTTGGTTCTCTTTTGGTTCAAACAGGTTCAATGCCAGCGAAAAACCTTTTGTTGTCAACTACATCAACGGTCTTTACCAGTTAATGGAAGATGGATATGTGATTCAGTTTGACGGTGAAAAGGTTGTTGGTTTTTATAATTACAAAGCAGACATTACACTAAAGCACAATTTGATGGGTAAAAACCCTCAGGCAGAAGAGGCTCTTCTTCGACGACTGAAAGCTTTCATTCAGCAATATAACAACCGGATGATCGATAATAAACTGGGAGTTGGGGAATAGGTTTTTTCTTTACAATCAACCGTTTGCATTTCTGAAAAAACTGAAATGTACGCTTCCATAGTTCCGCATTTCGTAAAAGCCGGGAATCGTGCTGAAGTCGTATTGTTTTGAATGCTCAACAATCAGGATCCCATTTTCTTTCAGAAGGTTTTCCTGTAAAACCAATCCCGGGATTTCGCCAAAACGGGGAAGGTCATACGGTGGGTCGGCAAAAATGACATCGTATTTTATTCGGTGTCCTTTCAAAAACTTGAAGACATCGGCGCGGTATACTTTAGCCGCTTCATCAATCTCTTTAAGCACCGATTTGATGAATTCAATGTGTTTGAAGTTCAACTCAACCATGGTTACATCGCTGCATCCTCTCGAGATAAATTCATAGCTGATGCTGCCAGTACCTGCAAAGAGTTCCAGAAATTTCACCTCCTCAAAGTCGATGTGATTGGCAAGGATATTGAAAAGGCTCTCCTTGGCAAAATCGGTTGTTGGACGGGCTTTAAAACTTTTGCCCCCGGGTTCAAAATTCCTCCCTTTGTATTTTCCGCTGATTATTCGCATAAAGTAAGTTCTGTGTGGTGAAGCAGGTAGTGCTCTGGCATTGATGGGAAAGAGCTGCTGAGTAAATAATTGCTCCTGAAACGGGCAAATTCAACCTTTTCGAAGTAGCTCTTCAGTGAAGAGATTAATTCGGATTGCGGTTCAATCTTTCCGATTAATTTCATTTCAATTGTTGAGCTGATGTTCAGCTTCTTGGCAGTACTCAGTATATAATAGAGACAATCGATGTTGTTCTTCACATAAAAATGATTGAAAAAATGGATCTTTTTGTCCGACATCAGGCAGATCAGCATGTAATCCCCAAATTTGAAGATGAGGAATTGAGGCTGAGCCGTTTTCTGTTTCAATCCGTATTGAATCACCGGAAGGGGAGTGGCAAAAAAAGAGGCCGTTGGAAAATGGCTTTGCACACAGCGGTATATGACACCCGGGAATGAAAAAAGAAGCGATGTGACCGAAGGTATAACCGTATTCTTCAAAATTACCTCATCTCTTTTTTTGTCAAAGGTTAGATAAAACAACTCTTCGAAATTCTGTTCTCCAATGATTTTGTCCGGGATCATCACCGAACGGTGATCCAGGAAAGAGACATTTACTTTTTTATAATTGTATCCCAGAACCGGTTCGTTCTTGCAAAAGTTTTCCAGTTCGTTTTTAAGTTCGAATGGCGCAGCAAAAATTGCCTCATGGTCGAGCAAGGCAACAAATTTGTTTGAGACAGGATTGTACACCAAAATGTGAACTCCATTCAGCGTACACTGAATGGATAAGATGTAGTTCTGACAATCGTTGGTGTCGAAGCTTTCGTCGATAAATCTGGATTTAACCATGTCTCTCCTGTCCATTAAACCTTCTGGTATTTTTCTTTCTCATAATAGGCGTGATTTGCTGTTTCATACCAGAAATTTTTTCCACATTAACTGCAAATTTATATAAAATATTAGACTTAGTCCCTGCTAAAAATTAATTTAGTCAATATGTTTGAAAAGAAGTTAGCTCAGATAATCCTGAAAGATTTGGAGGTAGAACCCACAGCGAGTCAGCAAAATGCGGTAGATATTCTTTCGCGTTTTTTGTTCGACGATGATCAAAGTTCTCTCTTTTTGTTGAAAGGATATGCCGGTACTGGTAAAACGTTGCTTGTAAGTGCGTTGGTTAAGGCTCTCAAACAGTTTCGCATTAACACCGAGCTGCTTGCACCAACAGGTCGGGCAGCTAAAGTGCTTTCAGTTTATACACAGAAACAGGCATTTACCATTCATAAGAAAATCTACCGGCAACAGTCTGCAACCGATGATTCCGGAAAGTTTGTGCTCGATTACAACAAACGCTCGAATACCTTATTTATCGTCGATGAGGCTTCGATGATTTCCAATTCGCTGGCCGATAATTCTGTATTTGGTTCTGGCCGGCTGCTCGACGATCTGATTGAATATGTTTACAATGGTAAAAACTGCCGTTTGATGCTGGTGGGCGATACGGCCCAGCTTCCTCCGGTGAACCTATCGATTAGTCCGGCTCTCGATACACGGATGCTCGAAAATTACGATATGAAAGTTTATTCCGCCATTTTGAGCGATGTGGTAAGGCAGACCGAAGAATCAGGAATATTGTATAATGCAACGGCTATTCGATTGCATATCAAAAATAAACAGGTAAATGATTTCTTCCGGATTAAGCTCGATGGGGTAGATGATGTTAAAGCGATTAAAGGCGACGAATTGGTTGAAACAATCAGCGATTGCTACGATCGGTACGGCGAAGAAGAGACCATTATCATAACCCGGTCGAATAAACGGGCCAACAAGTTTAACGAAGGGATCCGGCAATCGATACTCTGGCGGGAGTCGGAGCTGGAGACTGGCGATATTCTGATGGTGGTAAAAAACAACTACTTCTATTCCCAACCCGAAGAAAACCTCGATTTTATTGCAAACGGTGATATTGCACGGGTTGTAAAGGTTTATAAGACTGAAGAGCTCTATGGTTTTCGCTATGCCAGTGTCCGGTTGCGGTTTATCGATTATGGTGATTTTGAAATGGAGTGCAAAATTTTCCTCGATACGTTAACGCTCGAAGCGCCGTCGTTTGGAGAAGAGCAAAACCGGAAACTTTTTGCGGCAATTCAGGAAGAGTATTTGAACATCAGGAATAAGAAAAAGCGGTGGGAGGAGATCCGGAATAATGAATATTTCAATGCCCTTCAGGTGAAGTTTGCTTACTCGGTAACTTGTCACAAAGCCCAGGGTGGTCAGTGGAAAGCGGTATTTCTTGACCATGGTTACCTGACGAAAGAGATGTTATCCATCGATTACCTTCGCTGGTTTTATACCGCTTTTACCCGTCCGCGTGAGAAATTGTTTCTGGTGAATTTTGATAAACATTTTTTGGGGGAAGAAGATGATTTTTAACGGATCAGCTAATCTTAATCACCATTCCTTCTTCGGCTGCTGTTGTGGCGGGGAAAACACGTTTGGCTTCCTCTATTAAGATTTCAGTGTCTTTATACCGGGCAGAAAAGTGGCCAATCAGCAATTGACCGGCATTGCTGTTGAGGGCAAGCGTAGCAGCTTGTTCGGCTGTCGAATGATACGTTTGGGAGGCTTGTTCCTGAAACCGTTTGTCGTAAGTTGCTTCGTGGTAGAGCAGGTTTACCCCATTAAGAGTCTCCTTAAGTTCCGGAATGTACAGGGTGTCGGTGCAAAAAGCATATTTCCGGGGCAATTTTTCTGGAAGTGTCAGTTCACCGTTGGGAATTGTATTTCCTTCCCGATCTATAAAATCGGCACCATTTTTAATGTGTGGTATCTCCCTGAGCGGGATTTGGTATTGGGCAATTTTCTCTTTGATGATATTTTTCGGGCCGCTTTTTTCGGTGAAAAGAAATCCGCAGCAGGCAATACGGTGCTTTAAAGGGAAAGAGGTAACGGTCACTTTTTCATCATCTAAAATCACTGCACTTTTTTTGAAGTTCAGCGGATGCCAGATGATCTTGAAAGTTAAATCGCCCAGGAGCTGTTCCAATTGCATTTTCAGCATTTCGGGAAGTTCGGAGTGAGAATAGATGTGCAGATCGTTTTTTCTTCCCAGCAGGGTGTAGGTCGAAATTAATCCAATGAGACCAAAGTAATGGTCTCCATGAAGATGGGATATGAAAATGTGGTTTATCCGGGAGAATTTGACACCATATTTCCGGAGTTGAATTTGTGTGCCTTCACCACAATCGATTAAAAAAAACCGCTCACCTACATTGAGTACGTGAGCGGTCGGATATCTTTTAATAGTTGGAAGCGCTGAGCTTGTTCCTAATATGGTTAATTCGAATGGGATCATCACCGACCTTTTGGCCAAAGATAATCTTTTTTACCCATTATTCGGGATCGTATTCCATATAAGCTTCGGCCTCGTCCATACTGCCTTTGATCGTCAGGATGGTGTCGAGGAGCGAAATCTTGATCAGACTTTCCACTTCAGGTTGTAACCCGGTTAGTACAAATTTACCGTCAATTTGCTCACAAAGCCGGTTAGCAACCAGAATAGCACTTAACCCTGATGAATCGCAATATTGACAACTACCCAAGTCGAGAATAATATTTTTTGTTCCCTTGTTGGTAATCATTACAAATTCCGATTTTAAATCAGGAGCGTTGGTTGTATTCAACTTTTCTGAAGTTGTTGTTACAACAACATACTTTTCTTTATTGTCAACTTTATAATCCATAGCTTAAGCAAGATACAAATTTCGGTATTAAAAATCCAGTTCCCGATTAATTATTATCTTTCTCGTCCTGTTCCATCTGGGTTTTCAATGCAGCCAGATCAGAAATGTCGCCTAACGTTGTTTTTTCGGCAGCGTTTTCGTTTACATTTTTCACTGCTTTAACCGTTTGCTTCGACTGAGCTTTTTTGGTTTCTTTCTCTTCTGCACGTTTTACATCTTCCCAAACTCTTGAATGTGATAAGATAATCCGTTTTGCAGTTTTTGAGAATTCAATAACCTTGAACGGAAGTTTATCGTCGACATTAACCGGTGAACCGTCTTCTCTGGTCAGGTGGCGAGGAGTTGCAAATCCTTCAACACCATAAGGCAGAGCAATTACAGCACCTTTGTCGAACAATTCAACAACGGTTCCTTCATGGATTGAATCAACAAGGAATATGGTCTCAAATACGTCCCATGGATTTTCTTCGAGTTGTTTGTGGCCTAAGCTTAAACGACGGTTTTCTTTGTCGATATCAAGAACAACCACCTCAATTTCAGCGCCAATGGATGTGAATTCAGATGGGTGTTTGATCTTTTTGGTCCAGCTTAAGTCGCTGATGTGGATCAAACCATCTACCCCTTCAACGATTTCAACGAATACACCAAAGTTGGTGAAGTTGCGAACTTTGGCAGTGTGTTTCGAACCGATCGCGTAAAGTTCTTCAATTCGTTCCCATGGATCAACGTGAAGTTGTTTGATACCCAATGACATTTTTCTTTCTTCGCGGTCGAGTGTAAGAATTTGAGCTTCCACTTCATCGCCCACGTTAAGGAAGTCCTGTGCACTGCGCAGGTGTTGGCTCCAGCTCATTTCTGAAACATGGATCAACCCTTCAACACCCGGAGCAATTTCTACAAAAGCACCGTAGTCGGCCAATACAACAACTTTACCTTTAATTGAATCACCAATTTTCAGGTTGGCATCGAGGTTATCCCATGGATGAGGAGTTAATTGTTTTAGACCAAGAGCGATACGTTTTTTGTCATCATCGAAATCGAGGATAACAACATTGATCTTCTGATCCAATTCAACAATTTCATTCGGATGGGTAACACGTCCCCAGCTGAGGTCGGTAATATGGATTAAACCATCTACGCCACCAAGGTCGATGAATACACCGTACGATGTAATATTTTTAACGGTTCCTTCAAGAACCTGACCTTTTTCGAGTTTACCGATAATATCTTTTTTCTGTTGTTCGAGTTCTGCTTCGATAAGGGCTTTGTGCGATACAACAACGTTGCGGAATTCGTGATTGATTTTAACCACTTTGAATTCCATTGTTTTTCCTACGTAAATATCGTAGTCACGGATTGGTTTCACATCGATTTGTGATCCGGGAAGGAAAGCTTCAATTCCGAAAACATCGACAATCATACCACCCTTTGTACGGCATTTGATATAGCCCTTGATTACTTCATCTTTTTCCATGGCTTCGTTTACACGATCCCATGAACGGAGAGCCCTTGCTTTTTTGTGTGAAAGGGTAAGCTGTCCCTTTTTGTCTTCCAGGCTTTCTACATACACTTCCACTTTATCGCCCATTTTGAGTTCAGGGTTATAGCGGAATTCGTTTAAGCTGACAATACCATCTGATTTGTAACCGATGTTAACAACTACTTCGCGTTTGTTCATCGAAATTACATAACCATCAACCACTTCTCTGTCCTGGATGGTTGATAATGTTTTGTTGTAAAGAGTTTCAAGTTCTTCTTTTTTCTTGGCCGAATAGCCACCTTTCACTGTGCTGATTGCATCCCAGTCAAAGTTTTCATCTGCTTCAGCGGTTGTTACCGGAATTTGTTTTTTGGGTTCTTTTACCGCTTTTTTCTTTGCTTCAACTGCTTCGGGTTGAGCTACTGTTTCTTTTACTTCTTCTTGTGGAGCAGCAACTTCAGTTGCTTCTGGTTGCTCAACACTTTCTTTAATTTCTTCAGTCATTTAATTGTTTTCTTTGTAAATTAATGAGTTAGACATTATGTTGTTTTTACAAATGTGCGGCAAAAGTATAATTTAATTGGTAATAATCAAAGGTTTCCTTCTAATTTTTGTGTCGATATAGCCGTAGAATCTCTGGTGTTAAATTTTGCGGGTTAATGAATGGAACCATTGGCATTTGGCTATGTCGTGATTTCTGAATTTAAAAATATTACTTATTGTGGTTGTATATAAGAGAACAGATAGAGAAAAATTCTTTATTTTGTCGGAGTTAAAAATTGAATAGGATGAAAGGAATTATTTTGGCCGGAGGAGCCGGTACCCGTTTGTATCCGATAACACAAAGTATATCCAAACAAATTATACCGATTTATGATAAGCCGATGATTTATTATCCCTTATCGGTTTTAATGCTTGCTGGGATCCGGGAAATACTGATTATTTCCACCCCTAAGGACATTCATCTGTATGAAGATTTATTTCATGATGGATCACAGATCGGTTTATCGATCGAATATGCGGTCCAGCCTAGTCCGGATGGACTGGCTCAGGCTTTTCTGATTGGCGAAAGTTTCATCGGCGACGATAGTGTATGCCTTGTATTGGGCGATAATATTTTCTATGGATATGGTTTCACTGGCCAGCTTTCGCGAGCTGCAAAAATAACGGATGGAGCCGTCGTTTTTGGTTACTATGTTAATGACCCGGAAAGGTATGGTGTGGTCGAATTTTCCAATGAAGGTCAGGTTCTCTCTATTGAAGAGAAACCTCAGAATCCCAAATCGAATTATGCCGTCACTGGTCTCTATTTTTATTCAAACGATGTAATTGAGAAGGCTAAAAAAATTAAGCCTTCGTCAAGGGGAGAACTTGAAATTACCGATGTGAATAAATTGTATCTCAGTGAAAAACGTTTAACGGTAGAGTTAATGGGGAGGGGCATGGCATGGTTGGATACTGGTACACACGAAAGTTTGATGCAGGCATCGAACTTTATCGCAACCATTGAACAACGGCAAGGGCTGAAGGTGGCTTGTCTTGAAGAAATTGCTTATAATAATGGTTGGATCAGTGCCGAGGATGTGAGGGAGTTGGCTTATCCGCTTAGAAACAACCAATATGGAGCCTATTTGTTGAATTTAATTAGCGAAAAATGAAAATTGTCGATACATTTATTGAGGATTTAAAAGTGATTGAACCTGATGTTTTTGGTGATTCTCGTGGATATTTCTTTGAAGCATTTAATCAAAAAAAGTTTGAAGATTTCGGATTAAATTACAAATTTGTTCAGGATAATGAATCCATGTCAACTTTTGGGGTGTTGAGAGGGTTACATTATCAGTTGGAACCTTATGCTCAAACCAAATTGGTGAGGGTTGTACAGGGAACGGTTTACGATGTTGCTGTCGATGTAAGGAAAGGTTCCCCTACTTATGGGAAATGGTTTGGAATTGAATTGTCGGGTGAAAATAAACTTCAGTTTCTGATTCCAAAAGGTTTTGCTCATGGTTTTGTGGTTTTAAGCAGCAATGTTGTGTTTCAATATAAATGTGACGAGTTTTATTATCCTCAGAGTGAACGTGGAATAATTTTTAATGATCCGATTATTAACATTGATTGGAAATTAGAAGAAAAAGATATTCATTTGTCGAAGAAAGATAGTGAATTGCCGATTTTGTCAAAGAGTGATAACAACTTTATATTCAAAAGATGAACAGTAAGATTTTAGTAACTGGCGCTAACGGTCAATTAGGTAATGAGATAAGAAGGATTTGCAGGAATTTCCCCGGGTTGGAATTTATTTTCACCGATGTGGATATGTTGGACATTACCAATCCCGATGCTGTTTCTGTTTTCATGGAAGCAAGTCGGCCTGCTATTGTAGTGAATTGTGCCGCTTATACAAATGTCGACGGTGCTGAAGAAAATGTGAAAAATGTTCGAAAGATCAATGCGCTTGCACCTCAGGTGCTGGCTGCTGCATGTGCCATGCAGGATGCATTTCTTATCCATATCTCAACCGATTATGTTTTCGATGGAGAGTCGGCTGAACCCTATACCGAAGAAGACATAACGAACCCGATTTCGGTCTACGGCAGCTCAAAACTTGAAGGGGAAGAAAAAATCAGAACTGTTTTTGATAATTATCTGATTATACGGACATCATGGATGTATTCTGAATATGGCCACAATTTCGTTCGTTCCATTTTGTCGCTTGCCCGGGAACGTGAAACGTTGAACGTGGTAAATGATCAATTTGGTTCTCCAACGTATGCCCGCGATTTGGCCAATTGTATCATCGATATCATCATTAAATCCATCTTAAATCCCAAGGCATACCTTCCTGGTATTTATCATTATGCAAACCAGGGAAGCTGTTCGTGGTATGAACTTGCTCAGGAGATACTTAACATTGCAGGAATAAAGACCTGTAAATTAATTCCTGTAACAACAGAACAATATCCGGCTGTGGCAAAACGGCCTCAATATTCTGTTCTGGATACAACCAAAGTACGTACATCATTTGGAATTGGGATCCCAAACTGGAGAGACAGCCTGCGTGAATGTCTTTCAACTATATTGAGTTAACAAAAAATGGAAAATAGAGATATACTTGCAGTTGTTGAAGAAAACGCAAGAAAATGGTTATGTGACTCTTTCGATCCTGAAACGAGGTTACAAGTTAAAGCTATGCTTGAAAGTGAAGATAAAACCGAATTGATCAATTCTTTTTATCAAAATCTGGAATTTGGAACGGGTGGTTTGCGCGGCATTATGGGCGCAGGAATCAACCGGATGAATATTTATACCGTTGGCGCTGCGACTCAGGGGTTGTCTAATTATGTAAAAAAGGCCTTTGCCCATTTGCCTGAAATAAAGGTTGCTATTGGTCACGATTGTCGCAACAACAGCCGGAAATTTGCCGAAGCTTCCGCAAAGATTTTCTCGGCGAATGGTTTCAAAGTTTATCTTTTTGAAGATTTACGCCCTACTCCCGAATTGTCGTTTGCCATTAGGAAGTTGGGATGTCAGACCGGTATTATTCTCACCGCATCGCATAACCCGAAAAAATACAATGGTTATAAAGCTTATTGGGACGATGGTTCTCAAATTGTTGCACCGCACGATGAAGCGATTGTCGAAGAGGTCAAGAAGGTAAACGTTGAAGATATTTTGTGGAACGGCAGTGAAGAGAATATTACCATGCTGGGTGAAGAGTTCGATAAAATCTTCATCAGTAAGGCTGTTTCTGTTATTATTAATCCCGAAGTTGTTAAAAAGCACGGAGATATAAAAATTGTTTATACACCTATTCATGGGACCGGTGTAAAATTGGTTCCAGCATCACTGGCTGCTGCAGGTTTTACCAATGTGGTTCACGTACCAGAACAGGATGTGGTTAGTGGCGATTTCCCAACGGTAATTTCGCCCAACCCCGAAGAACCGGCAGCTATGGATATGGCCATGAAGAAAGCGATTGAGGTGGGTGCCGATGTTGTGATGGCTACCGACCCCGATGCCGACCGTATTGGGGTGTGTGCGAAAAACGATAAAGGCGAATGGATCATTGTGAATGGAAATCAAACCGCTTTGTTGTTTTTGTATTACATTATCACCCAATATAAAAAATTGGGAAAACTACAAGGCAATGAGTTCATTGTGAAGACTATTGTTACCTCTGAATTGATTGCAGAAATTGCCCGGAGAAATCACATTGAATATTTTGATTGCTATACTGGATTCAAATTTATAGCCGAAGTGATTCGGGATCATGAAGGTTCGAAAAAGTACATTGGTGGTGGGGAAGAAAGCTTTGGTTTTATGCCTGCCGATTTTGTCCGTGATAAAGATTCTGTCTCTTCCTGTGTTTTGATGGCCGAAATTGCTTCATGGGCTAAAGATCAGGGGAAAACGATCTATGAGGTTTTGAAAAATATCTACATCGAATATGGTTTTTCGAAGGAGAAGATGAAATATGTCGTTCGTGAAGGGCAGCAGGGAGCTATTGAGATTCGGCAAATGATGGCTGGTTTCAGGGAAAACCCTCCAAAGATGTTGGGGGGATCGAAGTTGGCAATTGTAAAAGATTATCTCGATTTAACAGAGAAAAACCTGCTCACGGGCGAGGTTAAGCCAATCAAACAGAAGATTACATCCGATGTTTTGCAGTTCTTTACCGAGGACGGATCAAAGGTCTCAGTAAGGCCATCGGGAACTGAACCTAAAATTAAGTTCTATTTCGAAGTGAAAGATGAACTGACAGATGCTGCTGATTTCGATATGGTCGAAGAAAAGGCTAATGAAAAGATCAATACGATCATGGATCAATTGGTGAAATAGTAAAAAAGCGATATGAAGAAAGCCGTCTGATTTTCAGGCGGCTTTCTTTTTTACGATAAGTATGGTTGAGCAAAACGTTGGTTGTATGCATGGTTCTCTTTTAATTTCAGGTTCCAGTAAAAATTAGACCAACCGAGTAGCATCATCACTCGTAAAGTCGTTCTTCTGAAAAAATTCATTCGGTAAGGGTTTCGAAGTTTTTTACTGATAATGGGATCAAATTTTCCTGTTTCAGCAAAATAACTTCCCATTTTTTCGAAATTCAGAAAAAGTTTTTTGGTCATCGAGGGGGGCATAATCTGGATTCCTTCAACACCTCCTTTGATAACGGTCCCCAGATTGTTCCATCCCATTCTTTTTGCGGTCTTCTGCAGATATTTCTCGATAAAAATAGAATGATAGGCTTCGGGGAATCTGGATTGGACAATGAATCCAACATTTTTCCCTTTTGAATCCATTTTTTCAATGGTTTCCAGAAAATACTTTACTTGTCCGGGCATTGCGTCGGTATAAAGCGGGAAGATGATGATTACAGTGTCTGCTTCGATGAATTTTTGTGTGTGCTCCTGGTTTTTCGGAATATCAGCCAGGTAATAAATACCAATGTCGCTATGATCATTTTTGTTGAGACCTTTTAAAAATTGTTGAATAAGAATTGTTGAATTGCTTTTTGTTTTGCGCGGTGACCCGTTAAATATGGCTAATTTCATTGATCAGTTCCTCCGTCGTTTTTTCTGTGGTTGCAAATAATTTCAGTTCACTTTTCAGGTTTATGGCCAGTCTCTTGTATAGATCTTTGGTGATTTGAAGGTCTTCATCATCCGAATCCATCGGATCAACAATCAGTGAAAGAAAGGGATATTTCTCATACCGTTTAAAGTGGTGGCATTCTTTGTTCACAATGGCGATATAAGGATGTACCAACGGGATTGTGCGGTCATTAATTGTTTTGAGTTTACTGCTGATAAATCCCATACTCATGGGAGAGAAGTGGATCACCATGTCGGAAGCAATGTAACTTCTATAGAAATCAGGCATGTCATCTTTCTGAGGGCATTCTCCCGGCGTCTTCCACCAGCAACTCCAGCATCCCTGGCAGTAATTGATTTTCATCTGATCGGCTTTTAGCAATTTTACATTGTGTCCTGCATCAATTAACCCTGATGCCAGATTAAGCGTAAAATCTTTGTTTGGGTATTTTGATGGCGAACCATCAACAATGGTAATTTTCATGGTTTGAATTCAACTTAAAAATTTTTCCAAAGCTATTGTTTCGCCAGTAAGGGTTATTGTGTTTATCGGCGAATGATTCATTTTTGTAGATAAAACAACGAAATGGAATTGGGTTATTGTTGATTCTTTGAAAGGATCGGTTTATATGTGTAAATAGTAGATATTTAATTATTTAATTGCTGTGATAATTGTTTTTGTTTTTTTTCACAGGAAGATAAATAGCAGGATTAATAAATTGTAAATTAAACATAGTGCAATCAGGCCTTACCCCGACAATGATAAATATGTATTTATATTTGTGCGATTTGAACAAAAGGGATTTTTATTGGTTCTAATAACCACATAGACAATAATTTGTTTAACGATGAAGTCTCCTGACCACTATGGTGTCAAATCAACCAGGAAAAGCTTTTTCCCTCATAAAGAGAATATTTCGTGTAGGAGATAAGTAAAATTGATTGATAATTTAAACAATGAATTAAAATGACAAAGAACCAAAAACTCTTGGATTGGGTTAATGAATGGGCATCAATTTGCCAACCCGATAATGTATA
>Ga0209098_1000894_pt1 | contig 30654 bp, 18 predicted proteins | sample AD_JPNHW1_MetaG_FD_184429 | JGI IMG/M metagenome (GOLD analysis project Ga0209098, IMG submission 184429) | Active sludge microbial communities of municipal wastewater-treating anaerobic digesters from Japan - AD_JPNHW1_MetaG (SPAdes) (version 2) | ecosystem: Engineered > Bioreactor > Anaerobic...
ACTTGCAGTTAATCCTGTAACTGAAACACTGGTGCCTCCTCCATTGTAAATACAGTACCATCCTGATGTTCCAATTTGTGTTCCGCTTCCAAAAGCAGTATTTGCCGTATATGTAGTTCCATTTACAGGAGCTGCAGTTCCTGTTGAACCCTGGTACATAAATACGGCACAGTTGCTGCCATTACCTCTGGTCCATCCTATGGTGGCCTCACTGGCGCAGATATCGGTAAATGTTAAATTTGTTGATTGAGTTGTAGGAGCTGCACAACTAACAGTTTCTGTAAGTGAAAAATCATCAAAACTTAAATAATATGGTGTAGAAGTAGCATTAACGCGAATGGCAAAATAATAAGTTCCGGAAGTTGAAGGGGTATATGTACGTGTAACTTGCTGATATGTTTTTGTACTTGTTGTTCCACTGGTAATAAAATCAGATCCTAATTCTGTGGCTCCTGTTGAAGATTGGCTGGTATTATAGAAAACATCACCTGTCCATCCTGAATAATTATCTCCTCCAAACCAGTAAGAGAAATTATATGAGTTGCCGGCGGTAAGTGAAAAACCGGGAGTCCATATATATTCATTGGTTGCTGACCATGTTTCTCTTAAGAATTGAGTTCCTGAACGAGCATCAGCATCATAGGTAGAGTTTGAATTATTTGTAGTAACCCAATCTCCACTTTCTTTAAGCCAGCAATCAGGATAAGCCGGAATAGTTACACCATCAAAGTTCTCCGACCATGGGAATGAAGAAATGGATGAACAAAAAGCTATTTGAATATTAGGTCTGTTTGAATTAACAGTTCCATTACCTGTGGGTTCGCTTGTATCTGCATACCAAAATTCATGTTTCGATGTTGAAGAAGTATATCTAAAATAAGGATATGATGAGGCACCACTTCCTGTATAGTTTGTTTCAATAAGTACCAATAAATTATCACCTGTATATCCAAATGAATTTGTAAGTGCAATAGTATTCCATCCGGTAGAAGAAAAATTTACACTTCCATTATAAACTGTAGTTGCCCCTGAAATCATTGTTGCCCATGTACTGGCAGAAAGAGTAGTTGATGTTGTTGTTTTCAGATAAATTTTTACATTACAATCTTCATTTACAGATGAAGAGACATTAAATCCCAGGGATGTTATGTTTCCGGTAGTACCTATTTCTGTGCTTGTATATATTGCAGCACTTCTTTCATAGCCATATAACATACCAAAAGGTTGTCTTTGGGTTGAAGTTCCGGTACCTATTTCAACTGTTGTAGCTTTAACAAAATTGAATAATGAGATAATACAGAAAATGGATACATTAATTAAATACTTGTAGCTTTTTTTCATAACGATAAAGAATATGTATTAATTTAATTGATAAATAATTATAATATAATAAAGTTGATTGTAAATAAACCGACAAAGGTAATAAATCATTTGTCTATTTTGATATTAAATATAGAATTGATATTATAAAGTTATTCACCTACAGTGAATAGCGATTCTCATAGAGAATAATTTGATAAATGGGTAAAAAAATTATTAATTGGTTTGTAGGTCATTTATTTTTTTATAAAAAAATATTTTAAAAACAAAAGGCTGTCTGTAAAGGACAGCCTTTTGTTTTTAAAATAATTATTGATTGGTGTTACTTTCCTGCAACGTTAACACTACCCTTAAGTTCAGTGATATTTTTATCTTTATCATACAATTTGATCACATAAAAATATGTACCAGGTGCAACAAGTTTACCATCATGTTTTCCGTCCCATCCATCCTTACCTTCAAATAAAGATTGTCCCCACCTGTTAATGATGGTCAAATCCAAACCTTTAGCGAATAAATCATTAATGCCATCGCCATCAGGAGTAAATGCATTAGGTATCGGTTTAATTTGTATAATTAATGAATCTATAGCCGATTTACAGCCGTTATCATCAGCAATAACATAAATTGTTTGAGTACCGGTCAATGTATTTGTTTCATAAATATTAGAAGTTCCATTTTGTTCTTGATTTCCATGATAATCAACATAGAATTCATAAGAACTGTAACTGCCAGGATTTGCAGTAAAAATAATGTTGTCTCCAACATATCCAAAATCAGTAACAAGGTCGCTTGTTAATGAAGTTAGAACAGGAATATTAACAACTGTAACGATTACTTCGTCCACATCGGTACATCCGTGAATGTCAGAAACAGTAAGTGTATATGTAGTTGTAGATGTAGGAGTGGCAATGGGGTTATAAATATTATCATAATTCAAACTAGAAGATGGACTCCATAAATATTGTTCACCGCCAGAACCTGATAATTGAGCTGATGAATCAAAACAGATATGTGTATCATCACCTGCAAAAGCTGTTGGATTATTATATAATGTTATGTCTGCTGAGCCATTCATGTCATTATCACAAGTTGTAGTGTTATTAACTGCTACTACAGTATAATTTCCTGTTTGCTGTGGGCCAAAACTAATAGCACTGCCAGTTCCGCTTACACTGTTGCCAGTATATGTATTATTGTTATATAAATAATAAGTAATACCAGGATCTGAATCACTAAGTCCGATAATAACTCCTGAAGTTCCAGAACAATATTGTGTTGTTCCGGAAGGGGTTGTTGTTACCGTGTAAGCAGTAGGAGAAGGATATATTGTGATTGTTGAACTTCCGGTCATATATGCAAAACAATTTGTTGTCGTATTAGTTGCAAGAACAGTGTATACACCAGCAGTATGAATTCCTAATGGTATTTGACTTCCTGTACCATTTACTGCCGCTCCAACATTATTGCTTCCAAGCATGAGCTGATAACTAACCCCAACTTGTGAACCAGATAGACTGATGGCAACTCCATTTGTATCAGCACAATATTGAGCTGAAGTTGGTATAATGTTGTAAGGTGTAGGATTTGGATTAACAATAACAGTAACTGTACCACCCATAGTATCTACACAATGTGTGATTGTTGATGTATAAGTAGCAACAACGATATATGTTCCTGCCGTTTGGTTATCAAAATTGATAGGTCCGCCGGTTCCAGATATTATCATTATAGCTGTAGAACTTCCACTTTGATATAAAGCATAATTAACGCCTATCTGTGAGCCACTGAGTGTTAACGTAACTCCTGATTCTGAAGCACAATATTCATTATCTGGAGCAGATAAATCATATAATAATGGAAGTGAGTCAACAATTATAGTAGCTACACCATTCATCGTGTCTTTACACATAGTTGCTTCAGTGGTATCTGTAGCAACTACAGTATATATACCTGCAAGCATATTGGGGAATTGAATTGCTGAACCTGTACCGGGTTCAATAATATTTGTTGGGGTACCATTTAGATATAATTCATAATTTACACCTAATTGCGAACCGCTAAGTGTTATTGTAACTCCAGGATATGTTTCACAATATTCACCACTGCCTGATACTGATAAATCATAAGAAATAGGTAATGGATTAATTATAACAGTTGCACTTCCGGTCATAGTATCAACGCAATGAGTAATAGTATTGGTTGCTATTACTATATATGTACCGGCTGGGTGAGTTCCAAAATCAATAACTGTACCTGTTCCTAATACATTAGTTAATGATGTAGATGTACCGGAAAGGTATAAATCATATTGTACATTAAGTTGCGAACCGTCCAAACCTATAACTACTCCTGAATCGGAAGCGCAATATTCTCCATTTTGTGTAAATGTAATATTATATAAAATAGGTAATGGATTTACAATTACCATAACAGAATCGTAAGCATTATTCCATCCATCGTTTGCGGTAACAATATAAGTTGTTGTAGTATCAGGATGTACAAATGGATTTTGTAATGTGCTTGTAAATCCTGTCGGATCTGATGACCATGAATAAGTATAACTTCCAGAACCTCCACTTCCATTAGAATATAATTGAATAGAATCTCCATAGCAAATAGGATTTGCATTTTGAATTACAGCTTGAACAGGTCCACCAGAAAGTGATACAATAACCTGGTCGCTGCCTGTACAACCATTGCCATCAGTAACTGTAAGGTCGTAAACAGCTAAACTGTATATGTTATGAGTTATTGGATTCTGAACATTTGCACTTACAAGGCTATCAACAGGTGACCAGGAATAAGAATAAGAACCGCCACTGCCACCACTTGCAGAACCATTTAATGTGTCACTTGTTCCATATGGAATTGTAAAATCAGTTCCAGCATTCGCAGTTGGTAATTGATTAACTGTAACAGTAACACTTGCGCATGATGATGACCCGCAACCGGTGTTTGACCATGCTGCATAATATGTAGTAGTTGTAGTTGGCGCAGGAATAGTAATATTATTACCTGTTCCTACTACTGTACCCATACATGAACCGGAGTACCATGTAAGAACAGATCCGCTTCCACCTGTTGCAGTTAAAGTAATTGTTGAATAAGCGCCAAAACAATATGTATTATGATTTGAAGTAACAGAAGTTGGTGCAACTACAGGCATATCAACCGTTATTGTAACAGTTTTATTTATAGTATTACCGCATGAATCGGTTATATTAAAGGTATAAGTTGTAGTAGATAATGGTGTAACCGTTATAGTTTGATTATGTGAAATAAAAGTTGAACCTGTTGACCATGTGCATTGGTAATAATTTCCGGCAGTAACTATACCATGTAAAGTTATGGATTGTCCCTGGCATATGGTTTGGCTTGGTTCCTGGATGTTTCCATTTACACCAACAAAATCGTGTAAGAATATGGTGTCTTTTATAATATCAGGATTACAAGGGCAACCACCGGCAGTTACAGTTAAGATAATAGTTTCTGTGCCTTCTGTTGAAGCGTCTTGTGTGGTATATAATGGAATGGTAACAGAATTAACACCTATCGGAATAGTAACAGGATTTTGTGGTGGAGTATAATCAGTTCCTGAAGTTGCAGTTCCTCCCATAGAATAGCTTACATTAATTGGAGCAGAGGTATCAACAGTATCTGTACGGGTGAATGTGATACTAGAAGTACATCCTTCGTAACTATGTTTAGTACCGGTTGGATTGGCAACACTCATAGCAACACCACTTCCTGAAGAGAAACTGTTGGCTTCAAGAAATACCCAGCTATCATAAATTCCATCGCTAACGTCAGCAACAACTAATTTTATATGATACCATTTACAAGGTGTTACCGCAGCTGTAGCAGTAAGCACAGTGGTTAATCCATCACATTCTATTTTGTATGGGTATGAACCTGAAACAGTACATGCATTATCACGGAAATAAGAAGGATTAGTTCCTGGACCAGGCCCACATCCTGAATCTGCATGTCCGTGATTAACATTATTAATAGTTACTGGTGTAGATGTTCCCGGAATTAATGCAATGTTTTTACTATTATAATTTTCGGGTCCACCGGTAAGGAAGAAGCCAAAAGCATCATTATATGTGCTTCCTACCCATTCATTATATTCTTCTGAGGCAAAAGTGTATCTAAAAGAAACAGTATTACTTGATGGTTTAAAATAAAATTCAAGTACTGCAGCATCTTCTGAATCGTAACCAGAAATAGCATTAATAGTTGCATCCCCATCACCACCATAATCTATACCATTATTTGTATATGAATTAGGTCCTTCCGCATCTTTAGCATTTCCTGATGATAAAACTATTCCGCTATGGTAACCTATTGTTGAACTTCCTCCCTGAAAGTATCCAATTTGCCTTGAATTTCCTGTAAATTTAACTAAAGAATCTTCGAGACAACCGGAAATCAGGTAATGTTCAACCATGTAAGAAGCAGTATAAGAAGTATTGTTTACAGTTAAATTAGTTATAGAACTTGTTGTAAATCTTTTGATGGTACAACTGCTGCTTTCACCGGCAGCATTTACTGAAGTAACTTTCCAGTAATAAGTTGTACCTGCAGTCATACCGGTAGGTGAATATGTAAGAGCAGTTCCAACATTAGCTACAAAAGGAGGGTTACTACTTGTGCCAAAATATACATTGTAAGAAACAACAGCACCACCGGTTGTGGGTGCAGTCCAGTTAAGTGATGCAGCTGTACCGATATTTGTTGCTCCATTTGATGGGCTGTTTAGTGTTGGGCAGTTTGGTAATGTTATAGGTGAACATGTAACATTTATGGTAAAATCACCTGTGGCTGTTCCTGTTCCGTGAACAAAGAAATAATATGTTGTTCCATTTACAGATGTAAAAGTGATAGAAGGGTCATTATCTCCGCATATGGTATAATCATCATCTTCTCCTGTAATACAAGACAGCGATGCACAAGTCCCGGAGTAGATACTTAATTTTGTGTCCAGGGCAGAACCGCAAAGACTTACAGTAACATCATTTGCTCCTGTTGAAGTATATTTATACCAAACTCCGGGAGCAGTAATTGTTGTTCCGCAGGTAGCTGTAGGGTCACCAGTTGAAGTAGCAGCAGTTGTAGTTCCCGGTGTAGATGAGTTACAACTTAAAGCAATTGCTCCTGAGCATTGATCATTTGCAGGAATAACAGGACATGGATTTGTAGTAAAAGTAGCAGAAGTAGTATAATCAGAAGTGGTACCATTACAGCTTGATGAGGCATATACCCTTAAATAATAAGTAGTATTACAGAGTAGCGTTGAAACAGTAGCTGAAGTTCCATTAGTATATCCATGTGTAGTAACACTATTATAATCTACTGTAGGACTGGTACCAACTACCCAGTAATAAGTAATTGTAGCGCTACCAGTTGGTGAACCGGCAGCCCATGATAAGTTAGCAGTAGTAAGTCCTGTTGCTGTGCCTGTTACATTTATAGGAGCTCCGGGCGTAACGCATGAACCAGCCTGAACATTTATGGAATAGTCTTCTACTTCACCATAATTTGTGGTACCACAAGGGTCTAGTGTTCCTGTATAAGTAATTCTAACTCTCATTCTTGTAGTTCCTAATGTTGAACTTGCAGGAGGAGCTACAGTAGCAGTATATTGTCCGGCTCCCGGAGTACCTAAAACGGTAACGGTTTCATTGGGGTCCCCAAAATCACCATCCTGGTTCCAGTCAATCCAGATACCACACTGGTCGCTTACTCCGCCACTGCCATTAGTAACAACAATAGAATAATTACTGCCAATACTCATATTAGTAGATTGTGCAGTATAATCAGTATAACCACCGCTGGTGCATACTGTAGAGTTATCAATTGTCCCTAATTGGACTCTCGAAATATATTCCTGACAAGTGGTTGCACTTGCATCACAATAACAAGGAACTGAAGTTGTCGAAAAATTATTAGGATTATTTGTTGTACTTGTTGTATTGTATTTTGTATTAGTTGTTGCACAATTGTATTCACAAACTTGTACCCTGTATGCAGTACTTGCAGTTAATCCTGTAACTGAAACACTGGTGCCTCCTCCATTGTAAATACAGTACCATCCTGATGTTCCAATTTGTGTTCCGCTTCCAAAAGCAGTATTTGCCGTATATGTAGTTCCATTAATAGGAGCCGCAGTTCCTGTTGACCCCTGGTACATAAATACAGCGCAGTTACTGCCATTTCCTCTGGTCCAGCTTATGGTAGCTTCACTCGCGCAAATATCACTGGAGGTGATGTTCGTTGCTTGAGTAGTAGGAACGGCGCAATTATCATATGTAATTTGAATATTTGGTCTGTATGAGTTTACTGTTCCATTACCTGTGGGCGCACTTGTATTCTGATACCAAATTTCATGTTTCGATGTTGAAGAAGTATATCTGAAATAGGGATATGAAGTTGATCCTGTTCCACCATAATTAGTTTCAATACAAACCATTAAATTATCTCCAGTATAGTTGAACGGTGTAGTTAATGTAATAGTTTTCCACCCGGTGCTGGTAAAACTAAGCGTACCGCTGTATACAGTAGTAGCACCAGATATCATGTTTGCCCAGGTTCCTGCTGTTTGTATAGATGATGTGGTTGTTTTTAAATAGATAACCACTGAAGCAGATGATGTTTGAGAAGCTTCAACATTAAATCCAAGCGATGTGATACTTCCTGTACCTCCTATTTCCGTACTTGTATATATTGCCGAGCTTCTTTCATATCCATAATACATTCCAAATGGCTGTCTTTGATAAGAAGTTCCTGTACCTATTGTTACAGTGGTGGCATTAACTTCATTAAATAAAGAGATAATGCAAAAAATAGCAATACCAAATAAATACTTGTAGAGGTTTTTCATATTGATAATTTTATTTTTTAATTACAATTGTACTTTTAATATTTAATACGAAAAATTATTTAAATACGTTACTTCGTTTTTATAATATTAAAACTATAAAACGTAAATATTAACTTTGAATAAGATTATTGATTTTTGTTAGTGTTAAATTTACCATCATTAAGAATTATACCTTCTTTGGTAATTTCTTCATCAGATATTTCTTTAATCGATACCTGTTCAGCAACTTGTCCAATTCTTGATAATCTTTTATTTATATCTTCTAATGTAACTTTACTTTCTGCGATAATTACGCAAAGTCCGGTAGAGAAGCTGGTTTTTGAAGAATAAATATTTTCACATTGAATTAATATCCTGTCAACAGAAGGCGCATCAACTTCTTTCTGAATAGTAGTAATCTTTAGTACAATTTTATTTTTTTGTTTAGAAGATACATTTTGTGTTTGTCCGAAACATAAATTTGCAAACATGAAAAGTGCAAATAAAATTGATGTTGTTCTCATAGGTAAAAGGATTATAAGTTTTGTAGTTTATGAAAATTCTTAAATGAAAAGATTATAACAGCCATAGCTATTTAAAAAAAACACGCAAATATAAGAATTTAAATTCTTATAAAAAAGCATGTTAGCAATTTTGTTAATATTTTTAATATTAATAATATGTTTATTAATCGAAATTTTTAATATGAAAATTATTTGTTTTAACAAAAAAATATATATAAAAGTATTGTAAATGAGATATTTATATCTGTGATTGTTTTTTTAGTCTATATTATAAACAAATATGGAATAAAAATAACCTTATTAATAATTTTATTAAGTTTTTTTATGGCAGGTATTATTCAATTAAAAAAACTTTATCTGTTTTGAATTTATACTCGTTCTTTTCAGGTTTGCAAAAGCAAAACTGTTTAGAACGAGTAATACCGTACAGAAAACAAAAAATATTTTTGCAAACCTCTTTTCTGTCGGTATAAGAACCATATTCCGGCTGGGTTTCTGAAATCTTCATGCTTTTGTTTTCACAATGACCCAAATTATTGTTTTCATTAATTTTAATCGATCTCTTAATTTTTGGTGTAATATAAAGATATAAGTATATGTTAATTTTTTTTGTAGTCTGGATTTTTTTTTCATCTTTGCATTCCTTTTTTTAAAAATCAAGGTGGATTTTATCAAAAATAAAATCCATTTTTTATCATAAAATACTCATTATTAACTAAAAAATGAAAAGATGAAAAAATTAATTACAATTTCACTAATTTGCTTCTTTATGCTTGCTTATAATGCAACTAAAGCGCAAATTTTTACCAGCGATTTCGAAACATGGACTGGTAATGTACCGGCCAACTGGGCAGTAGCAACTACAGTATCAAATCTTGAAGCCGACAGCGTTATCCCATACGCTACTAGTGTTCATTCCGGAGATTCTGCTTGCAGACTTGTAAACAGGCAAGGTACTTCTTCTCATAAAAGATTTACAACTCAAGCTGTTTCTGTTACTTCAGGAACAACATATGCTATTAATTTTTGGGTAAGAGGTCATGGAAGTATTAGAACAGCATTATATTCGGGATCTGCTTATGGAACGTATAACGCATGGATTAATGTGAACTCAACTAGCTGGGCTTTACAAACACAAAGCGTAACTGCTACTACCACTTCTAGTACAGCTCAATTTATTTTCTCTATAGCATCAACATTTGCTGATATGGATGACATTCAAATTGATGATGTTACTATCGGTGTAGCAGTTATTGATACAGTTTCAATTCATGATATTCAGTATACAACAGCAATACCTGCAAATTCTCCATATAATAATCAAACAGTTTATACTGGAGGTATTGTAACAGCTAAATATAAATCAGGATATTTTATTCAAAATGGCAGTGGATCATGGAATGGACTTTTTGTTTATGATGCTACTAATGCAGCAAGTGTTACCCGGGGAGATTCTGTTATAATTAAAGGAATTGTTACAGAATATAATAATCTTACTGAAATGAAAACGATAACCAGCTTTACAAAAGTAAATTCAGGTAATGCTGAACCTGCACCTTATGTAGTTACAGGAGCCAATTCAAATAATGAAGAATTCGAAAGTGTATTGGTTACAATACTAAATGCTAATTGTCTGACAACAGCTGATACTAATGGTGTTTGGCTTGTTTATGATACAGATACTACTTATATCGATTCTCTGATATATATTTATTCTCCTGTTATTGGGACTACTTATGATATTACCGGGGTGAATTATTATATCAAAGGAGCATATTCATATGTAAGCGGGAAACTTGCAATTGAGCCAAGAGATGTTAATGATATTTCAATTCATACTGGTATAAATGAAATTGAAAATGACAATATAAATATTTATCCTAATCCCGTTTCTGATATTCTTTATGTAAATAATTTAATTGGTACAGAAAAAATACAAATTATTAATATTCTTGGCGAAACAATAAAAGATGTTAAAGCCTCGGGAACTAAAGAAACAATCAACGTTAGTGATTTGTCTAAAGGTATATATATTCTTAATATCAATAATAATGGTAGAAATTTATCTAAGAAAATTTCTATTGAATAAATATTGAATTAATAAATTTTAAAAGCAGCTATCAAATAGCTGCTTTTTTTTATTTTTGCTCAAATTGCTGAAATGAAAAAAAATATTTTTTATTTTTTGTTGTTATTTTGTAGCACAAACGTATTCGTTAATATTTATGCTCAGAAAGATAAACCTTTAAGAGTTGAAATCACTGCAAAATACAATTCCGATTCATACAAAATAATTCCATTTGGCGAAAAAGGTGTAATGCTTTTTTATTTAGGAAATGACGATAATAAACGTCAGGATCCCGGTAAATGGTATTTTACATTATATAATACCAATTTTTCCGAGTTATGGACTAAGGAGCAGATTGTTCCTAAAGATATGCAGTTTATGTTTTTTGATTATTCTGAAAGATACCTGTACTTATATTTTGAAAACAATAACAGTTCATATTCCAATGGCAATATTGAAATTTTAAAAATTGATATTGATAGCGCTAATGTTAAAACGTATAATACTGTTATAAATGAACGGGCAAAAGTAACGTCATTCAAAGTACACGATGATGTGGTTATGCTTACAGGTTATACCCTTCCGAGTCGTGGTAAATCATGCTTGCAGGGATGTATTTCACTTACATTCATTCCGGGGATTTTTGGTTATACTGTTTTCCATTATAGCCCATTTATTTTAACTTATAATTTGAATAACGGAGCTTCAAAAATTATTCGTGATGATTTTAAAGGACATGCTTATGCAGATGATTTATCATTCGATGATAAGAGCGGAACATTTGATATTACAATTAAAAATCATATTCCGCGAAAAACAAACGCCATGTATATTGATGAATTCAGTGCAGACGGATTAAAAACAAATTCATTGAAACTGGTTACCAATGATGATCAACGTAAATTGAATACATGCCGTATTATTTCATTAAATGAAAATGAAAAAATTCTTATAGGTACCTATAATAATGCAACTAAAGGAAATAAAGCAAACCCTGCATTTGCAGGCTTTTCAGAAGGTGCATCCGGAATATTTTTTAACAGGATTTATAATGGGCAACAAAGCGATATCAAATTTTATAATTTTTCAAAGTTTAAAAATTTCTATTCGTACATCAGCGAACAACGCGCTTTAAACATTATGAAAAAAGCAAAGAAAATGGAAATGAAAGGAAAAGAACTTTCATTCAATTATAAATTGCTGATGCATGATATTATTAAAAAAGATTCAGATTATATTATGGTTGCTGAGGCTTATTATCCCGAATACCATACAATCACTTATACCAGCTTTGATATGTACGGGCATCCGATTACAACATCATATACTATTTTTGACGGCTATCGTTATACCAATGCAATAATTGCTTGTTTTAACAGTGATGGAGAATTATTGTGGGATAACAGTTTTGAGATATGGAATATTTTAACTTTTAACTTAAAGGAAAGAGTGAACGTAATGTTTGATGGTGATGATATTTTACTTACTTATAGCAACAATGGGAATATTGCTTCAAAAATTATTCATGGAAGCGAAGTGGTGGAGGGCAAGCAGTACACTCAAATAGAAAGCACATATACGAATGATAAACTTATTTCTGATTACAACAGTGATATGGAATACTGGTATGGTAATTATTTTATTTCTTATGGATATCAGAAAATTAAAAATGTTCAGCAAAACAAAGGGAAACGCACGGTTTTTTATTTTAATAAAATAGCATTTCAATAATTGAAGATGAAACAGGAATCAGAAAAAAACTTCAGGCAATCACTTGGCTTTTTCGATTCTACAATGCTGGTTGTAGGTTCGATGATAGGTTCAGGGATTTTTATAGTAAGCGCTGATATATCACGGACATTAGGTTCTCCAATGTATATGCTGTTAACATGGATTGTAACAGGAGTGATAACAATTATTGCTGCTCTTAGTTATGGGGAACTTGCAGCCATGATGCCGAGAGCAGGCGGGCAATATGTTTACCTGAAAGAATCATACAACCCGATGGTTGGTTTTTTATATGGATGGACTTTGTTCATGATCATTCAAACAGGTACGATTGCTGCGGTTGCAGTAGCATTTGCAAAATTTACCGGTGTACTATTACCTGTTTTCAGTGAGAAAAATATTTTACTTGAAATAAATAATTATAAAATATCAGCAGCACAACTACTGGCTATTTTAAGTTTAGTAATACTTACATTTATAAATTATTTCGGAATTAAAAATGGGAAAATAATGCAGATTACTTTTACCATTACGAAAATTCTGGCACTTGCCGGAATTATCATTGCCGGTCTTGTTGTGGCTACCGGAAGTGGTTTCTGGGCAGGTAACTTCAGCGATATGTGGAGCGCATCCAAAACAGTAATGGAAGAAGGGAAAATTGTTGATATATATAAATTAGGTGGTTTGGGATTGCTTACTGCATTTGGTGTTTCAATGGTTGGCAGCTTGTTTTCGAGCGATGCATGGAACAATGTAACTTTTATTGCAGGTGAAATAAAAAATCCAAAACGCAATATTCCGCTCAGCCTTTTCTGGGGAGTACTTATTGTAACTGCAATTTATTTATTATGCAATATTGCTTATCTGAGTCTATTGCCGATGAACGGAAATCCTGAAGCTGCCGATGTTGTGGGCAGAGGGATAAAATTTGCAACAAGCGACAGGGTGGGGGTTGCAGCGGCTTCACAAATTTTTGGAGAGTCGGCAGCAATAATAATGGCGGTGCTTATCATGATTTCAACTTTTGGCTGTAATAATGGGTTGATACTTTCAGGTGCGCGTGTTTATTATGCAATGGCTAATGACGGATTATTTTTTAAAGGTGTTTCTAAATTAAATAAATATGCTGTACCCGGTGTTGCCCTTATATTCCAATGTATTTGGGCTAGTGTATTATGTTTGTCTGGCAAGTATGGCGATTTGCTCGACTATGTAATTTCAGCAGTTTTGATTTTTTATATACTTACAATTGCAGGTGTTTTTATTTTAAGAAAAAAGAGACCCGATGCAGAAAGGCCATACAAAGCATTTGGATATCCTGTATTACCTGCAATTTATATTGTTATTGCACTTGCAATTTGCATCGACCTTTTAATTTATAAAAGAGATTATTGTTTGCCCGGATTTATGATCGTGCTTGCCGGAATCCCTATTTATTATTTGCTTGTAAACAGGAAGCAGAAAGATACTTAGGTAATTATTTTTTTATAAATTTTCTAAAATAAATATTTTCAGGAGTTATTATTTTTATAAAATAAATTGACGGCTCAAGCATAGATATATCAATGCTTTTAGATTTATCCAAAATTCTTCCTGTCAAAATATTTTTTCCATCAATCCCTGAAATTTCATAATCAAAAACCAGCGGAATATTATTTTCATTTTCAAAATAAATATTCAGAAATTTTTCTGATGGAACAGGAAAAACAATTAATGAATTATCGTTTTTTTTTCGTCGATTGATGAAGGTGTTTGTGTTGCAGAATAAGTGTAGCCTGCATTTGAATTCTCTAACATAGTAGTGTCGACGCACATTACAGCCATTGCAACCCGGTTGTATGTTGTTCCGAAACTGTCAGCATTGAATGTCAAAGTATTATTATTATCGGGTTCCATTGTGATAATATCTTTAACATCCGAAGTGGTATTATTGAATAAAATAAAAGCGAGCCTGAATTTATAAGCGCTGTCGCCATTGAATGTAATTGAAAGCTTTCCTGAAGTTGGCGCATTGAAACGAATATAGTCAACTCCAAAAGGATTTACGTTTTGTGTTTTTATACCGGTAGGATAAGCATTGTGAATAAATGTATTTTTTGCGGAGCCAAAATTAAAATGAGAATAAGAATATTTTCCATTTTCAAAAGTTGGATTATCAATATAATTTGCAATGATCCATTGTTCAAAAGCATCTTCAAATGATTCGCTGTAGCCCAGTGAATCCAATGTTTTTCGCATTCCTTTAATTCCGTTTGCCTGTTCTTTAATTAGCATTTTAATATATTGTTCGCCTCCAAAATGTTCATACATGAATACAGTCCACATTAAAACCTGGTCGTAATTCTGAAAATAAATTAAAGGTAAATCGGGTTGGTTTACAAAATATGCACCATGCATTATATCTTGTTGTGAAATATTTTGCGTTAGATATTCAGCGGCAAATGTTGAAAAACCTTCATCAATCCATGCTTCTTCCCAATATTTAACAGGATTATTAATGGGTTCGGGTGAATGGTCTTGTTGCCAGTGAAGCATATGTCCGAATTCGTGAGCTACCAATTCGGATGCATAAGAAAATTCAGATGCTGCAAAATAGATCAGTTCATGTTCATTGCTGTGCATTCCCCAATGTGAGTATACAAAAGTATCGGGCATTTGCTGACCGGGGTCAAAATAACCAGACCAGTTAGTTTCATTGAATGCAAGAATGTATATTTTGGGATCGTTATCAAGTGCATTGGGGACAGGACCATACAGGGCCGTAAGCTCTGGAATAAATTTATTATCGAAATGATTTACCAATGTGTCGAGTTGTGCTTGCGTGGGTTGTGTGGCAGAATCTTCAACGAAGATGTAACAATACTCCGAAACTTTTTTACAAATGGCATCAATAGTTCTTTGAGGAGTTCCCCATAACGGAGGCCAGTCAACATAAGTTACCGACTGGAATTGTATGGTATCGCCTTCATTTACCTGTGAAAATAAAATTGAATTTGTAAAGATCAATAACGAAATAAAAAAAATTTTTTTCATAAAATTATATTTCTTTTGAAGTAACCATGCGGAATTCCAGTTCATCCTGGAATTTCCGGCATATTGAATTTATTTTATTTTCGATGGCGCTGATACCGCGTTTTGAAAATTCATTTTCCTGCATTTCAGAAAGTATCAGCATTTCAAATGCAGTTGAGTGCAGCCAGTCTACATCCCTCTGATACCCACATATGGCAAGGGCTCCGGTTTTATCGAGGAATTTTTTTAAATAATTTTTCCGGATGGCAAGTGTGCTGCATGAACCGAAAATAATAATGGAATTGCTGCATTTACCCGAAACAATATTTGCCAATTCATCAAGAGAATAAGAGCTTTTATCATTCAGTAAAATCTGATTTTTTTCGCCATGGAAAGCAAGGTAAAGTATAGGGAAACGCTTGTATTTGCGGAGTGTCCATTTGGTTAATAAAAATTCAATTTCTTCAGCAGTTGCACAACTGTGGTATATAAATTCGATGCCGCGATTTGAATGCAGTAACTCGAGTATTGGCCTTACGGATGTTTTTTCCCTGAGGTCGTCGTTCCATTTTCCTTCAAGGCAGTAAATCCCTTTCATTATTTTCTGATTTTACTTAACAAAGATATGATATAAAAGAAATAATTCTGGAATTGTTTATAAATTTGATTTAAAATTTCTTTGATGAATAATATTTTTGCTGATTGTGAAATTAATTTTTCTGAATTTATTCTAAAGCCTGAATATTTTGATTTTTATGATAAGCTTCATGATGAGAACCATATATATCGTGTAATGTTTCATGTGCTGAATATAGGTTCTGACTTAGGTTTCAATAGGGAAACTAAATTAGCTTTTTTTGCTGCATTTATTCATGACTTATCACGCCAACATAAAGGGAAACACATTGAACATGGCGAAATTGCTGCAAAAGAAAAGCTTCCTGTTTTTATACCATTATTTAAAAAGAATGGATTGATTGATGATGATATTCCTTTTATTCATAATGCTGTTTGCAATCACTCGCTTCCTGTTGAATTACCTGAAACACATTCACATTATAAAGTAACAGCTTTGTTAAAAGATGCTGATGCGCTTGATAAAGTGAGGAAGAGTGCAGGTGACCCAAAACTTAAATCTCTTAGATTTGAAGAAAGCAAATTACTTATAAAGCATGCAGAAAAACTATTCAAGCTTACATCAGGAGTAAAAATAAATTCTTTTGACGAAATTTTAATACTTGCAGAAAATATTAAAAAGATAGATTAGAATGGCAGATCATCCAGTTCATTTGGTTCTGGCGGTAAATCAAAGCTTGGAGGAAAATCCTGACTTCCTGAATTATTTTGTGAAGAATCATTTGCTGATATTTTTTCTACTCTCCATGCTTTAGCTTCAGTAAACCAGCGTCCTTTACTTTCGCGGCTTTCCAAGTCGAAAGATACTTTCAGGTCATCATTGGGTTTAAAAGAAAAATTTTCTGCTTTATCATTCCATAATGTAAAGCATACTTTTTTTGGAAATTTTGTTTTTGTTTCAATCACGAATTCCAGCTTTTTTAAACTACCTTTTTGAGTATCAATATTCTGTATAGGTAGTATATGTAATAGTTTTCCTTCTGTTTCCATTATAAATTGAATTTATTTTATGCTGATATTTTAATATGCTATTCGATTGTTTGAATAAATGCATCTTTATAACCCAGTTCAATTATTTTCTTTCTGTATTCAAGAGCATCTTTTTTTGATTTGAAATTTCCGGTAACATAACGTTTTAACCCGTCTTTTTTTATAATGATTTTAATGTCGCTTATTTTATTAAAGTATTCCATATTTAAATTACCACATCCTACCTGGACAGTATATGTAATGGAACTATCAATATCCGATAATTGAATTGGTGTTAATTGTAAATCTTTTTTGTTGCTATTAATATTAACGGTATCTTGTTTTATAGTAACAGGTTCGTATTGATCGGCAAGCAAAAGATAATAGGCTTTAGCTGCTTTATTTTTTATATTAGCCGAATCCTTATATGCATTTGCAATATTAATAAGTGAATCTGATTTTGCTAATAACTTATTGGCCGCATCGTAATAGTAATTAATTTGATTAATATATAATTGAGAATGCGATTTGTCAACTTCTGCTTTTAATGCTAGGATTTGTATGCTATCGAGAAAAGTACGGGCAAAGTCTTTATATATGCTCACTTTATTCAATTCAAGGGATGCTAAATGTTCATACGAGTTTGCTTCTTCCTGTAAATTCATATAGACCTGCATTTTATTTAAAGTGGAATCCTTTTCAGAAGACAAGTCCTGTGCGGAAATTCTATGATATGCCAATAGGGTAATAATTATTATAGTAAACTTTAAATAGTGCATTACAGTTATTTGATATTTACAAATATATAAATATTATTACTAAAGTAAATTTTTAGAAGAATAAAATATAATGGGTTTTTAATAATCCCAATGTTCCTTTTTCTTTGTGAGTTTTAAATCCTGTAAAACATCCGATTTCACATGTATTGATAAATCATAGCTTTTGCCATAGCCCATAGGTATCCATGAAAATTCAATGACCCAGCAATGTAAATCACGGTTTATGCCAATTTTTGCATAAGTAAGTTTGTTCGTTTTAAAATCATAATCTAATCTTGAGGTGATTTTCCATTTTTTGGAAATACTGATATCTCCATTTATTCCTATCGTTTGGACTATTTCTTTAGTAACAGAATCGCTAAATGCATCAAAGGTACTTGTATGAGAAAACGAATATGTTATTGTTGCATTCCATTGTTCTTCGAAATCTAAGTAAGCATCACGATTTTCATTAATCATATCTATTTCTTCTTTCGTGGCATTTGGACTGGTTAGTGTTTTTTTCTTTTCCTTAGAATGTAAACTCCAGTTCAGGTTTAGCATCCATTTATCATTACAGTGTCGAAGCAGCCGATGGTTTACCTTCCATTCAAAATCCTTTAGGTTGTTGCCTGATGAATCCACTATGTATGGGTCCCATAAACTGGCATAAGAAACATCCAGGTTCTTAAATAATTTTGTACGACCGGCTATTGTTACTTTTGAAAAATTCACTGAATCCTTTGCTAGGTCATATCCCCCTGAAATAATAAAATTATCAATAAGCGATATTTTTTTTGTACCAGTAATAGTATCTTTTCGGTTGCGTACTTTCATTTCGAGGTTATTTGAAATGGAAAAATTTACCATACCTGATTTGTCTTTCTGTGGTGTACCATATATATTGTTCTCAAATATGGAATAAGCTTTAGGTTTTACGGATGCATCGGTAATATAGTTTTTGTAATAGTTCCACCATTGATTGGGGGTGTATGTAAATGAAGCGGTAGGAGTAATGACATGTCTTATTGCTTTAAGCCTTTTCCCGTTGAAGTTGTACATACCAAATAATCGTGTGTTTATTGAAGAAGAAAAATTTCCATCATGTACGATATAAAATCCATTTGCTGTATCGGTTTGTAAATGCGGAAATATAGTATCGTCAGGAAGAGAAATAGTTTCATTTGCCCAATATTTCTTAATGCTTTTTGTATACCAGCGTTGAGTATAATTTATAGAGTTAGTAAGAGTAAAGTATTTAAGTAATTTAATGGAACTGCTAATAGGGATATTGTGTTTTGCTCCGTTATTTATTTCTTTTTTTATGTTTTCCAAAATATCATTTCTGAATAAAATTGTATCAATCCCGGAAATGTTGTTGGATGCATTCATTGAGTATCCAACACTTATTTTTTCAAACCATTTTTCTTTACCTACAACTTTTTTATTTCGGAAAGGATATATGGTATTCATGCTCATGGTCAATTCGGGAAGTGATAACGAAATGTTTCGCGTCTGTGTATTCTGGTTATGACGCATATTTGCAGAGAAATTAAAATTATTTCCAATTTTAGAACTATAGCTAATGTTTGAAGAAAAAGTATTTGTAAGGAAATCATTTGATGTTACATTGTTATTTTTATTATAATTACTAGAGCCTGCATTAACATTAGCTGTGAACCGGCTGTTTGGACGGGCTTTAGCGTCCTGACTGTGCATCCAGTTAATAAAAAAGTCGTTTCCTTTTCTATATGATGCCCCATCATTTACTGCAACAACATTATGAGCATAACTTAATTTATATGTACCATTGTATTTGTAAATGGTTTTATAATTGGAAGATGTTTCAATTCCCCAGCTGCCACCGGAATAAACATTGGTTTGAATAGCTAAATCCATGTGATCCCCTAATCCCAGGTAATAACCACTGCCTTTTAGAAAGAATCCTCTGTTTGCTGCATCTCCGTATGTAGGTATAAGTATACCTGATTTCTGGCCTTTTTTATTTGGAAAAAATCCAAATGGAAGCGCAAGAGGTGTAGGCATATCTTCAATGACCAGATAAGCCGGACCGGAAACGATTTTATCGTTAGGAATAACACGGGCTTTAGCAAATTTAATTTCATAATGAGGATGTTCGTCGGAGCAGGTTGTGTATTGTCCGTTTCGGATGTTTATAGAATTATCGGCAAATTTTTTAACATCTTTGCCATGAATGTAACTATCGCCTTCTTGTGTAATGATATTTGAAATCTTTCCTTTTTTACTTTTGAAATTATAGGTAAGTGTTGATGACGAAAAACTTTGTTCTCCTTGCGTAAAAATGGGTTTGCCTTTTATTTTTCCTGTTGAATCGGGCATTCCTTTTGCAAAAAGCTGGTTCGTTTTAAAAACGATTTCAACATATTCAGCATTGAGGGTGATGTCTTCATATTTGATTTCTGCATTCCCAAATAAATAAACTTTTTGGTTTTCTATATCAAAACGAATGGAATCGTCGGCTTTATAATCAACTTTTGATGAAATGGCAAAATCAGATGTACTATTGATGATGGTATCATTTTTGGTTTGCGTACTGTCTGTTTTAGGAATCGTATCCTGTGCATTGACAATACTGCCGGGAAATAAAAAGCAGATGCTTATGAAAAACAAAAATATTTGACGTTTTGAATGCAACGGAATATTACTATTTTTGTAAAACTGTTTATTAAAATAATGCGCAAAGCTAATTAAAATTTGGCATTCGGGTGAAACGTAAATTTCAAATAATTGGTATTCTTATTATAACGCTTTTAACGTATTTTAACGTTGTTCAGGCGCAAGGTTATAAAATTAATAAAGTTGTTATTGATGCAGGTCATGGTGGTACTGACCCCGGTTGTATTGGTAGTAAGACAAAAGAAAAAGATATTGCACTTTTACTGGCAACCAAACTGGGCGATTATATAAAACAATATTTTCCAACAGTAAAAGTAATATATACCCGCAGTACCGATACTTTTGTGGAACTTTATAAACGGGCACAAATTGCAAACGATAATAAAGCGGATTTGTTTATATCAATACATTGCAATGCAAATCCTTCTAAAGCACCGTATGGTTCGGAAACGTACGTTATGGGTTTGCATAAATCGCAGGCAAATCTTGACGTAGCGCAAAAAGAAAATGCCTCTATTTTAATGGAAGACAGCTATATTACGAATTACGATGGGTTTGAGCCGAACACAGAAGAAGCGTATATTATTTTTTCTCTTTATCAAAATGCTTATCTTGATTTAAGTCAAAACCTGGCAATTAAAATACAAAAACAAATGAAAGAAAAAGTTGGTTTATACGACAGAGGCGTTAAGCAGGCAGGATTTCTGGTTTTGTATAAAACGGCTATGCCCAGTATTTTATTTGAAGCCGGGTTTTTAAGTAATTTGAAAGATGAAGAATTTCTTTCCACTGCTAAAGGACAGGATTATGTAGCATCTGGATTATTCCGTGCTTTTAAAGAATATAAAAATGAACTGGAAAAAAATTCGATGGATAAAGATAAAGAAGATTCTGTCCCTGAAATTAAAAATGACACTTTGCCATATCATACTATTGTAAAAGATATTTCAAAGGAAGTTAATGACACTTTAGTAAATAATATTGTTTTTAAAATTCAATTTGCTACCTGTGATGTAAAAAAACCAATTAACTCACCCGATTTTAAAGAATTAAAGGATGTCCAGGAAGTTTATCATAATGGGTTATATAAATATTTAACCGGGAATGAAAAAAAATCGGGTGATGCTTTGGCATTATTAAAAAAAGTTCATGATTTAGGCTTTAAGGATGCATTTATAGTGGCCTTTCAGAATGGGGAAAGAATTTCTCCGCAACAAGCTATGAAATTGATAAAAAAAAATTAATAGATTTGTAAAAAAAATTATTCGTTTTGACTTTAAAAATTAAAAGAGAAGTAAAAGTTGGGATACTGGTAGTTACCACGTCTGCATTATTATTTTGGGGCATTAACTATCTGAAAGGTAAAAATTATCTTTCCAATAATCGTATTTTATATGCAACATATAACCAGGTTAATGGTTTGGTAAAAGCAAACTGGGTTATGGTTAATGGTGTTAAGGTTGGCGAAGTTTCGGGAATTGAGTTTATTGATTCTAAAGGAAGAGTGCAGGTTCAGATGTCGATTCAAAATAAAATAGATATACCTCGTAATACAATTGCAAGAATTTATAATTCCGATGTTTTAGGCTCGAAAGCAATTGAGTTATTATTAGGAAATTCCACCGATATGGTAAAAAACGGAGATGTTCTAAAATCGGAAATTCAACCATCAATTACAGAAGAAGTAAGTTATCAGATGCTTCCAATAAAACGGAAAGCTGAAAGTGTTATGGCTTCGCTCGATTCAGTGCTTGCTGTTATACAATATGTGTTCAATGAAGATACACGGGAAAATCTTAAACGTAGTTTTGAAAGCATTAAGTTCACTATAAAAAACCTGGAAAGCACTTCATATAATATAGATACTTTAGTTACTACACAAAGAAACCGTTTATCCCAGATCTTTTTAAATATTGAATCCATAACGAGCAATATCAAAAACAATAACAGTAAACTTACCAATGTTATCAATAATTTTTCATCCATAAGTGATTCATTATCGAAAGCAAAAATTGCAACGACCATAAATAATGCAAATAATGCAATGACCGATTTTGCAAAAATCACCGAAAAAATTAATAAAGGTGAAGGTTCGCTTGGCATGCTGATTAATAACGACAGCCTTTACAATGGACTTGAAAAATCATCTATGGAATTGCATTTGTTACTTGAAGATATGAGACTGAATCCAAACAGGTATGTTCATTTTTCTGTTTTTGGAAAAAATTCGAAGAAGCAATAACCTCATCAACCCCGAAAACCGCATGAAATTAATTTCTTCAGTTTGCCGGTTTCATTACTTAATAATAATTTCTGTTTATTATCTGCTTTTATTATCCTGTAATCAAAACAAAACAGTTGATATTAATAATGAAATGGCAAAGCTTAAAATCGTTGGCGATAGTATCAAAAATGATTTTTCGCTGATATTTGATAAAACTGAAAAGATTGCTTTGTATACAGAGGGTTTATATAAGAAAGGGATAATATATAATAAAGAAAAAATTGAAAAATCAGAATACGGAACATTACATAAAAAGGAAGATGATGGTGGTTCTGCAATATTTACCAGTAGTGTGGAAAAGGTAAATGATGAAATAATAAAAATCGTTAATATCACATCTCCACTGGATTCGCTTTTCAAAAACGTAACTGATTCATTGAAATTAGTGAAACAAATATGCTTTTTTGAGCAGCATTCATTTGTGCGCCTTTATCCGTATTTAGATGTATATTCTCAATTCATTCCCGATCTGGATATGCGGTCCATCGGGTTTTATTCTAAATGGGATAAGCGTTACAATACATCAAACAGAAAAGCAACACTGAGTAATATTTATCATAATCCTATGGGTAAGGGTTTGATGATTACATGCATGTCGCCGGTTTTTTATGATAAAGTTTTCCAGGGATTAATAGGTTTAAATATTACCATTGATGCAATCAAGGAAAAATATTTGAAACATAACACATCGCTGATGATAGTTGATAGTAGTGGAACATGTATTGCCATTGATGATGCAAAATCGGGAATATTCAATATACCGTTATTAAAAACACAAAAAAACATTCATACGGTTAGTGATAATGATTATATTGTTGAAAATTTAAACCTGTTAAAGAGTAAGAAAAAGGAGATACGAAAAGCATTTAATATGCTAATAAAAGAAAATGCCAAAACAGTTAAATTGAAGGTAAATGATGATGAATATATTTTAATGTGTTATAAAATACAGGGATTAAATTGGTTTATTATTAAATTCGAAAAAAAATAATTTTTTATGAGAAGGATACAAATGCTTTCTGCTTTCGTGGTTTTACTGCTTGTTGCAGCAAGTATTTTTATTTATCGGAATTTGATTAATCAGCAGATCGAAAGTAAAACAGATGAATTACAGAAACGTGTAAAAATTTGTGCCGAAAAAATTGAAGATTATTACCAGGATTTTATTACTGATGTTGATTATTTGATTGATGTAAAAAATTCAAAAGTAATTTTTTATGAAGATAATTCGGAGTTGATCAAACGTACCAAAAGAATTTACCTGAAATACGATAACCTGATTTCTTCTGTAAGGATTTATGATATTACAGGTAATATGATTATAGTAAATAAAGACACATATAATTATTTTAAAATAATTCATATTTCGAACAGCAATACACGTAATATCGTTTCAAAGCCCCGTGTATTTGTTGAAGGATATAAATATAAATATACAATACCTTTGAAAAATGAAGCAGGAGTTGTGTTTGCCAATGTTTCCTTTGGGTTGTCGATTCCCAATTATATTGAAAGTGAATTTTCAAATTTTTATTTAGGAAAGGATTCCTGGCAATTTTTGTTGAATACCAAAGGTTACCTGATGAAAGTGAAATATTCAGAAGAAGAATTTTCAAGCGATTCAGTAATTAAGGTAAGCAGCGAATCATTTATTGTTGACGAAATAAATAATGGTTATGAAGGTGTAATCAGAAATGAAATAAGTTACCAGTCGAAAAATTATAAATTATTATCTGTTTATTATCCTGTAAATTTTTTCAAAAACAGGTTTGGAATCATTTTTAGTATTGATGAACGTGCTGTACTTTCAACTATTAATAAAAATATTTTAGTGTTCTTTATTGCCACATTAATGGTTCTGGCAATTATTATATTTATATTTATTTTTATTATCAGGCAACTTACGGAGAGTGAAACCCGCATCAGGCAGTCGCTTCAGGCCCTGGATAAAATTGTTGACAATATTCCGGCAGGGATGATTGTTGCCGATGATGAAGGAATTATTCAGAAAATAAATCATTCGGCAGCACTTCTTCTTGGTTATGAAAGTGAAAATAAAAATAAAGGTAAAAATATTCTTTCGGTACTTTCTCTGGAGCCCAATAATTGGAGCGAATCGGTAGCAAAAAAAATAGATATAAAAAATTTAAAGGACGAAAGTAAAACAATATTATTAACGATAGTTTCATTGGTATTAGAAAACGAAAATTTTTTCCTATACACCATTGTTGATATTACAGAAATTGAAGAAGCTGTTAAAGCTAAGGAAGCCATAGCAAAAGCTAAAACGGATTTTCTTACTAACATCAGCCATGAAATCCGTACACCAATGAATGGAATAATTGGTATCACTGATTTACTTTCAGATACCGATCTGAATGCAGAACAAAAAGAATTGATAAAACTTATACAGGATTCAGCAGAAGTATTACTCAGAATTATTAATGATATTCTTGATTTTTCTAAGATCGAATCAGGTAAAATGAAAATTGAAAAGTTACCATTTAATATCCGTCAAATTCTAAATACCTTATTTGAACAATTTACAATTTCGGCAAATGCAAAAGGGTTGCAACTAAAAATGGACATCAGGGATGATGTTCCGGATAACTTGTTAGGCGATCCTATCCGTTTGCAGCAGATCATAACAAACCTTCTCGGGAATTCGATAAAATTTACTGATTCGGGTTTTATTTCATTAACGTGTAGTTTATTGAATAATGAAAAGAAAAATGCTGAAATATGCTTTTCTGTAGCTGATACAGGAATCGGAATTCCTTCGGAGAGCATTAATGAAATTTTTAAATCGTTCACACAGGTTGATACTTCTGTTTCGCGTAAATATGGAGGTACAGGTCTTGGACTGGCTATCTCAAAAGAACTTATTGAAATGATGGGCGGTGAAATATGGGTGGAAAGCCCGTCGGGAATTTCTTCCGATCCTTCAACTCCCGGTTCGGTATTTTATATTAAAGCTGTGTTCCAGGTTCTCTGATTTATTTTATTTAAAAATATCTTCCTTATTGTTTGGCCGTACCTGGTCTTCCCATCGGAAGCCTTTCAGCAGAATATCGGCAGGAGATAAATCACTTTCGGGATATAAAGTGGCTTCTGGTTTTATACTGAAACTAATGGTTTTAATATCCCTGTCTGCAACATAAATAAGCATATTTTCCGATTCAGCTTTATTGATACCAATAAGTTTTTTCCCATCATCACGTACAAAATATAAAGTTTCTCCGTTGCCCTTTACTTTGATTTTTCTCAAATCATTATTTATAAAATAACCTGTAATCATTTTACCTTTTATCTGGTTATATTTTGCAGTGTCGTCTTGCGAAATAATAAAAGCCGAAGAATAAAGTTCCATGCAATCGATTTGCTTGTGTTTCATTCGGATTAATATGGTATCAGAAGAAAGCTGATTTTCTTTAGTCCATAAAATCGGCGACATATACATGCTGATGACAGAATCTTTAAACGAATAAAAAATGGAATCGGCTACTCCTTGTAAATCGGATTTGTAAAAACGTGCATGATGATAAGCAAACATGAACTTCCCGGTATGTGTACTATCGAAAAATGCTTTCAATGTATCCGCATGCAGAAACAAGGAATCATCTTCGATAACCTGGATAAGCACAGCTTTATCTGTCATGATAGTTTTTCCTATTTTCTCATAATACTCTGCATAGTTGCCTTTCAAAATTATATCACGAACAGTATCGGTAACAGTAATATTATCGAATGCTTTACCAAATCCTGTATTCCGGCTGTAATACAAACTGTCGCCACTCAGCTTTTGATCATTGTTCTGAAAGTATGCATGCTTATTGAATTGTGCTATATCGTTACGTGTATCATACCATCCGTTCTCGCAATAAATAAAATTTTCTTTACTGATAATAGTTGTAGGTCCGTAGAAATATGAAATTTCCGAATTGGTATTATACATCAATGTGTCGGAATGCATGGTGTACCGAGGATTTATAAGCACCACGCTATCTTTAAAGAAAAACTGTTTTGTGTCAGCGTAATAATATCCAATAATGCTGGTCAATTTATTTTCGGCATCGGTAATTTTTCCTCCGGTAGTATAATTCCCAATGTTGGTTTTTGTATTGTAGTTTAAATGTTCAGTTCTTAACGTCATAGCGCCATCAATCATTTTTACATTATTATGCATTTCGGAAATTTTAGTATTTCCGTCATAAACCAGGTAATCGCCATAAATATTTACTGATGTTGAAGTTATATGTACATTACTGAATGCCTTTACGCTATTGGTTTCGGAATAAAGATAAGCGCTGTCGCAGTATAGATATGTGTTTTCATGCTTCAATATTACATTACCTATCAATTGCTTTACATCATCGCCTAAACTTTTATCAAACTCAAGAGTGTTGGCGCTAACAAGATCAATTTTTGTAACTTTCTGAGAATATAAGGAAACGGAAAACAATATTGTAATTATACCGATACTGAATAGTTTGCTGCATCGACTACAAAAAACTTTTTTATTGTAAATGTTATTATTTACGACTATCTGGGATAAATCGGTATAGCTCGTTCTATTCATTTTTTTCAAAAAGGAAGAGAACAAATATAAAACATACAATGTGAATGAAAATTTTTTCATCAGGTTTTTTGAACAAAGCAAAATTAATTAAAAAGCTGAATATGGAAGGTTAATTATTGTTAAGTAAGTTTGATATTGATAATTGGAAATTGAAAAAACATTTAATAACATTTTGCTGTTATTAAAATTTTGAATCAATTAAAATTTAGTATAATCTGATAAATTAAATTTGCTACAATGTGAAAAAATAATTTTTTGCAAATCAAATAATGAGCTCATTCTTAGAAATACTTAAAGATAAAAAAAACAGGCTGGTGTTTATAATACTTTCCTGCCTGGTGGTTCTTGCTGTATTACTTATATTTTATTTTAGCTCCAGTTCAACACCCGGTTTGGCTATAACCGCTGTTCCTTCGGATGCTGCCATGATACTCGAAGTAAAACAAGCAGGCAATTTTCATAAGGATTTAACCAGTGTTTCCGGTGTTTGGAAGGAGCTGATTAACTTCAATGTTTTTGCCGAAACAAATACTTCCATTGCTTTTTTAGATTCTCTTTTTAATACTAATAATAAAGTTTCGGAAATATTAAGTGAACATTCGGTATTCATTTCATTTCATATTTTGAAAACGGGTAATGCCGGAATATTATATCTTACTGCATTGCCAAAGCATTGCAGCGTTTCAGAAGCAAATGAATTAATAAAAAAATGTTCTGAAGTAAAAACTTTAATAACCCAGAAAGAATATGAGGGATTATTACTCAATGAAATCACTTTCGCTAAAGAAAGAAAATTTTATTACATCATCTCAAAAGGAGTTTTTATTTGTGGCTTTCAGCCCGATTTGATTGTGGATGCTGTAAAGCAGCAAAATTCCAACTCATCAGTAATGTTAAATAGCGGTTTTGCAAAAGTATCAGCTACTGCCGGGAAAAAAGTACAGGCTAATCTTTATGTGAATTATAATTATTTCCCCAAATTATTCTCGCTTCTTGCCGAAAAAAAAACTGCTGCTGAAATTTCTGAAATAGTCGGATTTGCTGGTTGGTCGGCTATGGATATCAATATTAAAAAAGATGCATTATTACTTAATGGCTTTGCTGCTGCCGATTCTGTCGGAGGATTCCTGGATGTTTTTTCAGGACAAACACCGCAGACAGTAGAAATAACCGATGTTATTCCTTCTTCATCCGCAGCATTTCTTTGTTATAGTTTCAGCGATTTTAAAAAATGGAACACCTCATATAAATCCTATTTGCAAAAGCAGGGAAAACTGGTTGCTTACAATGCACAGATTTCAAAGATCAATAAAGAATATAATACAGATGTGGAGACAGAAATTACTTCATGGATAGGAAAAGAAATAGCGCTTGTTATCACCGAACCTTCTGATACCGGGTTTTCTGAAAATATTTTTCTTGCGGTCAGGACCAATAATATCGAAAATACCACAACTCTTTTATCTAAGCATTCTCAAACAATAGAAAAGAAAATAGAAAAACCCAATAAAAAAACGGTATCAAAAAAATCGAAAAATAAAAAATCGAAAAATAAGATTGTTGAAAAGAAAGAGATTGTTAAAGCTGATGAACCAACGGTTATAAAGGACAATATAATTTATGAATATAAAATTAAAAATGTATTTCCTGCTTTATTCGGAAAAGTATTTAGTGGTGTAAAAGGGAATTATTATGCTATAGAAGGGAACTATGTAATATTTGGGAATTCTTTAAACAGCCTTAAAAAGTTTATCGGGAATTATTCTGAAGAAAAAAATCTTGATAATAATAACAACTACCTGGCTTTTTCAAAAAATGTATCTGCTGAATCAAATATTTATCTCTACTGCAACATAAAAAAATCGTTGGGAATATTCATGAAGTATGCGAATAAAACTTTATCGGATTATATAGGGAACAATTTATCATCATTCAAAAATCTCGATGCCTTTTCGTTCCAGGTTAAAACAAATGGCGACATGTATTATTGCAATTTTTGTTTAAAAACGAATACACTTGTTATTAACGAAAGTGATGCATTGTGGAGTGTAAGGCTTGATTCTTTAGTGTATGGCAGACCTGTGATTGTAAAAGACACATTGGGAAAATCTCAGAATATTATTGCTTTTGATAATGCTTGTAATATGTACATGATAAATGCCGAAGGAGGAATTAAATGGAAGTTGAAGCTGAAAGAAAAACCGTTGGGAAATGCTGAGGTTATTGAATACAATAAAAACGGGAAGTTCCAGTACTTGTTCAATACCGCTTCATATTTATATTTAGTTAACAGCGATGGTTCCTTGTTTGAAAATTTTCCGGTAAAGCTGGATGAACGTTGTACCGCATCACTTACCCTTGCAGATTATTCAAAGAATAAGGATTATCGGATTATTATTCCATGCGGAAGAAATATTTATAATTATCAGAAAAATGGCAGTCCTGTTGAAACCTGGAGTATGGTGAAAACAAAGTCGGATGTGGTATCAAAAATTTCATGCCTGAAATTTAATGGTGCTGATTGTTTTGCCGTTGCCGACAAATCAGGTAATATTTATATTTTTGATAAAAAAGGAAATACATTTATCAGCATTAAAGAACAACCATTAGCAATTCCATTTTCAAAATTTTATTCAATAGCAGCTTCAGGAAAACAGCGTTCAAGTATTGTTTCAACCGATATGAAAGGAAATATTATTTTTATTTCATCGAAGGGAAATATTGACAAAACAGCAATACCAGGATTAAGCTCACCGCATTTTTTCTTTTATGAAGATTGGAATAATGACAAGAAGAAAGAATATATTTTCATCGACAAATCAAAATTATCAGTTTACAATTACGAATATAAATTGCTCGGAAACTATTCTTTCCCTGCTGATATTATTTTGTCACCGGAATATTTTGAAAAAATAAATTCCGAAAATTATTTAGGAATACTTTGTACTAAGTTTCAGAAAATATATGTTATTGATAAAGATTATAACGTAAAAGATGGTTATCCGTTAAGCGCTACAACCATGTTCACTATTGGAAGTTTGAACAACGACAATTCCTACAATCTTGTGGTGGGAAATAACAGCGAGATTTATAATTATTCTTTTGAATAGAATTAGATTTAAATTATACTCAAAGAAAACAGGTTTGCAAAAAATCAAGATTGAATGAGCTGAAAATTTTCAGTCATTAAAGATAGTAATTCGATTTTATAATTGTCAATATTATCAAAGAAATTCAAACATTTTTCTTTAAA
>Ga0209098_1000895_pt1 | contig 30649 bp, 31 predicted proteins | sample AD_JPNHW1_MetaG_FD_184429 | JGI IMG/M metagenome (GOLD analysis project Ga0209098, IMG submission 184429) | Active sludge microbial communities of municipal wastewater-treating anaerobic digesters from Japan - AD_JPNHW1_MetaG (SPAdes) (version 2) | ecosystem: Engineered > Bioreactor > Anaerobic...
GATCTTTTCGGTCATTCTTTTACCGTATTCACTGTGCTCTCTTGAACCAATCACCGCGACATTTTTCTTATAATCAGATAGCAAGTTAATATCCCCATAATAAAAGAGAACAAAGGGAGGATGATGAACGCTCTTAAAGCTTTCGGGATAATTCTCATCCAAAATGGTCAATGTCTGGCAAGTCAGCTGAGCGTTTTCTTCTATCACATCTTGCGGGTTGACGATTTCGCGGCGAGAAATGGCAGCGTAGATATCATTCCATGTTCCGTTATATTTGATGGCTAGATAGATTAATAAATCTCTTCCCTTCATAAAAACCTCCTAGTAATAAGGAGGCGGATTAAACGGAAAAGTTTTAAAACAAAGTGACCTTTTTAATTAAAGAAGAACGCACTGGAGCAAAAGAGAAGCGATGAAGGCCTTTGACTGGCCCATATTCTGCGAGAGCTTCTAGATGTTCAGCGGTGCCATATCCTTTATTCTTTCCAATATGATATTGGGGATACTCTTTATTTAATTGCTCGCATAATCGGTCGCGAGAGACTTTTGCGACAATCGAAGCCGCAGCGACGCATAAGGCTGTGCTATCGCCATGGATGAGGCTGATGACCGGCTTTTTCGCTTCGGGCATCTTCATGAAGTCAGTGATGATTAGATCAAAAGGGTGATTCATATTTTCAATGGCTCTCTGCATCGCTAATCGAGAGGCATTGAGAATATTTATCTTGTCGATTTCTTCCACGGTACAGAAACCCACACCAAAAGCTATTGCGGATTTAGCAATTAAGCCATAAGCTTCATCTCTCTGCTTGCTGGTCAACTGTTTAGAATCATTGATTAAAGGAGAATCAAAGTCGCTTGGTAAAATGACGGCTCCCGCAAAGACTGGACCCAAAAGGCAGCCCCGACCGGCTTCATCGCATCCGACAATTAGCTTGACGCTTTCGCTATATAGATTGCGCTCAAAATCAAGTGACATCTTTGCCAATATCTAAAGTGATGCGTCCCAGTAGGCCATCTTTAAACTCTTTGAGTAAAAGGGTTTCAGCTCTCAGCAAATCGGGTTTTCCAAATGAATCAACCAAGGATCTTTGTTTGCAAATATTCTGCAAAACTTCCTCATTTTGCCCAATATTGTCAATTTTGAAACGCGATTGAAGGGCGGATGGATAATTGGTTTTAAGGAAGTCTAAAAGATTATTAACTAATAAATTATTGGGTAAAATGTCTTCTCGGACCGAACCGACTAAAGCGAGATTGATCGATTTCTTTTGATCATCGTAGTTCATCGGAAGAATCCCAGGAGTGTCCAAAAGCAGAAAATCTTTGCTGACATTAATCCATTGCTCTCCTCTGGTGAAACCTGGTTTATTTTGCACTCCAGCCGCCTTTCGGCGAGCGAGTCGATTGATTAGCGATGACTTGCCGACATTAGGGACGCCAATAATCATAGTTCTAATCGGTTGAGGCTTCATACCCTTAGCTTTTTCTTTGGCCCACTTATCTTGCCCTAGCATGGTGATTGATTTTTCGATGGCTTTGCTGGCAGATGGCAGTGTCAGATCTAAAGAGAGAACGACGTCGTACTGCTTTTTTAAATAGGCGACCCAAAAATCATTTTTTGCTGGGTCCGCCAAATCTATCTTGGTTAATATCAGAATGCGCTTTTTATTTTTGATGGTTTTTTCGAGCTGAGGATTAATGGAAGATAAAGGCGCTCGAGCGTCGATCAATTCAATGACGACATCGATGACTTTTAAGCGTTCTTCAATCTCTTGAAGAGCCTTTTTCATATGCCCCGGAAACCAATGCACTTGCGAAATCATATTTTCCTCTAGTAAATGACAGGCCAAGAATAATGCCTATTCGTGCATTTTTTGTTCGTTCCTGTCCCACTGATTGTGCAAATGCCTTCTATCGCCACGAGGACTCCGACAATATTGTCATAATACAGGGGCATTTTCGAGGTTCCGCAGTCCGTGCTGCCACTGGTCGCCCAATTATCTCCCATCGCAAAATATCGCCCCTCAGGAATGGCGATTGGATTCTCGAGAGATTCGCGGCCATAGACAGGGTCGTCAAAAGTTGGGTTATTGGAGTTTCTCTTAAAAGGAAGCTTTTCAACTTCATAGGTTTTGCCCCCAAAAGAAACGCTTTTTGTGGCATTGCCATAGATGGCGATTACTTCGCCAGTCCCATCGTCGATGCCATCTTGATTCTCATCTTTCTGTTCGAGAATGATGATGTTGTTTAGCAAAGTTTCAGGGAAATCTTTTCGTTTAGCGGCATTGGTAAAATAAAATATCGATTCGCCTTCGAGAGCGATGACGCGCTTAATTTTGTACTCCGGATTTCTTCCATCCGCAACGGAATAATCATGGCTAGAGGCGCTCTCTTGAGAATAATCGCCACCGCCAAAAGTCCCTGTTCCTGGTCCATCGACCAGCCACGGAAAATATGTCGTGACTATATCAAATCGTTTGATGCGTCCTTTTGCCCATGATGTCGTATCAATAATGCCAAAATTTGCTCGCTCATTTGAACCGTAAAGCGTCGGGCTCATCGAGCCGCCGGAGACGAAGATCGAGCGATAATAGGTGGAGTGAAAAATCAGCGAAGCGCTGCAAGTAAAAATGAAGACCAAAACCAAATAAATGGCCGACCAAATAAGAGCTCCAAATTTCTTTTTCTTCGCGCTGCTTAACATATTTCTCATTATATGAGCAATAGGAGTGACGCGCAATAAAAAAGGATTCACTCGGAATCCTTATTTAGCTCTTGATTAGAGAATTTCTTTAATGCGAGCAGATTTACCAGATAGTTTGCGGATGTAAGTGATTTTGTTTCTTCTCACTTTACCTTTGCGAACCACGGTGATGGCTGCAATGGCAGGAGAATGAAGAGGGAAATTTCTTTCCACACCGATGCCACTTGACATCTTACGAACGGTAAACGTCTCACTGATTCCACCACCGCGGCGGCAAATAACGACGCCTTGGAAGTTCTGAATGCGAGATTTAGTACCTTCGATGATTCGAACGGATACCTTGACAGTATCGCCCGAAGTAAATTCCGGTATGTCATGTCGCAATTGTGAAGCAGTGATTTCATTGACTAAATTTGTATTCATAGTCTACTAACGCCTCCTATAACATAAATGTTCTCTTGGTGTTCATTCTCGAATTCGACAGCGGAGCACCCGTATCATGTTCAAAACATGCTTTATCATATTAGCAACCGCCTTTATTTATTTCAACACAATTTTATATTTATATAAGGAATTACATTGTTGTAAAGCAAAAATGCTTGACAGAATATAGACTAAGTCATAGGATAGTTTCGAACATAAGGAGGAAATGTTTATGGCAGTTAAAATTAGATTGACAAGAATTGGTCGCCACAAAGATCCCTTCTTCCGCATCGTAGCAGCAGATTCTCGCTATGCATGTGATGGAAGAATCATTGAGCAAATCGGTTATTTCGATCCTTCAAAGGGTTTAGAGAACGCGGTGATTGATGAAGAGTTAGCATTAAAATGGTTATCCAAAGGTGCGATTCCATCTGATTCAGTTAAGGCTATGCTCAGTAGCAAAGGCTTGATTGCAAAATATGCAGAAAGCAAAAAAGTCGGAAAGAAAGTCAAATAATGAATTACGATAAAGCTATTCATGCGATTATTGATCCGATCGTTGAAGAACCTGATTTGATTTTTATTAAGACTAATGAGTCCGAAGACGGCAAGGATGTTTCAATTATCATCGCTACCGAGAAAAACGATATCGCCCGCTTAATTGGCAGACATGGTTCGATTGCAAATGCAATTCGCGAAATGGTCTCCGTGGCTGGCAAAGTCGACAATAAGAGGATTCATATCAAATTTGAATCATTCAATGAAGAGAAAGAGGATTAATCCTCTTTTTTGGCCTATCTATGGAATACTTAAATCTAGGCTTTATTTTCGGAAGCTTCTCCTTGGATGGAACTTTAAAGCTAAAGTCGCTGACTGATAACCCAGAAAAGCGATATCAAAAAGGCAATAAAGTATTTTTAGTTAATGCTGAAACCGAAGAGATCTCGGAATTGACTGTGGTCTCTTATCGCTCAAGCGGTCAATTCGATTTAGTGAAGACCCAAGAGATTACCACTAAGGAAATGGCTGATGAATTAAGGGGCTGGACCCTGAAAGTCACCAAAGACAATAATGATCTAGAAGAAGGTTATTACTATTACAGCGATTTAGTCGGCTGTCAGATTGTAGATGAGAGCGAAAAGGTACTGGGTATTGTCTCCCAAGTGGAGGAATTCCCCGCCCAGATTACTCTGAGAGTTAGACGCAAAGGTCAAAGCGACTTTTTCGTGCCATTTCTCGCTGAGTTCATTCTCAAAGTAGATATTTCAAAAAAGATGATTCATATCCGTGTAATGGAGGGCCTATTATGAGAATTACTATTCTTACCTTATTCCCTCAAATGTTCGATGGCTTTTTAACTAATTCGATTATTAAAAGAGCTATTGCTAAGCAAGCAGTAGAAGTCAAACTAATCGATATCCGCAGCTTCACCAAAGACCGCTATGGCCGCGTCGACAGCGCTCCCGTTGGCGGTGGAGCTGGTCTAATTATGAAATGCCAGCCCATTATCGATTGTCTTCAAAGCGTCAAAACTCCTGATAGTCATGTGGTTTTGCTTTCCCCTCGTGGAAAAGCCTTAAATCAATCAAAAGTCCGCTATTTTACCGAAAATATTAATGATTTAGTGATTATTTGCGGGCACTACGAAGGCGTGGATGAACGCGTCAACAGATATGTCGATGAGCTGATTTCCATCGGTGATTTTATCATGACCGGCGGCGAGATTGGCGCCATGGCATTAAGCGATGCCATTATTCGATTGATCGATGGAGTCATCGCGAGAGAATCGATCAAAGAAGAATCTTTTGAAAATGGATTATTAGAATATCCTCAATACACTGAGCCCTTTGATTTTGAAGGTGAAAAAATACCAGACATCCTATATTCTGGCAATCATCAAGCCATCGAAAAATGGCGCAAAAAGCAAAGTTTGCTATTAACTAAGAGATTCCGCCCAGATATGTTTGACGCCTATGCTTTATCAAAGCAAGATATCAAGTTATTAGATGAAGAAGAAACTCCGAAATGGGAGTTGGATGCCATCGAAAAGGGCCATAAATTTATTAAATAATTATAGGTTAAATTAACCTAGGAATTTACATCGGAAATCCCATGCCTCCCAGACCACCTGGAGGCATTTTTCCACTCTTGCGGTAAGATTCCATTTTTTTCATGGTTTCTTTCATATTTTCAAATTTTTTAATCATGCGGTTAAGCTCAGCGACAGTCTTTCCTGAGCCGTTGGCAATGCGAATTTTTCGCGAGTATTTTAAGATGTCAGGGTTTCTTCTCTCTTCCAATGTCATTGAGTTGATGATAACTTCAAAATTTTTCATCTCTTTTTCGCCAGCAGCTTGTTGTTCTGGAGTGATTTTTGGCATCCCTGGTATCAGTTTAAGCAGCCCGCCAATCGAGCCTAATTTTTGCACTTGTTTTAATTGAGCTAACATGTCATCTAGCCCAAAAGAACCAGACATCATCTTATTGGCAGCGCGTCGAGCTTCTTTCTCGTCGATTTGCTCGGTGGCTTTTTCCACTAAAGTCATGACATCGCCCATGCCGAGAATGCGATCGGCCATGCGATCGGGATGAAAGACATCGAGATCAGTTAATTTTTCACCGACACCACTAAATTTGATGGGGACTCCAGTCATGTGTTTAATTGAAAGGGCAGCACCACCGCGAGCATCGCCATCAAGCTTGCTCATCACAGCGCCAGTCAAACCTAATTTCTTGTTAAAAGCATCCGCGACATTCACAGCATCTTGGCCAGCCATCGCATCAATCAATAAAAGAATTTCATCAGGCTGGACTTCTCGCTTGATATCGGACAACTCATTCATCAATTGCTCATCGATTTGCAAGCGCCCAGCGGTATCAATAATCAAGGCATCATAATGTTCATCGAAAGCTTTTTGCTTCGCTTCCTTGGCAATTTTCACGGGTGATTCTTTGGTCCCGCGAGAAAGGATGTCGACGCCGACAGTTTTCGCCAGTTGTTCCAACTGTTCAATAGCGGCGGGGCGATAGATATCAGCCGCAGCTAAGAGGACTTTCTTCTTCAATTTGCTCTTCATCAACAAAGCCAGCTTGCCCGCGGTTGTGGTTTTACCAGAGCCTTGGAGTCCGACCATCATAATGATGGTGGGGCGGCTAGTTTGATATTTGATTTCGCTGTTGCTGCTTCCGAGCAAAGCGACGAGTTCTTCGTGGACGATTTTCACTAGCATTTGCCCGGGATTAAGCTGGGCAAGAACTTCTTGTCCGATGGCTTTTTCGCGAATGTTGTTGGTGAATTCTTTGACCACTTTGTAATTTACGTCAGCTTCTAAAAGAGCAATGCGAATTTGCTTTAGCATATCGTCCATATTGCTCTCGGTTAAGCGGGCTTGACCCCGTATCTTTTTAAAGATGTTTGTCAGTTTATCTGTCAAGGATTCAAATGCCATTATTTAATTATCCTTTCAATGTTCTCTGCCAGCGCTTTAACATCGCTATCGGCAGCTTTTTGTTTAATATCTGCAGTGTTTTTCAAAATTTCCTGCTTTTTCTCTAATAGGTGAAGATGAGATTCAAAACCTTCTAGTTTGCCGAGTCCCTTGTTGATAGCATCTTCGATAGCGGAGCGAGAAACTTTGCGATTGCTGGCGATTTCTCCCAGCGATAGGTCATAGGCAAAATAATCGATGAGAATCTCTTTTTGTGTCGGAGTCAACAGCTCCTGATACAGACTTAAAAGGTCATTGTAGCGAACAGTTTTAATAATATCTTCCATCTTAATCACCTACGCATAGACCATAGAGGTACTTGTCGAGATCGAATTCGGCTAAATCGTCCATCTTTTCCCCGAGGCCGATAAAGCGAACAGGAACGTGGAATTCTTCTCGGATAGCCAAGATAATTCCCCCTTTGCTAGTCCCATCCATCTTGGTGATGATAACACCCGTTAAATCAGTGACTTCTGCGAAGGCTTTAGCTTGAGCTACGCCGTTTTGTCCGGTAGTAGCATCAATGATGAGAAAGGTCTCTTGAGGAGCGCCAGCAATCTCTTTATTGATGACGCGCTTAATCTTGCTTAACTCCATCATCAAGTTTGCTTTGGTCTGCAATCTGCCGGCAGTATCGACAATGACCAAATCGGCACCAATCTCGCGAGCTTTTCTCATTCCGTCATATGCCACAGAGGCGGGATCAGCTTGAGATGAACCGACGACAATATCGCACTCTAGGCGTTTAGCCCAGACAGTTAATTGCTCAGTAGCTCCAGCGCGGAAAGTATCCGCGGCAACGAGAAGGACTTTTTTGCCTTGATGAATATAGCGGTAGGCTAGTTTAGCTATGCTGGTCGTCTTTCCCACTCCATTCACTCCCACGACTAAAGCCACAGTTGGCTGGTTGAGAGCGAAAGTAATCTCATTCTTAAAATCGCCTTTTTCGGCATATCCGACAAACATTCGATCGACGAGGAGCTCATTTATTGTCTTGGGATCGGAAATCCTTTCTTGACGGCTTTTTTCTAATACTTCATCAATGATTTTGATGACGAGATTAACGCCGACATCGGATTCGATCAGGATTTGCTCTAATTCTTCAAAATAGTCTTGATTGACAGCTTTATAACGGCGAGAGAGAAGATCTAACTTATTAGAAAAATTATGGCGAGATTTCGCCATGGCTTGCGCGTACTTATCGACGTTCGCATCTTTTTTATGAAATTTTTCTTTTAAGAAAGAAATCAGTCCCATTAAACACTTCTCTTTTCTAGGGCATTGCGAGCCGCGCTTTCCTCGGCGGCTTTTTTACTTTTTCCGGTTCCAGTCGCTAAGACGATATCATTGAACAGCACATTGACGGTGAAGGTCCGGTCATGAGCGGGACCCTTTTGGCTGACAATCTCGTAGTGGACGCTGTCGCGATGCTCGGCCTGCATCTGCTCTTGGAGCATGGTTTTAGCATCGGTTAAATCGAGAGAATTCAAAGTTTTTAAATCCATTTTTAGCTGTCTCACAATAAAGTTATAAGCAGTCTTCATGCCGGCATCTAGATAAATGGCTCCCACGAGAGCTTCAAAGACGTTCTCGAGTATTTTATTGCTCTTGTCGATTTGATCGCTAGGAATAGAGTGACCAGCGCGAATAAATTCAGATAGATTGAGCTCTCTAGCATAATTTGCTAAAGTTTGGCTCTTCACTAAATAACTGCGGAATTTGCTCATCTTGCCTTCATCCATGTGAGGATTCTGCTTAAAGATGAGATCAGCGGTCACGAAATCAAGGACAGCATCTCCCATGTACTCTAATCGCTCGTAATCGCAGTGCACGGTATTAGCATCAGCATTATAGGATGGATGAGTGAGCGCTAATTCGTAAATGTTCAGGTCGCGAGGCTTGATATGGAGTTTATCCAGTAATTCTTTGACATCACGCATTGTTCATGCCCTCTCTTATCTTTTCTACAACTTGGTGAACAGCTAGTTTTTTAGCGACATCTAAAGCGCATTTAAAAGCGTATGCATCGGAGCTTCCGTGAGCTTTGACCACCACGCCATTAACGCCTAATAGCATCGCTCCTCCAGTGCTCTTGTAATCCATCGTTTCCGATATCGCATTAATTCCTTTGCGGACATGCAAATAACCGAGTTTAGTCCAAAGATTCTTCTTAAAGGCTTGCTTCATCAGATTGGCCATGGTTTTGGCAATCCCTTCGGTACCTTTAAGAAAAATATTTCCAGTAAAACCATCGGTGACGATGACATCCGCTCTTCCATCGAGAGCCACGCGAGCTTCGATGTTCCCTTGATAGCCAGGGAAATCATGGAGCAATTTTTGAGCTTCTTTAATCTCTGGTGATCCCTTGCCCTCTTCGCTGCCATTGCTCAAGAGATATAAGGAAGGATTTTCAATGCCAAAGATAGATTGAGAATATAAGCGGCCCATAATGGCAAATTGGGCTAATTCTTCTGGGGAATTTTCATTGTTAGCGCCGATATCTAGTATCACCACTTTTTTCCCTTTCATCTGAGAGGGAAAGGGGGCGACTAAAGCAGCGCGCCTAACGCCGGGAATAAGCTTTAATGTAATAGTTGAGGTGGCTAAGAACCCTCCGGTAGAACCGCAAGAAATCACTCCGTTCAACTGCTCTTCTTTCAATAATTTAAGAGCGACAGTCATCGAGGCATTCTTTAAGCGCAAAACTTCGAGAGCTCCCGCTTCCATCGGCACAATATCCGGAGCATCGACAATGCGGCAAATGCCCTCTAAAGCAGTCAATTCTTCTTTTTTTCCAACCGCGATAATTTCCACATCAGGATTAACTTTAAGGAAATCTAAAATGCCAGCGACAATCACGCCACTGCCTAAATCTCCACCCATCGTGTCAACAACTAATTTCATACTCGATAAACCTCGTTAGTTCATTTTACCATTATATAACAAAACAAAACAATTTAGATTGTTTTTAAATAAAAGGATACTGTAATATCTCTAGCCTTTAATTAGGGGCTCAGCAATGATTTCTTTTTGAACTTTTTTAAGCAGCCACTGGTATTCTTTTTCATCGCGATTTTTCAAGATGTCTCGCGCATCATCTCGAGCGGTGACAAAGATGCGAAAATCGGATATGACATTGAGAAAAGTAAAGGAAGGTAACCCTGATTGACGGTAGCCCGCTAATTCGCCTGGACCTCGTAGTTTTAAATCGGCTTCGGCAATCAAAAAACCATCATCGGTGTTCACGAGAGTTTGCAGTCTCTCCACCGTTTCAGGATCATCAGTTTGGTCACACACCAAAAAGCAGTGGGCAAGGGAGCCATCGCGGCCAATTCTTCCACGCAGTTGATGGAGGGAAGCTAATCCAAAGCTTGAGGCATCATAAATAATCATCAAATTGGCTTTTAAGATATCAATTCCAACTTCGATAACCGGGGTGGAAACAAGGATTGGTTTTGTTCCATCGTTGAATTCTTGCAGGGCCTTTTCTTTGTCTTCTTGCTTCATTTTTCCGTGCAAAAGTGCCACTTTATGGGGGAATTTCATCGCATAATGAGCAAATAATTTTTCAACCGAATAGCGTTCATCTTCGCGATAATCAATCAGAGGAGCGACGATGTAGACTCGTCGATCGCTGGCTAATGAAGCGGCGATATATTCGTCGATTTGTTCGTCGTCAGAAGTGATAATTTTAGTCTCTACTTGCCGCTTGCGATTAGGGAAAGAAGTGAGAGTAGAAATATCTAAGTCGCCATAGATAGTTAATGCTAATGAGCGAGGAATCGGAGTGGCTGACATCATCAATAAATCAGCGTGCTCGCCTTTGTTCGCTAGCATGATTCTCTGGTTGACGCCGAAGCGGTGCTGCTCATCGATGACGGCGAGGCCGAGAGAAGAATAGACCAAAGATTTAGTGAAAAGAGCATGGGTGCCAATCAAAACATCGATGGAGCCATCCTCCAAATCGTCTTTGATGGTCTTTCGATCGCTAGCGTTGGTGGATCCCAACAAAAGTTGAACTCTCATCTTTGTTCCGCTAAAAATGTTTTGCGCATTAGCGAAGTGCTGTCGGGCTAACGCGTCGGTTGGAGCCATGATAACTCCCTGATCGCCGCGCAAGTAATTCGCATATAAAGCGATAAATGCCACTAGCGTTTTGCCCGTTCCCACATCCCCTTGAAGCAAGCGGTACATCAGAGTGGATTGATTCATATCTTCGATAATTTCGCTAGAAGCTGCTTTTTGATCATCGGTCAATTGATAGGGAAGCTTAGAGATAAAAGGCTCGCAAAGGGATAAGTCAATCGGCTCTTTTTTAATTTTGGCAAGGGACTTATTGCTCTCGCGTATGCATTGGTTCTTCAAAGAAAAAGACAAGGCTTCTTCGTACTTTAAGTGGCGAAAGCCCTGACGAAGGTCTTCGCTGTCGCGGGGGAAATGAACCGACCAGAGAGCTTTTTCTTTTTCGATCAGGCGATATTTATACTGATAGGAAAAGGGCACGGAAGAATATATCTTTCCCTCTAGTTCTTTTAAGCTCCGCTGGACGAGGCCAGAAAATAAGTAATTGGGATATTCGCTGGGCAAAGAATAAATCGGTTTTAATCGCTGGTCGAGAGGAATGAGGCCTTTGTAGAGATTGACCGTATTGATCTCGGTATTCTTTTTGTCGAACACTCCAACTAAGGTGTATTCATTTGCTAAGTCCACAATCTTTGAAAGATAGGGGCGATTAAAAGCGATGACTTTAAAATAGGTGTTTTTCGAAGTCAAGAAATCGAATCTCACAATCGAGACACCGCGATGTCTCACCAATTGAGGGAGACTAATTGCCTTGCCAAAAAGCACCACTCGCTGTTTATCGGAGAGATTTTTTTCGGCTGTGTAGTTGATATCTTCGTAGCGCCTCGGCAAATAATTGACGACATCATAGCTATTTCTTATTCCCATCTCATAAAGAAGATGGTTTAGGCGCGGCGATTTAGTTAATTTATTATCCATTACTTTAATTATTGGAAAGGAAAAGAAAAATAGCAAATCTTTTGATTTGCCATGTTTCATTTTATTTTATTCGATGCCGATTAAGAAAGAGTAGACAGGTTGCTTTCCGTTGTGAATGTCAATGTCGATCTCTGGATACTTGTCTTCGACATAGTTTTTGATTTTTTCGATCTCTTCTGGGGTCACATCCTCGCCATGAATAATAGTGATGATGGAACACTGGTCATCAATCATCTGATCGATTAGATAGCGACAAGCGCCAATTTTCGAGGGTGAATCGATGACGATATCTTTTTCATAAATGCCGATAAAGTCATCTTTTTTCACATTGACATCGCCAAATTTTGTGTCGCGTGTAGCGAAGGTTACTTCGCCTGACTTGACATTCTTAAGAGCGGATTTCATCTCGTGGAAGTTCTCTTCAGGAGTGGCATCTTCGTTGAACATAATCGCTGATGTAATGCCTTGAGGTATGGTCTTGCTTGGAACGACATAGACATTGATTTCTTTATCTTCAATCACTTCGCAAGCTTGAGAAGCTGCCATGACGATGTTGGAGTTGTTGGGGAAGATATATACGTTTTCCGCATTAGCTTTTTTGATCGCGTTGACGAAGTCTTCACTAGAAGGGTTCATCGTCTGACCGCCTTTGACAATCACATTGATGCCGATCTCTTTGAAAAATTCATCGATGCCCTCGCCAGCCGAGACGGCGATCATCGCATATTTTGTCTTTTCTTTTTTCTCTTCTTCGTGAGCAGAGACGAGGTCTTGGTGCTCTTCGACAGCCGCTCCAGTCGCTAGAGCGTGATGCTGCTCAGTCATATTCTCAATTTTTAATTTTAGAAATTCGCCAAATTGCTGAGCGTAAGACAGCACTTCGCCAGGATTGAGGGTGTGGATGTGGACTTTGACAATCTCTTCGTCGTGGACCACCACTAATGAATTGCCGCGAGTTCCTAAAATGGTTGTGAATCGCTTTTCATTGAAAGGCTTTTTCACGCTATCCGGTCCAAGAGACATAATGAATTCAGTGCAGTAGCCGTACTCTTCTTCTTCCATGGTGGCTCCCGCCATGCGAAGCGGAGCTTCAGCATTGGTCGAAGTGGCTTCTTCTCTCTCGATGACCTTGCCATTTAAGGCTGAGCGAATGCCTTCAAATATTTTTAATAGTCCCGCGCCACCGGAGTCAATCACGCCCACTTCTTTTAAGATGGGGAGGAGCTCAGGAGTGCGCTTCAGCGACTCGCGGGCTTCTTTGATGAGAACATCCATGGCTTTCTCTATAGAGAAATCCTTTTTGACAGTTTTAGCCAGCACTTCGCTGGATTCTCTCATCACGGTTAGGATGGTTCCTTCGACTGGCCGAACAACAGCTTTATAGGCGACTTCGACGCCTTTTTCTAAAGCGTGGGAAAATTCCACCGCATTGATTTCTTTTTTATCTTCTAAGCCTTGGGCAAAGCCGCGGAAAATTTGGGAGGTGATGACGCCGGAGTTTCCTCTTGCGCCCATCAAAAGGCCGCGAGAAAATGCTTTAGCGATATCAGAGATGCTCTCATCCCCGCGATTTTGAATCTCTTTGCTTCCGCTGGTCATGGTGAGATTCATATTCATTCCCGTATCACCATCAGGTACAGGAAAGACGTTTAGTGCATCGATTTCGGGGTAGGAATTGTAAAGATTATTCGCTCCCGAAATAAACATTCTTTTTAAGTCTTGTCCGTTAATAAGTTTCATTTTAGTTGTTTAAGAGGCTAGATCATAAGCGTAGACATTGATGTGGCGACATTGATTTGGGTAATAGTGATTAAGGATGTGCTTGACAAGCTTTTGGCAAGAGCGGATTGTCTCCGTGATCTTGAGGCCAAATATCACTACTACATAGATGTCGACACTGAATGTATGGTCAGCATGAAATTTGATTTTTAGACCTTCCTCTTTTTTTCCTTTCATTTGAGAAATATTCGCTATTTCTTTAATACCATAGCAGGGGACTAGCGCTTCTCTGACGAGAGCTTTGAGCTCATCCTCTGTCACCTTTGTATTTTGTTTATGGGGTTCGTTTGCTTTCATAGTTACCTAATTTAGGTTATTCAATTTTACATAGTAAAACACATATTGTCAAGACAGGTCCTTTTTCCAGGTTTTTGCACCTCTAAAAGCAAGAGAAAACGGACTAAAATTTAGGATCGATTTTGTGCGCGATTCGATAGGCCGGAATATCAAAAAATAACGATGAGAAGAATCCCACCGCTAGCATACCAGGCAAGCTTCTCATCCAGTTGAAGAGCCAGAGGGGAACATTGAGCCACACCCCGCTGATTACCACGTTAAAAACCGCGAGAACCGGGTTGAGGATCATAAAATAGATGAACGAAGAAAATAAAGTCGCCAGCAAGCGATACATTAAGTTATTAGTGAAAGTCTCGTGTTCGATGCCAAAGAGGCTGGTAAACCATTTGCCTAAACCTACAAGGGGAACAAATAGAGAGATCAAAATCGCCACTGGGAGCGAGATGGCATAATTGAGAAGAAAATCAGACCAAATAAAGTTTCCGCTGTTATTGGAAAAGTTTGCCGCGATGCAGAGGCAAGCGCTGACCGGGATGTTGCATAAGAAGGCGTAAGCGAGATTAGCTTTGTTGATTTTCATATCTTTACCGGTAAAAGATTATATCATAGATATAAAAAAGAACAAGACCACTAATGGTTTTCTTTTTGCTTTTCGTAAATGGTCAATAAAGTGAAAAAATCTTCCTCGGCATCGGCATAGGTAATAATCATGTGATTTCCAAAATTCTTTTGGAAAAGAGTGTAGAGACCATACTGGTCAAATTCGACGAGAATCTGGGTTCGGCAGTAGCCTGGCAAAGAGCAGTTCTCTTTGATTTTGCCGGAGCTCACGAAAGAGTTGTCCAGGAGTTTCTTGCCGTTTAAAAATAACTTACAAATCGTGACTTTATCTAATGGCATGGTTCCCTTAATGCCGACGCCAAGATCGCTTTCAAAATGGGTCAACAAGTCGTATTTAGACACCATATTTAAGGGGATCGTGCAGTGAGCGAACAAGGCGGTATTATTTTCGAGATCGAGGCGAGAGGGATTAGCCTGGAAGCAGGGGCGGCCTGTTAAAGCCGTCAGCATATGCATAGTGAGCAAAGAGGGGACATCTCCTTCGCAAGCGGCAGTGATTCCTTCTTCGTTTAATAAAGCTAAAGCTAAGCAAGCAGTGTTCTTATATTTGCCCAATAAGTCAAAGCATCGGATAGTCAAGCCGCGGAGATGGTATTTAGCAATCAGCCGCTTGAGAGCGCCATAAATGAAGCACGCGCCCTCTAAAACCTCGCGATTTTTAAACTTGGCTTTCAATTTATCTAAATGAGGGATAGTTCCCGTTTTTTTCTTATCGATTTCTTGAATGAGTTCATCCATCCCAATATTTATTAGGTTTATTTTAAAATAGTCATAGACAGTGGGAGCGTCCATCTGAGAGGCAATCAGCCATTCGCTGGGCTGCCCAATCACTCCGAGATTGTTTTCTTTTAAAGCTTTCATCGCATGAGCAACTCGAGCGAAATGCTTGATCTCATTCGCGCATTGCTCTTCAGTTCCAGTGATGATATAAGCTTCTTTATTGTGGAGGGAGCAATAAGTTTTTATCTCTAGGCAAGCTGGCAGTGAATTATTTGTTCCATTGCTCAAAAGGACGATCGGATTCTCTAGTTTCTCAAACAGAGAGAGAAACTTTGGCTCGCTGCCACCGGTCTCGACAAAGATAATCGACATCACCGGATCGACGGGATTTTCGCTGATGATGAAATCTTCATCGATCAGATTATTGTTGATCTCTTCGATAAAATCCGTGTTTGTTTTGATGACAGAGCTCTCTCGATCATCGAGGATGGTTCTCAGGCGAATGACGTTGATATTCATAGTTTTACCTCGCAATTTATTCTAGCCTAATGCGACAAATAAAAAAAGCCCGGCGGCTCGCTATTTTGTCCTTGCGGATATCTTCGCCACTACGGTGCTTAACTGCTGTGTTCGGGATGGGAACAGGTGTATCCACCGCGCCATCACCACCAGACTTTTTTTACAGAGAGTTCAAATTGTTCTCTCAAAACTGAATATTATCACATGTTGCTTTGCTTGTTAAATAGAAACTTTAATTTTATGTTTATTTTTTTACTTAGTAAAAATCTTAGAAATTAAGTCCTCGACCTATTAGTATCAGTCAGCTTAATGCCTCACAGCACTTACACTTCTGACCTATCAACCCGATAACTTTTCGGGGGTCTTACTTCTTTCGAATGGGAAGTCTCATCTTTAGGCTGGCTTCACGCTTAGATGCTTTCAGCGTTTATCCATTCCATAAGTAGCTACCCGGCCATGCCACTGGCGTGACAACCGATATACCATTGTTATGTCCGTCCCGGTCCTCTCGTACTAGGGATAGATCCTATCAAACTTCCTGCGCCCACGACAGATAGGGACCAAACTGTCTCACGACGTTTTGAACCCAGCTCGCGTACCACTTTAATTGGCGAACAGCCAAACCCTTGGAAGGTACTTCCCCTCCAGGATGTGATGAGCCGACATCGAGGTGCCAAACCTGATCGTCGATGTGAACTCTTGGATCAGATCAGCCTGTTATCCCCAGGGTAGCTTTTATCCGTTGAGCGACGACCCTTCCACGAGGAATCGCCGGATCACTAAGCTCGACTTTCGTCCCTGCTCGACTTGTAAGTCTCGCAGTCAAGCACCCTTATGCCTTTGCACTCAACGCACGATTTCCAACCGTGCTGAGGGTACCTTGAGGCGCCTCCGTTACATTTTGGGAGGCGACCGCCCCAGTCAAACTGCCCGCCTAACACTGTCCTCAAAGCCTGTGAGGTTCGAGTTAGAACGTTCACAATTCAAGAGTAGTATTCCAACGACGACTCCGCTAGGGCCAAAGCCCTAACTTCAAAGTCTCCTACCTATCCTGTGCATGAATTACAAACGCTCAATATTAAGTTACAGTAAAGCTCCATGGGGTCTCTCCGTCTAGTCGCGGGTAACCTGCATCTTCACAGGTATTAAGATTTCACCGAGCCTGCTGTCGAGACAGCGCCCAGATTATTATACCATTCGTGCGCGTCAGAACTTGCCTGACAAGGAATTTCGCTACCTTAGGACCGTTATAGTTACGGCCGCCGTTCACTGGGGCTTCAATTCAGAGCTTGCACCCCTCCTTTTAACCTTCCAGCACTGGGCAGGCATCACCCCATATACATCGCCTTGCGGCTTGGCATAGAGCTGTGTTTTTGGTAAACAGTTACCTGGGCCTCTTCACTGCGACTCTCTTTCGAGAGCACTTCTTCTTGCGAACTTACGAAGTAATTTTGCAGAGTTCCTTAACAACAGTTATCTCGCTCACCTTAGATTACTCATCTTGACCACGTGTGTCCGTTCTCGGTACGGGCCACATATACTTAAGTTAGCAGTTTTTCTTGAGAGCTGGTATCATCAACTTCCCTACTAGGCCGAAGCCATTCAGTCCCCATTACGCTTTCCCCTTAAAGTGCGCGGATTTGCCTACGCACAAGGTATTTCGCTTGGTCCGGAATCCAATTACCGGTATGATTAACCCTCTCTGTCACTACATCACATATATGCGGGTTCAGGAATATCAACCTGATGTCCATCGACTACACCTTTCGGTCTCGCCTTAGGCCCCGACTAACCCTGGGAGGACGAACCTTCCCCAGGAAACCTTAGTCAATTGGTGGATGGGATTCTCACCCATCATCGTTACTTACACCGGCATACTCACTTCCATGCGGTCCACAGCTCCTCTCGGTGCTGCTTCACCCCCCATGGAACGCTCCCCTACCACTTTAGATAAATCTAAAATCCGTAATTTCGGTATCATGCTTAGCCCCGGTAAATCTTCCGCGCGGAGGCACTCGACTAGTGAGCTGTTACGCACTCTTTAAATGATAGCTGCTTCTGAGCTAACATCCTAGTTGTTTATGCATCTCTACATCGTTTCACACTTAGCATGAATTTAGGGACCTTAATTGACGGTCTGGGCTGTTTCCCTTTTGAGCATGGAGCTTATCCCCCACACTCTGACTGCAAGGCTTACATTAATGGCATTCGGAGTTTGATTGGAATCAGTACGGCTTGTGCCGCCATCAGCCATTCAGTGCTCTACCTCCACTAACTACTACCTTACGCTAGCCCTAAAGCTATTTCGGGGAGAACCAGCTATCCCCCAACTCGATTGGAATTTCTCCCCTATCCACAAGTCATCCGCGGGCGTTTCAACGAACGTCGGTTCGGTCCTCCAGTGGGTTTTACCCCACCTTCAACCTGCTCATGGATAGATCGTCGGGCTTCGGGTCTATGACTACATACTAATCGCCCTATTCAGGCTCGCTTTCACTACGGCTCCGTCTCTACGACTTAACCTTGCATGCAATCATAACTCGCCGGTTCATTCTTCAATAGGCACGTCATCACCCTTTAACGGGCTCTGACTTTTTGTAGGCATACAGTTTCAGAATCTTTTCACTCCCCTCCCGGGGTTCTTTTCGCCTTTCCCTCACGGTACTGGTTCACTATCGGTCACTAGTTAGTATTTAGCCTTTCGGAGTGGTCTCCGTAACTTCCGACAGAATTTCTCGTGCTCCGTCGTACTCTGGAACTCACTAGAGTTGAAAAGGATTTCGCCTACGGGGCTATCACCCTGTATCGCTGGCCTTCCCAGGCCATTTGGCTATCGTTTTCATATCTCATGTCGTGGTCCGTAACCCCAATCCTTAGATTGGTTTGGGCTGTTCCGCTTTCGCTCGCCGCTACTTACGGAATCGATTTTCTTTCTTTTCCTCTAGGTACTAAGATGTTTCAATTCCCTAGGTCTTTCTTCTCTATCAGCTATTGGTTTCTGATAGGATGACGAGACATTACTCTCGCCGGGTTTCCCCATTCGGATATCAACGGGTCAAAGCTCATATCCAGCTCGCCGTCGCTTTTCGCAGGTAATCGCGTCCTTCATCGTCTTCTAGTGCCAAGGCATCCGCTGTACGCCCTTTTTACTTAACTTCGTAAAATTAGGTTTCAGTTGTTTAATTTTTCAAATGAATTGGTTTTTGATCTTTCGATCTTTGTAATTTTTTTGTTATTTGTTCGCTATCTCAGTGATGAAATCACTTAAATTGCGACATTAACAGAAAGAACATGTTTTAAAATATTCAGTTTTCAAAGAACAGTTTTTGAGAGTTTCTGATCTCTCAAAACTAAACAGATTGTTCAACCACGGTCAATTTCCGATAATCCTAGAAATTTAGGTTTTTTGTACATACGTTAACTAGCCTATTAGGCAGTTAACACTTTCTCCATAGAAAGGAGGTGATCCATCCCCACGTTCCCGTAGGGATACCTTGTTACGACTTAACCCCAATCACTAGTCCTACCTTAGGCGTCTCCCTCCTTGCGGTTAGGATAACGACTTCGAGTATTACCAGCTCTCATGGTTTGACGGGCGGTGTGTACAAGGCCCGGGAACGTATTCACCGCAGCATGGCTGATCTGCGATTACTAGCAATTCCAGCTTCACGGAGTCGAGTTGCAGACTCCGATCCGAACTGAGACCGGCTTTATGAGATTTGCTTGACCTCGCGGTTTTGCATCTCTTTGTACCGGCCATTGTAGCACGTGTGACGCCCAAGATATAAAGGGCATGATGATTTGACGTCATCCCCACCTTCCTCCGACTTACATCGGCAGTATCCTTAGAGTTCCCAACTTAATGATGGCAACTAAGGACAAGGGTTGCGCTCGTTGCGGGACTTAACCCAACATCTCACGACACGAGCTGACGACAACCATGCACCACCTGTGTAGACCTGATATTTCCCTATTTCTAGGGCTTTAGTTCCCATGTCAAATCTTGGTAAGGTTCTTCGCGTTGCGTCGAATTAATCCACATGCTCCACTGCTTGTGCGGGCCCCCGTCAATTCCTTTAAGTTTCAGTCTTGCGACCGTACTCCCCAGGCGGAGAACTTAATGCGTTAGCTTCAACACTGCCTCGCGGCAATATTTAGTTCTCATAGTTTACAGCGTGGACTACTAGGGTATCTAATCCTATTTGCTACCCACGCTTTCGTGACTGAGCGTCAGTTTCGAGCTTGTGAAGCGCCTTCGCCACTGGTGTTCTTCCATATATCTACGCATTTCACCGCTACACATGGAGTTCCCTTCACATCTCTCGTACTCTAGCTGATCAGTTTTCAAGGCTTTATGGGGTTGAGCCCCACGCTTTAACCTCAAACTTAATCTGCCGCCTGCTCACTCTTTACGCCCAATAATTCCGGATAACGCTTGCCACCTACGTATTACCGCGGCTGCTGGCACGTAGTTAGCCGTGGCTTTCTGATAAAGTACCGTCAGACTCTGCTCATTTCCTAGCAAAGCTGTTCGTCCCTTATAACAGAGCTTTACAACCCATAGGGCCGTCATCACTCACGCGGCGTTGCTCGGTCAGGGTTTCCCCCATTGCCGAAAACTCCTTACTGCTGCCTCCCGTAGGAGTTTGGACCGTGTCTCAGTTCCAATGTGGCCGTTCAACCTCTCAGTTCGGCTACGCATCCTCGCCTTGGTGGGCTGTTATCTCACCAACTAGCTAATGCGCCGCAGGTCCATCTTCTAGTGGAGCTTTAGAGCTCCTTTCAAACATCCGAGATGCCTCGGTTGTTATTATCCGGTATTAGCCAAAGTTTCCTTCGGGTATCCCAAGCTAAAAGGCAGGTTACCTACGTGTTACTCACCCGTTCGCCACTCGGGTATTGCTACCCTCGTTCGACTTGCATGTATTAGGCACGCCGCCAGCGTTCATCCTGAGCCAGGATCAAACTCTCAAAGTTTGTATTCTAGTTCAATAATTAATTATCTGGTTTTGTTTAATTTAAAAATAAATTGACGTTTTGTGTTTGTACATCTGTTTAGTTTTCAAAGATCAGTTTGTGCGCTATTACATAGTAATATTTGGAGGTCTCCCTCATCGCACGCTTTGATATAATAACACCGCTATCAAAACTTAGTCAACGACTTTTATCACTTTTTTCAAAATAATTTTTTTGCCTAAGAAAATGCTTGTTTCATGCGTGCGACGTGCGCGCTACAATTATGATAATTGTTATGCGCGCGCATGTGCAAAAGAAAATAAAAAGGCCAGATTAGCTGGCCATTTTTTAATTGCTTATTTATCCTAGCGGCGCGACGTTCCAAATATTCGGGCGAGAATAATAATTAATCTCATCAAAATATACATGAAGTCGACGTAGAGAGAAAAGGCGCAATAGAGGGCGAGATTATTACTCTGAGATCCCTTATTGGCGATTTGCTGAATGCGCCAGACATCGAACATCGTGATGAAGAGCATCGCCACAAAGAACACGCCATCGATGATAACATAGAGCCAGGAGAAGAGATTGGGGGCGATGAGATAGAAGATAAAGAAGAAGGCGGACATCAAAAATGCGCCCATCAAAAGGCCAAAACCCAGAGTTCCGAGCCAATTGAGATTCTTCTTAATCACTTTGGAAAGGAAATACATGATCGCAAAAGTCATCGCGGTAATCGCGAAAGCCATGCCAATAATGTAGAAAGGAATAAATAAAACAAATTCAGAGAAGACGACACCCATCAGCACGGAATAGATGATGGCGGGAACTATAATGCTATGTTTGCCTCTCAGGGAGATGATGCTGATGACGATGCTAACCACTAGCAAGCCGATGATTGAACCAATCAAAATAAACAGGTAAGTTTCATAGGCTGCAGCAGTGGGATTGGCGGTCATCCAAGATTGGAAGCCAAATCCAACGCCAAAAGCCACGAGGGCGGTGATTAAAATGCCAATGGCCATGTAGCCATAGACTTTGGACAAGAAAGATGAGGAGCGAACGTTGGTCTCAGCCGGGTTGATCACATTCTTGGGTTTTTCGTAGTATTCTTCGTACATAAAATTACTCCTAAATAATATTATTCAAAAGGGCTTCGTAGGATTCGATTTTTAAAGATGCACCACCGACTAAGGCGCCATCGATATTGGGGCAGGATAGATAAGTGCGAATATTTTCGGGTTTCACTGAACCGCCATAGAGGATTCGGATTGACTCAGAAACTTCGCCAAATAATTCTTTGAGAATATCGCGAATATAATGGCAGACGCTTTCAGCGATTTCGCTCGAGGCGTTCTTTCCAGTGCCAATCGACCAAATTGGTTCGTAAGCGATGACGAGATTCTTTGCTTGTTCGCTGGTGAAACCATGTAGCCCTATGCGCAGAGCATCAGCGACGACTTTCTTAGTCTGCCCAGCTTCAAATTCTTGAAGGGTTTCTCCCACGCAATAAACAGGGACCATATTATGAGCGAGCAAAGCGGCAATTTTTTGCTGGCATTTCTCGCTGGTTTCGTAATCGTAAGTTCGGCGTTCGGAGTGACCGATAATCACCCAGTTGATGCCGAATTCTAAAAGCATCGGGATCGATACTTCTCCCGTGAAAGCTCCGGATTCCGCAAAGTGAACATTTTGGGCGGCAACAATCATCTCGGGAGCGGCGTTTTCTTTGACTGCTGCTAATGAGAGATAAGTGGGACCCACGCCTAAATCAATATGATTTAAAGCGGCTTTTTGGACTAATGGACGGCTGGCGATGGCGAAGGCTTTTGCTTCGCTAGCGAGCTTGTTCATCTTCCAGTTGCCGAGTAATAACTTTCGTCGCATAGCAATTAATTGAGGATGTCAATGCCGGGGAGGTGGCCATCGTTCTCGATCATTTCGAGCGAGGCACCGCCGCCAGTAGAGACGTGTGAGAAATCTTTATCGTAACCAAATTGTTTGATCGCAGCAGCGGAATCTCCTCCGCCGCAGACAGTGAAGGCTTTACCATCGAGAGCTTTGACCGCTTTGCAGATGGAAATCGTGCCTTTTTGGAATTCGGATTGTTCAAAGACGCCCATTGGTCCGTTCCAGAAAAGCATCTTCGCTTTGCTGATTTGGCCGGCAAAGAGCTTATCGGTTTCTGGCCCAATGTCTAATCCTTCAAAGCCATCGGGGACTTCATTGACGCTGACGACTTGGACAGTCTTGCGCTCTTCGGGCAAGAAAGCATCGCCAATGACGGTGTCGACTGGTAAGATGATGCGGCCTTTAGCTTTCGCTAAACAATCTCTAGCAAAATCTAATTGATCATCTTCCACGGGGGAGAGACCAGTTTTCTTGCCTTGAGCTTTTAAGAAAGTGAAAGCCATCGCTCCACCAATAAGAATCTTGTCGCATTTGTCGAGCAAGGCGCCAATCACTTTGATTTTATCTGATACTTTTAATCCGCCGAGAACCGCGATGTAGGGGCGATCCTTTTCGGAAACGTGGACGCAGCGGTTGAGATTAGCAATCTCTTTTTCCACTAAGAAGCCACATGCCACTGGTTTTCCTTCGCTCTTTAAGATTTCGGGAACACCATAGGTGGAAGAGTGAGCGCGGTGCGCAGATCCAAAGGCATCCATCACATAGGCATCCGCTAAGTTAGCCCAGATTTCGGATAGTTCAGGATCATTTTTCTCTTCGCCCACTTCGTAGCGAGTATTCTGCATTAAGAGCACTTCGCCATCAGCGAGGCTAGCGACAGCCTTTTCGAGCTCTTCTCCGCGAGTGACGGGAACGAACTTGACGGGCTTAGCTAATAGTTCGCTCAAGCGAACAGCGATGGGGGCTAAATCGTTTTTCTTCTTAGCCTCTTCGACTAATTCAGGGGCATCTTTGTGCTTAATCTTGCCTAAGTGGCTAACTAAGATTACGCGAGCGCCCTTCTTCATCAATTCTTTGATGGTTGGGACAGCGGCGACAATGCGATTGTCATCGCGGATAACTCCACCCTTTAGGGGGACGTTGAAGTCGACGCGGACAAACACGCGTAGGCCTTTGACTTGCATTTTATCGACTGTTAACATAATAAGTCTCCTTTTTATAAAATAGGCACCTATGAATACCACAGGTGCCAATTAGATTGAGTCACACCGGGTAATTAAACCCTGAGCACCACTTCAGTTAGCAATTTTCTGAGAGATATTTAATCGTACGGACCATTTGAGTGGTGTAGGAATATTCGTTGTCGTACCAAGAGACGACTTGGACTTGGAACAGATCTTCGCCGAGTTTGCTGACCATGGTTTGGGTCGCATCGAACAAGGAACCATATCTCATGCCGATGACATCGCTAGAGACGATCTCATCTTCATTATAACCGAACGATTCATTGCTTGCTGCTTTCATCGCGGCATTGATGCTGTCAGGAGTGATGTTCTTGCCTTTGACAACAGCGATTAAGATGGTTGTAGAGCCAGTAGTCACTGGAACGCGTTGAGCAGAACCGATTAACTTGCCATTTAATTCTGGGATGACTAAGCCGATAGCTTTAGCCGCACCAGTGGAGTTTGGAACGATGTTGGCAGCGCCAGCACGAGCGCGGCGTAAGTCGCCTTTCTTGTGTGGGCCATCGAGGATCATCTGATCACCAGTATAGGCGTGGATGGTGCTCATGATACCAGATTGAATAGGAGCGAAATCATTTAAAGCTTTTGCCATTGGAGCCAAGCAGTTTGTGGTGCAAGAAGCAGCAGAAATCACATGGTCTTCCTTGGTTAAGGTCTTCTCGTTGACGCCAAAGACGATGGTTGGGAGATCTTTTCCAGCAGGAGCAGAGATGACGACTTTGCGAGCCCCGGCTTTAATGTGAGCCATGGCTTTGTCTTTTGTGGTATAGAAACCAGTGCATTCTAATACGACATCAACCGCTAATTTGCCCCAAGGTAAATCAGCAGCATTTGGGATAGCGTAGACGATGATTTCCTTGCCATCGACGGTGATGCTACCAGGAACGACGACGGTTTTCCCGTCTTCGCCTAAAACGGCTTCCTTAGAATCGACTGTGTGTAGATTTTGACCGATATAGCCAGCGTAGCCACCCTGAGCTGTATCATACTTTAATAAATGGGCCAACATTTTGGGAGAAGTTAAATCGTTAATTGCGACGATTTCATAACCTTTGGCCCCAAACATTTGTCGGAACGCTAAACGGCCGATACGACCGAATCCATTAATTGCAACTTTTACTGACATACAATAATGTCCTCCTTCGCTTGCGGGATATAGTATACACTATATGAAAAATCATTTTCAAGCGAAATGATTAAACCACTATCGCGGTCTATATAGAATTTTACAAAATGCATTAATTGTACAATTAATCGATGCCAATAAAGAGCTCGGAAAGGGTTACTCCGAGGGCTCGACAAATCCTTTTTAAGATCAGCAGAGAAGGATTCCTCATCCCTCTCTCGAGGTCAGATAGGTAATTTTTATTGATGTGAGCTTCGAAGGCCAAAGCTTCTTGATTCCAGCCTTTTTCGATGCGCAAATCGCGTATTTTTTGGCCTAGCAATTGCGTAAAATTCATCCGTTGACCCTCTCATAGAGCTGGTGGATAGCGCGAAATAGGTGATTGACATTGCTCTTGGTGACCGTCTTGTTCATTCTTTCAGATAATAGAAGCGATAATTCGAGGAGCGAAGCGGCATCATTTTCCAACCTAATTTCGCATAGAAATCTTAGCTTTTCGTTGGCGATGTTAGGCAGGCCTAGACGCGCATCGATAACTTTAATCTCTTGGATTTGGCGCTGGGCAGTCTCATATATTTTGCTCATGTTAGCGGTGTCGAGATTTGTGAGACGATTCGCATTGTTCGCAAAGTCGCGGTCGACGCGAATGTTCTCAAATTCCATGCAGGCTTCAACCGCGCCGATGATGATTAAAAAGTTAGCGATTTGATCGCTCTTTTTAAAATAGATGACAAACTTATCTCGGCGATGAGTGATCTTGGGTTCGATGTTGCTATTCTTGTAGCGGGCAAATAGATGGGACATCCATTTGGCGTAGTTTTCACTATTCAGTGATAGCTCAAGATGATAATTAGAAGTCCGAGGGGAGTTGATGGAGCCGGAAGCGAGAAAAGCCCCGGCGAGGTATCCGGCAATGCTGGCATCATTAGCGACGATATTCTTGGAAATTTTGCCTTCCAAAAAGGATATTTCTAAATCTTCGACAATCTCCTCTGACTTTTCTTGGACGGTAATCACATAGGTGGTCTTTTTCTTCTGATTTTTGTAGAAAGAAAGATGGGCTCCTGCTTGATAGAGTTGGTTGATCGATTGATATATGAACTTAGCGATTCTTGCATTCTCAGTCTCTAGCGAGAGGCGCGATTGCTGCTTTTGAAAGATCATCGAACCATTGATGCGAATGTAGGCGGAAAGGAGGGCTTTTAATCGCTCGCTTGATTCGTATTGATTCTGGCACAGTTCATCTTTGACTTGCTGAGTGAAGGATTGAGTAGTTCTCATGCATTGTCCTCATTTAACTCGGGAGAATCGCGATGGAAAACTCTAGTTTTATACTTGTTTTTGAAGTGCTCCGCTAAGTAATGAGCCACATAGGTGGAGCGGTGCTGACCACCACTGCAGGCGATGCCGATGTTATAGATTGGTCTGCCGGTCTTCTGCACGCATTCGAGATGGAACTCTAAAAACTTCACGATGTTGTCGATAATTTGATGAGTTTCCGGAAAAGAATTCATGTAGTCGATGACTGGCTTATCTAATCCATTGAGAGGCTTGAGATCGTCTACCCAGTAGGGATTAGGAATATCGCGGACATCGAAGACCATATCCAAATCCATCGGAGTGCCATTTTTGTAGCCGAAAGAAATAAAGGAGATGGCGGTGATATTCTCGCCGATGCGATCAGATAATTTATTATATAAATTGATGCGGAGAGCTTTGATGCTTAATGCGGTGGTATCGATGTAGATATCCGCATCTTGAAAGAGGTCGTTGCTCTCTTTATAATCGAGATCAATCGCTTGATCGAGGGAGATCTTTTGCGTGAAGCAGCGAGGGTGAACATGGCGGCTTAACCGATAGCGTTTTTGAATCTCAATTCGATCGGCGTAAAGCAGGACCAACCTCGTGTGAAATTGGGGGTTTTTCTTCGCAAATTCGAGAATTTTTTTCGCATCAAAAATCGAGACCACCAAGCAGAATTTGTTGGTCTTATAAGATCCGCTGAGAAAAGAATTGAGGATTGATTCCGTCGCCTCATAAGGAGAGTTGACTACGATGTAGTAGCCCAATTCTTCAAAGACAAATTTGGCGGAAGTAATTCCTGAACCCGAAGGCCCTGTCAATATATCTAGTTGGAACATTTCTATTCTCCTTTTAAGTATTCGATGATGGAGCGAGCGGCCATCATGCCGTCATGCTCCGCTAAATAGATCTGGCGAATTGGGCGCGGCAAAACATCGCCACCCGCAAATAAGCCAGGAACAATGGTCATCATATTTTTATCGACAGGGACATTTCCCTGCTCATCTAAAACACCAGGTATTTTCATGAACTGCGTATTGGGAATCTGCCCGACCAGCGGAAAGACACCATCGACTTTCAAAGTCTTGATTTCATCGGTCTCGACATTTTTGATTTTAAGGCCAGTCACATGGTCGGCCTGAATGATCTCCAAGGGAATATAAGGGGTGAGAATGTCGACGTTCTTTTTTTGCTTAATCTCTTCGAGAACTTTCTCGCTGCCGCGGAATTCGTTGCGGCGATGAACGAGATATAAGTGCGATGCTATATTTGAGAGAGAGAGCTTCCTTGAGAGCGGAGTTGCCTCCTCCCACCACAGCGATTGGCAACCCTTTAAAGAAGTGGCCATCGCATAAAGCGCAGTAAGATACTCCGTGCCCAAGAAGAGCGTCTTCATTGGGGAAGCCGAGCTTCTTCTCTTTGGTGCCGGTTCCCACTAAAACAGCTTTGGCGTGGTAAATGCTCTGATCGGTTCTGACCTCAAAGAGATCATTCTCCTTTTGGAGAGATAATAGCTCTTCGCCGATCACTTCTACTCCCGCTTTAATTAATCTTTCATAAAAAGCATAGGCTAAATCCGGTCCGTTGACTTTTGTGAAACCGGGATAATTATCAACTCGAGGGGCAATATTGACTTTGCCACCTGGGGTGCTTCGTTCGATAATGGCTAATTTTAAGCCTGCTTCTTGCAGTTTTAAAGCTGCTCCAATACCGCAAGGACCACCACCGATAATGAGAACATCAAATGGTCTATTCATTTTCTAGCACCTCCTTTAGATGACAATATGATTTTATCAAATATTTGGGTTTTAAAGAATGATTAAGCACTCGCGGACCCCAAGCTATGAGGCCGCAATCAATGCCGGCGTTTTGGCTCGTCAATAAGTCAGAGCCGTTGTCGCCGATGTATAAAACATCTTCTTTTTCTGTCTGATTAAGCCGCTTCATCGCTAGATAGATTCCATCGGGATATGGCTTTGGGCGATCGACATCATCAAATCCAATGATGACATCAAAAATGTTTTCTAAATCTAAAAGTTGAAGGCAGTATTCAGTCGTCTTGTGTATCTTATTCGTGACAATGCCCAATTGATAGCCTTGTTCCTTGAGCGCGAGGAGCGTTTCTTTGGCTCCGGGATAGGATTTGATGCACCGGGGATAGAAATTCCACGAGACATCATGAAATTCTTTGAAAATTAAATTCTGGTCAACATGCGGAAATTCTTTAGCGAGCGTTTCCTTGATGGGTGGGCCAGAAAAGTAGATGATTTTCTCTCTTGAAGCTCGGTTCCCATCTCGATATTTATCATAAAGATAAAAGAAGGTTTGGGCGATTAGCTCATCAGTATCGACGAGCGTGCCGTCCATATCAAAAAGGATGGCTTTATATTTTCTAGGCATGGGCCCTTTTCATTTCCCGATGGCCGCGAATCATATAAGGAATGGATATCGCAAGACATCCTAATAAGCTGATGCCAACGGTAAGGATAATGAGACCCAAATTGAAGGTTGAGAAACCGACTTCAAGCACGTGCTCACTAACGGCGATCATCGCGATTGAGCCGGCGACCATGCTGACACCTAGTGTGCTAAAAACGATAGTATTAATCAAGCCAGTTTTGAACCAGCCTGACTGAGGCTGCAGAGTACCTTTCTTCCTTCTGATGGCGTTTCGAATAGTGTGATTGAGAATAATTCCTAAAGCGCCGAGGATGATAAAAGCCAGAGACCACGACCAACTCCAGAAACTGTCCATGATATACATTTCATCACGGAGAGGTTCCAAAATGCCTCTCACCAAGCCATACCAAATGAAATAGCCAAGCGCTAAATCGCCAAAGTCGGTAATGCGGCGAAGTTTTTTGCCAAAAAGTTGAGAAAGCAAAAAGAAACCGAGCAAATTAATAGCCCCTTCGATCAAAAATAGGGGTACAAAAATATTGCCGGGTGCCGCCATTTCACAATCTTCAGTTCCATGACCAAATTGAATATTATTATAAATAATTTTGGGTAACCACTGCCAGTATTCGCCGCTCATTTCGATGCCATGAACTTCACAGTTAAAGAAATTTCCCCATCTTCCAACTGCTTGAGCGACCAAAATGGCAGGCACTATAATATCTGCAGCAACAAAAATGTTGTATCCTCGCCTGCGCCACATAAACCATAGGACGCCGAGAACAATTCCAGTCAAAGCACCTCCAAGGATGGTTAATCCGCCTGCTCTAATATCAATGATGTGACCAATTAGCTCAATTAGTTCCTCGAAATTGCTGACGTTTAATGCCTCTGGCAAAAACGTTGAATTCCACTCGCCAATAACCCAAAATATTCTCGCCCCGACAATTCCAGCGGGAAAAGCTACTAAGAAGGTCGATTCCAAAAGGCCGTGTTTGCCATATTGAACATACATTCGATGATCGCAATAAAAGTAGACAATCAACGCACCAGCCAAGATGCAAATAGCGTAGAAAGTGATGGAGGAATCAGGGCCATATTGGCCGGGATAAGCCCATAATTCAGAAAAGCTTATTCCATTAGACAATGGCTTTGTTAAGTTGATGTAATCCGCGAAGCCTTCTAGGGTAATGAAAAGAAAAACGAAAGCGGAGATCGAAAAGAAGATTAGACCTCTAAATAGCCACTTGTCTAGGACAGTATTAATTTCTTTTCCATAGTAATGGAGAATAAAAAAATGAACCGCTAAGAACAGGCTGAGACCGAAGATTAAGCCTCCGGCGGCTGCGGCGAAGTATTCATACCACTTGGCATCAATGCCATTCCATAAATAAATAAATAGAAGTGAAGTCGTCAAGCTGACAGCGAAAGCAATGCTGAAATAGAGCAATCTTTTAGTTAGCATTGCGTAGGGAATGACTTTTCCCTGGCCCTTTACGCTTTTTAAAACATTGAGAATTCCCACCACAAAGATGGCGATAGCTCCCAAGAGAAAGATGATAAAAAAGATTAGTCCTAGTATGTTCATGTCAATCGTATTGTCCTTCCTTTAACACTTTTTTGAGATATTGACCGGTGTATGATTTCGAATTTTCACTCACCTCTTCAGGAGTCCCAGTCGCGACCACCATGCCGCCACCATCGCCTCCATTTGGTCCTAAGTCGATGATATAATCCGCTGCTTTAATAATATCTAAATTGTGCTCAATTACAATCACGGTGTCACCGTGCTCAACTAAACGCTGAAGAATCTTGAGCAATCTCCCGACATCATCAGCATGCAAACCAGTGGTAGGTTCATCGAGAATATAGATCGTTTTGCCTGTCGGTCTTTTTTGCAGTTCCGCGGCTAATTTAACTCGCTGAGCTTCGCCGCCAGAAAGAGTGGTAGCTGCCTGGCCGAGCTTCATGTAATTAAGGCCCACATCATAGAGGGTTTGAACGCGCTTCTTCAAAGAAGGGCGATTAGCAAAGAATTGCAAAGCATCTTCGACATTCATCTCTAAAACGTCGTAGATGTTCTTGCCTTTATAAGTCACTTGAAGGGTTTCATCGTTGTAGCGCTTTCCCCCACAAGAATCGCATTTCACATAGACAT
>Ga0209098_1000897_pt1 | contig 30602 bp, 18 predicted proteins | sample AD_JPNHW1_MetaG_FD_184429 | JGI IMG/M metagenome (GOLD analysis project Ga0209098, IMG submission 184429) | Active sludge microbial communities of municipal wastewater-treating anaerobic digesters from Japan - AD_JPNHW1_MetaG (SPAdes) (version 2) | ecosystem: Engineered > Bioreactor > Anaerobic...
AAGATCAGTTGTCTCTATTTGGTTGACAGCAGGACTTTTTTTCTCAAAATTCTATTATACTTTGCAGTATTATCAAGGGATACAGAAATAATCAATGTTATTTTCTCAAAAAGTTCGGATGGCTGTGTCTATTCTTTATACAATTGGGTTTAATTCTATAGCCTAAAAGGGAATCCTGCAACCAATAATTTTCATTTCTGCTAATCTGATTTTGCGCGTTTTTTGAATTTAATACCCCAAAGATTATTTCAAAACAAAAAAAGATAATGATAAGTATCCGAAAAAGATATATGATATAGTTTTTCCGAATCAGCAGAATACTTTGTGTTATAAATGAAATATAGAAAAAAATGATGAGAAAAAATTTTATTTTCCCTTGGATGGGCCATATTAAAAAAATAATTGCCGTGATAAAAAGAAAAAAATACTGAAGTCTTTTTTCCTGCAATAAGTTATGGAATTTTTCAAAATATTTTTTTATCACAACTGAATATTTTTTACAAATTAAAATAATGTATTGATAAAGAGGGCAATTGTGCTTACGGCAATGGAAACAATAGGTGCATCCACTAAAAAGAGATATTGTATTTATTAGTACTAACCATTATTTCATAGGTTCTTTAAAAAGTGTTCCAAGTTCATTTAAGGAGTCCATTTTTATTTTTTTTGAATATTAAATTTGAAATTTCCTTTGTATAATATGAATTGAGTTTTTTTGTCGGATGTACATCTCCTTTAATTGTATAGGAGGAAAAGTTTGTATCAAAATCTATAGGGGGCGGGATATTTAATACCGTTATGTTTTTGTCTAAAAATTTAACCCATGATGTATCATGAGCATAACCGGGATATAGACCAACATAAAACCCACCCTGAGGTTTGATCTTCCGATATTTCACAGCCATATAATTAATTAAATCAGCAAATCTCTTGTAAAATTCTTCCGATTTAGGATATGAGGTAATTATATGAAAGTATTTCATCGTTTCTGAATTATTTAAAAACCATGATATGAATTTTTTAATATTAGATAGATTCTTAATAATCAGTTTGTTATTATTCACATAAGCATCATGGGGGTTGAGTGCCCAGGAGAGATATTTACTACTCCCATATACTCTATTCATGTGGTCATCAATGTATGTATAGACACAAATACCACTATCCTCTGGTACAGTACTATTAGTAATTGTATTTATTCCTTCGTCGAATAAAAGGCATAACTGATGTGGACCATAACCAGTTGTTCCATAATTATATGATTTGAAGTCAGGATGCCTGTATTCAAATAAAAACGGAAACGTTGAACTATCGCTTAGACCTTGGCCAAAAGTAACTGAACAACCCAGAAAAACAGCATGTTTCTTTTTATAAATTTTTCCTCTTGTCGTGTCAATAAAAATTTTCTCTCCCGATATCCTTCTTCCAAATTTATCAGTAGTAACTTTGATATTATATATAGTATCCCCTCCAACTGTTTTTACTGATCTAACCCTATTGCAATTCGGTTTTTGTCTATAGCCCATTCTGGAATCGGACAGCTCCAAGTTAAAATTATTGTTATATTCTTTGCCTATTTTGCTATGGTTCAATTCACCGAAGATTGCCTCAAAACAGAAAAATATAATAATAAGTGTCCGAAAAAGAAATAAAACATAGCTCTTTTTGATAAAAAATAAACGTTGTATTACAAATGAAATATAGAATAAAACGACAAGGAAATATTTTATATTTATCTTATCGGGCCATAGAATTGGCAATGCTAGTAGAAGGATAAATATAATAAAAAGAATCAGGTATTGTCGTTTTTTTTCCTGCAAAAAAATATTGATTTTTTGTATAAATCTTTTTTGTTTAATGTGATTAATTAACTTCCACAAGTATCCGATGCAAAAAATAAAAAGAAGAATACCTGTAATGTAAAGTACAGCCAATAAAACAATTTTTAATACGGGTAACACTTTATTAAAAGGGTATGCCAGGGACAGTTTGTTAAAAAAAGTTCCTTCGCTTTTCACTTCTGGTGGTAAGATATATGTGTGTGCATTGTTTGATGACGGTGTCGGATGCAAATCGTTGATTTTGATTGTATATTCGATTCTTTTTAAGGTAGCACGAATATAAGTGGCTTTTGGAATGAGGGAGTCCGGAATTACAATCTCTATGGTTTGGTAGCAACCAGGAAAATTGTTGGCATAAATTTTATCGGAGTTGTGCAGGCTGATTTTTTTGTTAACTGGAGTTATACCAATGATTTTTATTGCTGTCATTTCATCAGGTGAGATGCCTGAAATTTCGATGTTGACGAGATCATAGATAACTATTTTTTTTAAATAAAAAAAATAATAAACAGCACAGAGAAGTACTCCTAAAAGGAGTGTCGATGCTGTTATTATTAATATTTTTCTTTTCATTAAAAATAAAGGGTCCTATTACTACTGTTACCTGGTTTCATTCATCCGGTTTAAAATTTTTTCACATCGGTAATCCCAGGTGTTAAGAGCAAGTTCTTTTTGCACTAAAGCCTGATAAGTGGGGTCATTTTTTAATAATACAGCTTTCCTGATATGCAGGACAAATTCCTCATGGCCTTTGGCAATCAGTACGGCGTGAAATTTCCTGCACTCTGAAATATTTGTTGAAACAACAGGGAGTTTCATGGCGAAATATTCAAATAATTTAACCGGTGAAATGGCATTGGTTATTTCATTAACGATTAATGGTAATAAAGCCGTATCAAAATGACATGCATAATAAGGTAATTCCTGATAATTCTTTTTACCCAGAAAGAAAATGTTCGGGAATTTTTCCCATTCATGGTCATTAAGGCTATCATCAAAATCAAATCCCGGGCCGATCATGACAAAATTATATTCAGGTAATTCCCTGGCAATAAATTTTAGTAACTCATAGTCGATCTTCCACTTCGAAAAAATGCCATAGTAGCCAATGATGGGCTTTCTTTGTTCAAGAATATTCAATATATCCGGAGGCACGGGTACGTTATTTTTCAAAATAAAATCTTCCGGAAAAACAGCGTTGGGGATGAGCAATGCGTCCGGCCTGACATGAATAATATCCTCAAGAAGTGTGCTTGATGTCGCTGTTACCACTTTGGCTATCTTTAATGATCTTTGCTGTTCCCTGATCATTTTTTTAGTATATAAAGCCATGATCTCCAATTTGTCGACGTAATCATAAATTAGTTTGTACTGATTAAAAAATTTCAGGTAGTACATGTTAACAAGCCAATTCATGTAGATCCACGGGCTTTTTATATTTTTTAATAATCTGACTCTTGAGCAGAGAAACAAGTGTTCACTGATTTGTTTTATGCCTACGACATCGTCTCCATGTATGTCCTGGGTTAAAAAAATGACAGTCCATCCTGCTTTTGCAAATGCTCGCGGAAGATGCTGAGGCCTTTGTCTCATATTATTCCAGCCCCATAATGGGAGAAAAATAATAACGTTATCCGTTGGGGGAACAAACGGTTTCTGCATGGGCAACCCATAAAACCGCGCATAATGTGACTGTATTTTATAAAAAATTCTTTGAAAAGTCACCGGGAGCCTTTGTGATATTTTATCAAGAGGCTTTAAAATGAATAAATGTAACGGCGTCAAAAAACATCTTATTGAAATATTAATTGAAACGTAGAAACATTTCTTAATAAATATAAATAAAGTAATGAAAAATCTATTTGTGTTTTTCATTGTGGAGTTTTAAAAAAACATTTTTCAACCTGCAAACAAAATTACAAGTTAAATCTTCAAGACAAAATTTTAAATAATTTAGCATTTTTTCAGTTTATTAGCTGAATATCTATTCTCGTAAGATGTCAAGACTTTTATTGTTTTTTAATTGATGTCTGACAATGTTTTTATCGTTGTGATATATTTTAAGTTATTTGTTTTCTGTCATTTGTTTTAAAATTGTTTGACAATGGTAGTCCCAGGTATTTGAAGCAAGTTCTTTTTGCACCAGTGCCTGCCAGGCGGGATCGTTCTTCAGTAATATTGCTTTCCTGAGCTGGTCTGTAAAATCTTCGTGCCCACCGGCAATTAATACAGACTGATATTTGCGGCATTCAACAATATTTGTTGAAACAACGGGTAATTTCATGGCTAAATATTCAAAAAGCTTAACCGGTGAAATTGCGTTGGTTATTTCATTAACCATTAATGGAAGCAGTGCCACATTAAAATGAACCGCATAATAAGGCAATTCATTATATTTTTTCATGCCCAAAAAGTAGATATTCGGGAAATGATCCCATTCATATTCATTAAGACTTTCATCGTAAATATCTCCCGGGCCTATCATGACAAAATTAAAATCAGGTAATTCCCAGGCGATAAATCGGATTAAGCCATAATCGATCTTCCACCTGGAAAAAATGCCATAGTAGCCAAAGATGGGCTTTCCCTGTTCAAGGATTTTCAACATATCGGCAGGAACGGGGACATCACTATTTATCATGAAATCTTCCGGAAAAACAGCGTTGGGGATGAGTATCGTATCGGACCGGACATTTGCTATTTCTTCGCGTAGCGAGCAAGAGGATGCCAAAACAATTTTTGCGGTTTTTAATGCTTTCTGATGCTCATGAACCATTTTTTTTGTAAAAAAAATATTTACTTCCAATTTGTCAAAGTAGTCGTAAATCAGGCTGTACTCTTTAAAAAAATTCAGGTAATACATATTAACCGTGTAACTCATATAAATCCATGGATTCTTAATCTCCTTTAACAACCTGACCCGTGAGCAAAGAAAAAGTCTTTCATTGATTTCTTTTATGCCTTTTACGTTGTCGTCTATGTCGTGGGTCAGATAAAATACTGTCCACCCCGCATTTGAAAAGGCACGTGCAAGATGATGAGGCCGCTGTTTCATGTTATTCCATCGCATATGAGGAAGGAAGATGATGTTTTTATCCGTTTTCGGAACAAAAGCTTTCTCCATCGGTAACCCATAGTATCGGACATAATGTGACTGTATGATATAATTGAATCTTTGTAAAGAAACAGGAAGTCTGCGTGATAATTTATCAAAAGGTTTTAATATGAAAAAATGCAATGGCGCTAAAAAACACCACATAAAAATATTAATTGAAACATAGAAGTATTTCTTAATAAATATAAATGAACGGATGAAAAATCTATTGATGTTTTTCATTATGGCGTATTGGAAAAATTTTTTTATACCATAGATAATAAGAAATTTTCTATTCTTTTACTTTAATCCCAATTTGTTTTTTATTTTGAGTAAAGATAAAAACAATCGCGGCGAATATTTCCTTAGGACAACACCCGTCATTCCCAGAAGTCTGTCAATTAAATGGAGATTAATAATTTTATTCCAAAACCAACAATATGCTTTAGCAAAGCGGAATCCTTTTTGAAAAGAAGAAAACTTAATATCTCCGATAGAATCGACCTCTCTTATTTTGATTGGTATTCCACAATATACATCATTTCCATCCCTGAAATGTATGCCGAATTTTTCGGGATTTCTCTGAATGGGGGATCCAAATCCCGGAATATTTTGGAGAGATAAAGAGTGAGAAGCTTTTAAAAGACTCAGGTTTATCATGCCTGGCTTCAATATGAATGAATATTTTATGAGATTTGCTAAAAAAAGCCGGGGGCTTTCAGCGGGCAGGCCTATTATCAGGTTAAAGTATGTGCGCATTCCGTTTTTTTTAAAAATCCTCATGACGTCCTTTAGTTGTGGTATTGTAAAATGTTTTCGTATGGCATCTAATGTTTTCTGGTTAAAAGACTCAACACCCAGGCCAATTTGAATACAACCAGCTTCTTTCATTGTTTTTGTTATGAAATCGTCACAATCGTTAACGTGTATAAGACAGCTCCATCGTATATCGGGAAAATGTTTTTTGATGGCAGTACAAAGTTCGGTTATATATTCCTTTGAAGAAATGAGATAATCGTCACCGAAAAGGAATCGCCGGTATCCATGATCATAAAGAAACTGCATTTCCTTAATAGTTTTTCCGACACTTTGGACACGATAGGTATGCTGGGTTTTTCCGCAAAATCCACATTGGCCTTTATTGGGACATCCCCGTGACGTGATCACATTAACGCATGGATTGGTAACTTTGTATTTTTCCATGTCAATTAATTTCCTGTCAGGCAAGGGAAGTGGCTCCAGATCACAGTATTTTTTTCGTCTGTTCACTTTAATCCCGTCCTCACTTTTATAGGCAATTCCTTCAACAGTTCTCCATTCTTCGTTTTTTTCAATATTGTCAACAAGTTCAATAATGGTCAGTTCCCCTTCCCCTAAGACAACTATGTCGACCAATTCATGATCTAATAATTCCGAATAGTGAAATGTCGCTTCAAATCCTCCGGCAATTATTAAATTACCTTTTGATTTGTTCTTTCGCAGTATATCCAGAAATTTTTCATCAGTATTGCCGTCAAATGAAACTCCCAAAATTCCGTCGATGTCATTTATGCTTTTTTGAAAATCAAGGTCAATAAGCTCTATATCATGACCATGAGCTTGTAAGTAGGATGCAATACTTAATAGTCCGAGAGGATACCATAACTCAGACCTTACAATAATTTGAGGCGGTTTTATAAGAGTTACGTGCATTGTGTATGATTAAAAATAGTATGTGAAAATTTCGAGAATATATTATCGGGATATTGAATATAAGGATATGTTTTGTGCAGGTAATCGAATGGTACTTATTTTTTCGTGGTCCGCAGCCAGCACTAATAAATTTTTTTTATAATCAGCCCAAATATACCAGATCAATTCTCAATGCTTTTTATTTTTTTATTGCAAAATTATAATTTTTTCCTTTGTGTTGCGGTATATTTCTCTGAGAACTTCATGTTGTCCGGAGACTTTAACCTGTAAAGCACTCAGGGTAGATGAGGCTCCCTGTCAGTATTTGATTTAGGGTATCCTGCTTTTTGAAGATGCAGGGACTTAATTTCGTAGTACCTAAAAAAAATATGATTAGTTTTGTTCACAAGGATCAGATGCAATGACAGGATTATTTTTAAGAAATATTTTGGATGTTGGCCGGGACTTCACCCATAGTGGTATCCGAACCCTCAAGGCATTACAGCAAAGATTTTCAATAAAGAACAACGAAAGCAATAAAAATACTATATGTGTATTACCATGGGTACACTTAAATATTTTACCGGACGGAAAGGTGTTACAGTGTTGCCTGAGCTCGGATTATGGCGCTATTGCAGGAGATATAAACAAACAAACTATAGAAGAGATATGGAATGGTAATTTTATGAAGTCCTTACGCAAGCAAATGATCAATGGAGTAAAGCCTGCAATTTGCTCCAGTTGTTTTGAAAAGGAGAGGCTCACCGGAACAAGCTGGCGTTTATTAAATAACTGTGGTTTTGAATGGAAGCTGAAAGAAATTCCGAATATCACAGCAAGCGATGGATGTGTCGATAAAGTAGAATTAAGATTTTGGGATTTCCGATTCAGTAATATTTGTAATAATAAATGCCGTTATTGCGGGCCTCACTTTTCCAGTTCCTGGATTCCTGATGCCAAAGAGCTTGGATTGATTTGCAAAGACGCTTCTGACAAACCGACATGGATAGAATCAATAGACAAAAACGGGAATGTTGATTTTTTAAAAAAACACATAAGCATCGTTGAACAAATTAATTTTGTAGGTGGTGAGCCGTTGCTCACGGACGAGCATTGGCAAATTCTTGATATGCTGGATGAGCGTAAAAGATATGACGTGAATTTTGCATATAATACAAATCTGAGCACATTAAAGTATAAAAATAAAAATGCGTTAGATTACTGGCGTAAGTTTGGACGTCGTATTTTTCTGATGGCGAGTATTGATGAAATAGATGAGCGTGCAGAATTAATTCGTAGCGGAACTGATTGGAAGACTGTTGAAACAAATTTAAAAGCTGTCAATGAAATTGGTATACAAGTTAGTATCTTTATCACTGTAAGCGCTATGAATGTATTTAGAATTCCGGAAATATTAGATCGCATGATTGCGATAGGAGTTATTAAGCAAGAAAATGGAAACTGGAGAAATTTCGAATTAAATATATTGACTAAACCTGCAATATTTCATGTAAGCATACTGCCAGATAAAGAAAGAAAAGATATCCGGATGAGGCTGGAAAATTACATAAATGAATACGAAAAAAAATACGGCGTAAAGATCATCGATCATTTTTGGGCTTTATTTTGGCATTTGGAAAAACCCTGGCATAAAAAAAATGGGTTGGAATTTAAAGAATTTACAAATGCCATCGATAAGATCCGGGGTGAAAATACTTTAGTTATTGTACCTGAATTGAAATGCGTGCTCAACCAATAACCGGAATTGATGATTGACGGAAAATCTGTTTTGTTTAGCAAAATAATCCACCATAAATTCTATTCAACATATCCGGCGCGGCGGATCAAAACATTTCCTTAATTCCGGATTGCGCTGTAAGTACCCCCAAAATTCAGACAGTTTTTAATCAGACTTCAGTAAAAAATAATTAGTTTTGTTCACGCCGTTAAGAAGCAAGGAAATGATTGTTAAGGACAATTCATAAGGATAGTCACTAAAGCAATTCTGTATCGTTTATTCAATAATATCAATCGGGATTAAGCTTTATGTTAGACGGTAAAATCCTTTATATGCATTCATTCATAAAATATGAATTATTACAACCTGATATACTGTGCGGGCAATGAATAAGAGGAAGAAACTTGAAATATTGTCAGGACTACTGGGTAGCATACTGCTGCTTTTCATCCCGGCATTAATTTATCTGAAAAGTGTCACTGTTGTTGAGCCGTTCACGGTCCGTATAGCCGGTATTACAATGAATGATGCAAAATCAATCGGGATTTATGGTGTAACCCCCCTTGATAAGAAAATAAACATACCTTATGATAAAACAGCGAACGAATGGATTAGGGGTGATGATGGTGCCTTTAAAACGATCAATATATTTATTTCTGATTCGCTTAAATCAAAAATTAGCCTTCTTTATGTGAATACAGAACACAAAGAGTTTATTGTTTTTTTCAAGGGGCTGCAGGTAGTTGGTCAGTCGGGCGGTAAGAATGAATATTCTTTGCCTACTTATGTCCGAAGCAACATCTCTATATTCAAAATGATGTCTTTATTATTGCATGTTCATATTATTGCTATGTTTTTTCTGATATTGGAGGTTATTGTCTTCATATTATTGGCATGGTACTTAATTTATATCCTGATAAAAAAACGGAGGACTATATGGCCAATTTTCAGAATAAAAATATCATCTGCCAGAAAAACCATTAAGAATTTTGTTCTCAGATATTCTAATGTGATCAGGTGGCTTAAAATTATTGTTTTTTCTATCTTCATCGCGTGTTGTTTATTTTATGGCTATTTTCTTATCAAATACACGATATCATTTTACATTACCAGTGTCTTGTTTATCTTGTTTTCGGGAATTATATTAGGGCTAATCCTCCAGTTAATATTCAGAATTTTTAAGGTTACTATTGGTTATTCCCAATGGATTAACAGAACATTAATTGTTTTTTTGCTGATTTGGTTATGTTGGGAATCCTTTTTAAGATTTAATGAGATTAATATAAGTTATCTTGAAAAAATCTCTCATTATTACGCATCGGGTTATTTTGCAAAGCATGCAAATTCAAACGTATTGGTACATTCCGGTTATGAGAAATTTGTTGTTGAACGGAAAGAATATTCGTACGAGATAAAATGTAATGCCGAAGGATTAAGAGACATTGACCATCCAGTTGAAAAAGAGAAGAATGAATACCGGATAATATGTATCGGGAATTCATTCACCGAAGGATATGGGGCGCCACAGGATTCGACATGGCCGAAATTGTTTGAAAATCGGATGAAAGCCGCCACCGGAAAAAAAATTGTTGTATTTAATGCGGGGGTGGGTACTTCAGATCCTTTTTTTGAATACATGTTACTCAAAGAAAAAATGTTGAAATATGAACCCAATCTTGTGTTTTTGACACTTGGTGGTGCTGATTTTTCTTTTTACCGTACCCGGGGTGGTTTTGAACGTTTTACTGCGGAAGGCCTGAAATATCGTGAAGGGCCACGTTGGGAAAAACTATATGCTGTTAGTTATGTTTTTCGATATTATTTGAATAATAAACTGCATTACAGAGACTTATTATCTCCAACAGCCTTCGCGAAGGATAGCATCAGGGCGTTGCAGGATTTTGATAATTGCATCAATAGGTTCTACCGCCTTTCATTGGAACGCAAATTTAAACTTGTTGTTGTTTTTTACGATGACGATTATACAGTATATTTTGTTTTAATGAATAAACTTAAACAGGAGCATCTGATTCCTGTGATTGATTTGTTTGAATATAATAAGAGCATTGAAAAGATAAATGCCCGTGACAGAAAATATTGGTGGCCAATTGATTGGCATAATAATGCAAGGGGGTATGATATTATGGCCAAAGGAGTACTGTGGAATTTAAATGAAATGGGAATTATGGATTCTATAAGAAACCATCCTGAGCAGGACGGTGAAGAAATAAAATAACCGCGAATAACCAGGAAATAATGCCTGATCAGCTTTTTTATCATGCTTTCCTGATTTGTTGTGCTATTTCTCATTATCTTGGGCAGAGGTTTTGAATAATTTTTATCTTTGCAAAAAAAGCATATTTCGTGAAAAGATTTTTTATTTTCTGGAAAAAAATAACCTGGATATATGTGCGATTTGTTCAGAGAATTCTGATAACAATTTTTCTTACAACAACGTATGTGTTGATTTTTCCTTTCATGTGGTTTTTTCATATTCTTTTCAGTAAGAAAAAACTAATAAACAGTTATAAAATTTCTAATAGTTATTGGGAAGCTTGTGGCCGTTTAGAGCCAGACCCCGAACAATTTCAAAACCAATCATAGGCCAATGAGAAAAGTATCCTATATTCTTAAACAGATGTGGGTTTTAATAAATAAACATAAATTAATGTTTTTTGCCCCACTTTTAATAATTCTGGCAGTTCTTGCCATCTTGGTTTATTATATTGGACCGGCGGTTATTGTTTCATTTATCTACGCGGGAGTTTAAACCTTTTTTCAATGACCATATCCGAAACCCTAGACCTAAGAGGCTTGCCTTGCCCGGGGAACCTGCCTAAACTGCTGATAAAACTCGAAACCATGGAGCAAGGAGAAATACTGGAACTAATCGTTGATGATATAGTGGCCCTTGACAGAATTCCGTTGGCATTGAAAGAAGAATCTGCTTTTGATTTATTGGAATGTAAAACCGGAAATAGCCCCAATATTCTTATGTATATTAAAGTGAAGTAAATACTTATGAACGAAGAAAACAAAATATGCAAACTGTGCATCATGCCTGAACATTTGCCCGAAATCTATTTAAATAATGAGGGAATTTGTAATTTATGTGTTGCACATGAAACCGCAAAAAAATTTGACATACAAAAACCTCTTGAGAGTGACCTGATAAAGATATTAAACAAATATAAGGGCAAACAAAAATATGATTGCATGGTGATGTGCAGTGGAGGTAAAGACAGCACATCTTCCTTATATTACATGAAAAAGCGTTATGGGTTAAATGTTCTTGCTTTTACCTTTGATCACGGTTTTGAAACTGATGAGGCCCTTGAAAATATTAAAAATGCAGTTGAGATTTTGAAGGTTGACTTTATGCTTTTCTCATCCAGCTTCATGCAAGACATGTTCGCAAAAATCGTTTCAACCAATTCTAAAGCAGTGATATGTCATCCATGCTCCATTTGGTACATGGATCTGGCTTTTGATGTGGCGGCAAGGTATGAAATTCCAATTATTGTTGCCGGATGGACCAAGGGACAATCAACCAGGCAGGAAGTTATGTCAAAGTGCGGTTGTAATGTGCATGCCGCCGAATTTAAACAAATGGCTGACAACACAAAGTTTTTCCTTGAAAACGAACTGAAAGACATGCCTCAGTACAAAAACTTCCCGCGAACCATGGAAGAAGTGCTTGCACGTTCAAAAAAACGTTTTAAATCCATCGTTATCTCACCGCACTGGTTTTTACCCTATAGTACAGAAGAATATGTAAAAGTTATTAAAGATGAACTTAAATGGAAAGCGCCTGTATTTAGCTATCCTGCAGGTTCTACAAATTGTTCACTCAATTTTATGTCTGTTTACTATTCCATGAAACATTACGGATATACCCATTACCATGTGGAGGCCAGTAAAATGATAAGGGAAGGACTTTTATTACGCGAAGAAGCCCTAAAACAATTAGAACTTAATTTTGATGAAAAAACTCTGAAAATGATTGCTGGTAAACTTGGGGTCAATAATTTTGAAACCATATGATTATATTAGGCATTTCAGCGTATTATCATGATTCTTCCGCATGCATAATAAAGGATGGCGTACTGACCGCTGCTGTTCAGGAAGAGCGTTTTAACAGAATAAAGAATTGTTCGGATTTCCCGATACAATCCATAAATTTTTGTGTGCAGCAAAGCAATATCAGTTTTGCTGAAATTGACTACATTGCTTTTTACGAACAGCCTTATATAAAATTTCACAGGATAATATTGGATTATATTGAAAAATTTCCTTTTTCCTACCGGGTCTTTTTAAAAAATATTCCCCAATGGCTTCAGGACAGGCTGATCGTGCCAATAATACTAAAAAAAGAGTTGGGGTATACAGGAAAAATATTGTTTGTTCCTCATCATTATTCACATGCAGCCAGTACATTTTTTGTTTCATCATTTGAGGAAGCAGGGATTATAACAGCCGATGGTGTGGGCGAATTTGCTACGACCTGCATTGGTCACGGAAGGTCAAATGACATTTATTTGCAAAGCCAAATAAAATATCCTCATTCGCTTGGGTTGCTGTATAGCACGCTTACTACGTTTCTTGGATTCAAAGCCAATAGCGGCGAAGGAACAGCCATGGCGCTGGCCAGTTTTGGAGAACCGGAATTTAATGAAGAATTCAAAAAGTTGATACATAGTTCGGATGACGGAAGTTTTCAATTAAATAAGGATTACTTTCCTTATAATAAGACCATGCGGATGTATTCTTCGAAAATGGAAAAACTTATAGGGAAACCGAGGAAGCCTGATGATGAGATAACCGACCGCCATAAGGCAATTGCTGCCACGCTTCAAAATGTTGTTGAAGATATTTTAATCAAAACCGCCCGTTATGTAATCAAAACCACTAGCTCGAAAAACTTGTGTATGGCTGGCGGCGTTTTTTTGAATTGCGTTGCCAACCAGAAAATCCTGGATCTTGCAGAAATTGAAAATGTTTTTATTCAGCCAGGTGCTGGTGATGCCGGGGGCTCCATAGGAGCTGCTTTTTTTGTATGGAATTTTCTTTTAAAAAATCCTAGAAACTTTGTAATGGAGCATGCTTACTGGGGGCCAGAATTCAACTCTAAAAATATAAAAGCAGCAATTCACAGAAATCGTCTTGAGTTTTCAGAATTTGAACAAGCAGCCTTATTAAATATTGTTTCTGAAAAAATTAGTAATGGAAAAACGGTAGGATGGCTGCAGGGAAAACTTGAATTCGGTCCCAGAGCTTTGGGAAACAGAAGCATACTTGGGGATGCCCGCAATCCCAAAATGGTCGATATTCTTAATCATCGCATCAAACACCGCGAATGGTTCCGCCCTTTTGCGCCAATCGTCAAAGAAGAAAAAGCCAGTGAATACTTCAGGATGAAAAATCTATCGCCATTTATGCTTCTGGCACCCGAAGTGATTGAAGAAAAAAAACACATAATACCTGCTGTTACACATATTGATGGTACTGCGAGGGTACAAACGGTATCGAAAAAAAGCAACCCGCTTTTGTGGGAATTGCTGAATACATTTGAATCTAAAACCGGTGTGCCTGTTCTTATCAACACATCGTTTAACCTTAAAGGAGAGCCGATTGTCTGCGCACCTGAAGAAGCAATAAATGATTATTTAAAATCTGAGATGGACTGTCTGGTTTTGGGCAACTGTTTTTTAGAAAAAAATAAAACTAATTCTTAATGCCATTATTCCAATCTCTGCTATTCCGATGGACTTGTGTTGTATAAATTCTGAATTGCAGATAAAGTTTTAATTCGCGATAAGTTCATCATTAGTTGGATCAACTATAAAATATTTAGTTTGAAAGGGTTAGAATAAGATTTGATTAATTTTATTGATTTTTTCCACTATTCACAATTCGGTACACCTCCTCACGATTTTTATATGCATCTGCAAAATTCGGGTTAATCTCAAGCGCTTTGGTGTAATCGGCTATGGCTTTGTCCCACTGTCCCCGGTAATAATATATTATGCCACGGTTATTGTAGGCTTTAAAATGTCCCTGGTTAATTTCGATTGCCTTGGAATAATCAGCTACTGCCTTGTCCCATTGCTCAAGAGACCCATATGCCACCCCACGGTTGAAATATGGGTCATAAGTATATGGGTTGATTTCAATGGATTTCGAAAAATCAACTATTGCCTTGTCCCATTGCTGAAGTAGACTGTAGGTAATTCCACGATTCCAAACTGCAAATGAATTATTCGGCTCAAATTTAATGGCTTTTGAAAAATCGGCTATGGCCTTGTCATATTGCCCGGTTTCCCCATATATTGCACCTCGGTTGGAATAAGCTAAGGCATAAGTAGAGTCTATCTCTATCGTCCTGGAATAATCCGCTATAGCCTTGTTGCGCTGCCCGTGATTATCGTAAAATATGCCGCGGTTTAAATATGGCCTGGCTTTTTTCGGCGATTTTGATGCGGCATCGTTCCATAGTGTAAACTCATCCTTCCAGATTTTATTTCTTTCATAGGTAAAAAAGGAATTTGTTGCTATGATGATCAAAAAAAATGTAATTGCAAGGTACTTGTATTTATTCCATAGCAACATGAAGATACCCGTGCTAAGGATAATAAAAAAGCCAAATGACGGCAGGTAGGTCCGGTGCTCGAAAATTACATCATTTATCGGGATAAAGCTGGATTCAATCGATAATGTGAGAAAAAACCAGAAGATGCCAAAAGAAAATATCCTGTGCTTTTTAAAGAGGAATATGGCGAGGATAATCAGCGACAGAAGCAACAAGAAGCTTAGCAATGCCCTTATCTCAAAAAAACTATTTGATATGGGGAAATCATAGTCTATATTCTGATTTATTGGTAAAATTAAGAGCTGGATATATTTTATTATAACACTGAATTGGGTGAAAAGATAGTTAAGTGAAGTTATCGTATAAATGCTGCCTCTTGATTGGGATGGAGGGATAGGATCGAAAATGCTTAATGGAAATTTTAAAAAATAAATAATAATAAAGCTCAGAAATACTGCGATTAACAGGATAACGCGATAATCTTTAAAATTTACTGAAAATTTCTTTGTCTGTAAAAAGAATATTTCAACGAGCACGATGGCAAACGGGAGTGTGAATGCATTTTCTTTTGAAAAAACCGCCATAAATGCTGATATCAAAGAACCAGCGAACAACCAGTGTGTAAATTTGCTTGTCCTGCCCGATAAACGGGCTTTTATGTATAACGCCAATGAAAGAAGATAAAACATGGCAGCCATCAAATTCTGCCGTTGGATAATATAGGTTACGGACTGAGTAGCCAGTGGGTGTGAAACAAAAAGTAAAGCAGTAAAAAAAGCAAGCACTTTTTTGTGTTTGCTTATCGGGTTATCTTTCAGCGCATGAGAGGAAAAGATCAGCAAGGTGAGCCACCAGACTAAACAGGCATTGACAAGATGGATAAACAGGTTGACGATATGGTACCAGGTGACATCAAGCTGTTGAAAATGATAATTAAGTGCCAACGTAAACGTACTGACAGGGCGGCTGGTGATTTTCCACCACCACCAATGCCCTGTGTTATTCAACCACCAGATCCGATCATTATTTATAATAATAGGCAAATCGTCAAAATGAAATGAACATTTATGGGAGTTGGAATAAATAATAGTTCCCAGCAAAAGGATAATAATCAAACCTAAAACATCATAATATCTGTTTTTATTACTGGGTTTTTCCAGTTGCTGATAATGCCTTTGTCCGCTCTTTTTCGGAGACTCCTTTTTACGTGGTTTTTCTTTCAATTTATATGTTTTATCGTATTGATTAGCCTGTTCTTGTTCGTCACATCAGGGTGTTTTTTCTTTGATTTTTCGCACTGTTCAATTTACGGTACGCAACTTCCCGGTTGTTATGCGCGTCCGGGGAATTCGGATCAATTATCAGCGCATTGGAATAATCAGCTATTGCTTTTTCCAATTGCCCGATATTTAAATAAGCGTTCCCTCGGTTGTTATAAGCTGTAACGAGATTCGGTTCTAACTCTATCGCTGTAGAGTAATCGGCAATTGCTTGATCCCATTGCCCAAGTTTAGCCCTGGCAAAACCACGGTTGGAATATGCTATAGCGAGCTTCGGGTTTTTTTTGATTGCTATGGTGTAATCTTCTATTGCTTTATCCAACTGCCCCAGGTCGAAATAGACAATACCGCGATTGCAATAAGCATCTAAATAATCCGGGTTTAACTCGATCGTCTTCTGATAATCAGCCAAAGCGTTTTCCAATTTTCCAAGACATGCATAAGTATACCCACGGTTGTAATAGGCAGCCACAAAATTGGCGTCAAGTGCGATAGCTTTCGAAAAATCAGATATTGCTTCATCCAATTGTCCATGGGTTCCTAATACAACTCCGCGGTTGGAATAAGCTGAAGAATATTTTGAATCAATCTGTATCGCCTTTGAATAATCGGCTAATGCTTTTTCCCACTGCCCGGTTTTTTCGTAAGAAACGCCACGGTTATAATAGGCCATGACATAAGTAGAGTCAAGCTCTATCGTCTTAGTGAAATCGGTTATTGCCGTGATATGTTGTCCAATATCCCCATATGCAGAGCCACGATTATGATATGGTCTGGCTTTATCCGGAGACTTTAAAACCACATCTTTCCAAAGTGTAAGATCATCCTTCCAGACATAATTCCTTTTATAGGTCAGCATGGAATATGATCCGATTATGATTACAAATAGAAAAATGGACAGTTTTTTATATTTCTTCCAAAGGAAAGTGAATACTCCCGTGCTAAGAATTAAAAAAAAACCAAAAGAAGGAAGATAGGTCCGGTGCTCAAAAATAATATCGTTTATTGGAACTATGCTCGATTCGATCGATAAGGTGATAAAAAACCAGAAAATGCCAAATGAAAATATTCTGTGCTTTTTAAACAGGAATATTGCAAGGGTGATCAGCGATAATAGCAACAAAAAACTCAGCAGCGTCCTTAGTTCGAAAAAACTATTTGATATCGGAAAATCGTAATCTAAGTTTTGGTTTATAGGAAGAACTAATAGCTGTATATACTTAATAATTACACTGAACTGGGTCAGTAAATAATTTTGTGAAGTTATAGTGCAAATATTGCCCTGGGATGGGGGGAGAGGATCGAAAATGCTTAGTGGGAATTTTATTAATATAATAATAATGAAGCTTAGAAATGCTGCGGCCAATAGGATGAAGCGATAATTTCTGAAATTTATCGTGAGCTTTTTTGTTTGCAAAAAGAATATTTCCAGAAGGATGATAGCAAACGGAAGTGTAAATGCATTTTCTTTAGAAAAAATAGCCAGAAATGCAAAAATCAAAGAACCGGCAAACAACAGAAAGTTCAATTTGCTTGCCATGCCTGATAAGCGTGCTTTCAAATAAAACGCCAGTGAAAGAAAGTAAAACATGGCAGCCATTGAATTCTGCCTTTGGATAATATAGGTTACAGACTGAGTAGCCAAAGGATGCGACACAAAAAGCAATGCTGTAAATAAAGCCAGTGTTTTTTTGTATTTGCTGACCGGGGAATCCTTCATGGCATGAGAAGAAAAAATCAGTAAGGTGAGCCACCAGACCAGGCAGGCGTTGATAAGATGGATGCATAGGTTGACAACATGGTAGTAGGTAACGTCAAGTTGATTGAAATGATAATTAAGAACAAAGGTAAACATACTGACAGGCCGGTTAGGGCTATAGTTAAACCATGCTTTTACATCGTACAAGTTATGAATGCTTTTGTTATTGGTTATGTTGTTTAAATCGTCAAAATGGAAAGAACATTTAAAGGAGTTGGAATAAATAATTATTCCCAGCAATATGATAATAGCCAACCCTGCCAAGTTGAAAAATCTGTTTTTTACAAACAGTTTTTTTGATGGGCCATTTTTGAGGAGGTTTTTCCTTTTTGAAGGTTCTTTTTTAGGTGATTTTCCTTTCAATTTATATGTTTTCTCGTTTTATTATAACATTCGTCAATTGACCCACATTCAGTATCTTTAAATGAATACTTGCGCGCTTCATTTATCCCCTATATATTAACCCGCAAAGATATTACAAATATACCTTACCGGAAATGGTATTTTAAAAAGGGGTGCAAAATAATTAGGAAATATTGTTTTGATAAATGATATAACCCGTTTAATAATTGTCTGTTTTTCACTTCAGTTGATTGGATTGGTGGCACAACCACCAGGGCTGATTTGGTATGGATGATTTCATTTTTATGGTTCTTTAGTCAAGAATTATGTAAAATTCTTGATTGAAAAGAATTATTATTAATATGATACGTAATATGTAATAACCCCGCAGGAGCGGGGCTATTACATAGTGTCTTCCGAAGAAAATAAAAAACATTATTGACCAGCCTGTTAAAAACAGGGGCTTATGCAGGCATTATGTTTTACAACTGGTAGGGGTTATTGTTTTACATATTGGATCATAATGCGCGTTTTCACCAAACCCGTAGAACCCGAAGCATCTTCTAAGGCAAGCCCAAGGACAATCCCTGATTTTGTGGCTTTCATTCCCACGCCGGGCTCCGATGAGCTGGTTATTAAATCTCCTTTTTTCACCAAGCCGTTTTCGGAATTGCATTTTACATAAGTTACCCCTCCTGAAACCAAAGGATTTGATTTAATCGTAGCAGTGTTTTCGGTTTTCTCTCTATCTGAAAATACACCAATCATATATTCATCGTAAGCTTTGCCGGACATCTTCATTTCTGCTCTTATCGTGCCATTCTCGGTGCTTATGATCGTACCTTTTGTAAACAAACCGGTTTCATTGCTGGGGTTTTGTTGCGCCATGCTGACGTTGATAAAAAATAAAAAGAATAGTAAGCCTGAAGCAATTTGAATTGTTCTTATTTTTTTGTAGTTCATTGTATGAAAGTTTTATGTTATATAATATTAATCAAATATTGTTAAAATGCAGTGATCTCCGGTATCGGTGAAAGTCACCGGATTAATTTCAACCCAGGCACCGCTTTCGTAAGTTCCAAATATGGACCATTGTAGCTTAATTGTATGTGTGCCGGGTGTCAGAGTAACCGGAATTCCGGCAAAAGCTACACCGCCTGAAGTGACTACAGATTCACCCCAATAATCGTCATAGTCATAGTCAGTAATCACAGCAGCGGCCTTTGCTTGAGAAACCCCATCCACAACAATCTGTGCGTTAACTCCAGCTTGCCCGAATGCGGCATAGTGGGTACTGCTGATTGCACATCTTGCTGTAAAGGATGCAAACACGTAAAACGTACCGTGTACCGTGTTGGTTGTTATCGTCATGCCTGGAATATCAACATAGGTAGTGCTTGTCGTTCCTTGTATTGTCGTCAGTTTTACACTATGTGCATTATTCCCATACATTGGCACACTGGCGGGGTTCTGCCAAACAGGTGCGGCGCCTGCGCCCTGGCTTACCAGTATCTGCCCGCTAGTTCCGGATTGGTTATTAGGCATCAGTGCTCCGGAAAATTTAACATTTCCTGCAACGTCTAATTTTTGGGTAGGGCCTGCTGTTCCTACACCAACATTACCCGGAAATGATGAGTTCCCATTAGCATCCAGCAGATAAGCCGATCTCACCAGTGTTCCGCCCCATGGGGAACCAGGCCCGTATTGCCTTGCAACGATAGGCTCGGCCAATCCTGCAGATTGTCCGTCATCGCCGGTAGCAATTTCTAAAACTCCGCCATTACTCCCGGTTGAATTAGCCCCAATACTCCAAAAATCATTATCTGCCATTGTGCCTCTCACATCGCGCCTGCCTGTTGTTACATTCGGAAAATTAATATTCCCGGCAATATCAAGTTTCTCAGCGGGGCTTGTTGTTCCGATACCGACATTAGTGCCGTCATCATAGATGATGCTGCATACTCCGGCAGTGCCGTTGGATTTGATAACCATATTGTTTACATTACAACCTACAGGGCCTGTAGCGCCCGGATTGCCTTGAGGGCCTATATTACCCTGAATACCCTGAGGGCCGGTAGCGCCTGTAGCACCGGTTTTTCCGGATGCGCCATTAGCGCCGGCGGCACCATTAGCGCCTGTATTTCCATTGACTCCCTGAATACCCTGAATACCCTGTATACCTTGAGCACCGGTTGCGCCCGTATTGCCATTTACCCCCTGAATACCCTGAATGCCTTGAACACCTTGAGGCCCTGTAGCGCCTGTAGCGCCTGTTTTTCCGGATGCGCCATTAGCACCTGCAGCACCATTAGCACCAGTAGCACCAGTGTTCCCATTGACACCCTGAATACCTTGAATGCCTTGAATACCTTGAATACCTTGAGGCCCTGTAGCGCCTGTAGCCCCTGTTTTTCCGGAGGCGCCATTAGCACCGGTGGCTCCATTTGCGCCTGTAGCGCCTGTATTCCCGTTCACTCCCTGAATTCCCTGAGGGCCTATTGCCTGCACCCAGATAGTTCCGTTAAAATACCAAAAACCAACGGCCCCACCAACCATTGCAGCATTTGTGTTATACACCAGCAATGAAATTGCAGGCCCTGGTATTGTGGTAACATCATTAATTGAAGTTAAAGATACACGTGGGATCAAAAGCCCTTTTGATGGACTGCTCACATCCAGCATGGCCGAAGGATGAGCTGGTGTAGCGGCAACATTAATCGAAACCCCTTGCTGTGCATAACCATAGAACGTGAAAAGCATGAAAAAAGCAATTAATATCTGCTTTAAATACTTTTGTCTGATAAATTTCAGATCTTTTGATTGAATTTTCATATGGATAGTGTTTATTGTTATATTTTTTTTTATAATATAAAAATGAGCCTGCAATATACGAAAAAATAGAAAAAAAATAATTTTTAAGTTAAATTTTTTATAAGCAAAATGAGTAAATTACCTTTATTTTAAAATAATAAATCTTTCAATAAGTATTCCAATGGCAATTCCGACACTATAGGCAACCAGATCGCTCCATAAAAAACCAAAACCCAAAACCAATCCACCCAACATGGTGTGTCTCAATGCATCGATCCACGGTGAATGATATAGTTGACTTAATTCAATACCGGATGAAAACAGCAAAGCAATTGCTGCAATAAATGAGGTTTTTTTGGCGCTGAAAATAAAACCGAACAGAAAAAAAACTATTAGTGCCCAAAGAACATCACCCAGGCAAAGATTTATCCATCCGGGCAAATAACCAGTAAAATATCTGGAACATAAACCTGCTATCAATACGATGATGATCAGGGCAAGATATGTCAATCTGTTTCTATGAACTGTCATGGTAAGTCCCTCACTATTAAAAGCCACCTGTTAATTTGATGCCGGTACCACATTATACGAAGAATCTAAAACTAAAACAGCATCTGTGGTTCGACCATCAATTTTCAAGTCTTTTATCTTTAGCGACTTCCTTTTTTGGATCAGAGAAAATATCTGTTTTTCGTTCAGCGTTTTCCCATATTGTTCAAACAAAACTTTAAAGCTGCATCCGTTTTTATATTCGCTGCAGCCATATGCTGTTTTGCCTTTGAGCATGGTTCCTGCTTTGCATTTAGGGCAGGTAAGTGTTGCGATATCAACTGTTTTTTTCGTATTTTTTTTTGCTGGAAGTTTTTCCTTTTTTGAGGATACTGGCTTTTCTGCATTTTCTGTTTCCTTTTCATCAGGCTTCACATCCGGCTCAATGGCGATCGTTTTTGTTGTTTCACGTTTAACTTCTGCAACGAGTTGTGTCACCATTTCTTTCATTTCGTCGAGAAAGTTTTTTGCGTCGTATTCTCCTTTTTCTATCTGACGTAATTTCTTTTCCCACATTCCGGTCAATTCAGCTGATTTCAATAACTCATTCCGGATGGTGTTTATCAGTTCTATCCCTGTTTTCGTGGGCACAAGGTTTTTCTTTTCGCGGTATACAAATTTCCGTTTGAACAAGGTTTCTATGATATTGGCACGGGTCGAAGGCCTACCGATGCCATTTTCTTTCATTAATTCGCGGAGTTCCTCATCTTCCACCTGTTTGCCGGCAGTTTCCATAGCCCTGAGCAAAGTAGCTTCGGTATGCATCTTAGGCGGTTGCGTCTGCTTCTCGAGCAGGTCGGGTTTGTGTTCGCCTTTCTCGCCTTTTACAAAATGAGGCATGATCTGTTCATCGCTTGCTTCGGTTTCTGCATCTTTTTCGTTTTCTTTCTTTGGGTACAATACCCGCCATCCATCTTCCAGGATAACCTTGCCGGTAGCTTTAAATTCATAAGTGCAAACCTGCCCAATCACGGTAGTGTTCGACACGATACAGTCGGGATAGAATGCCGCAATAAACCTGCGGGCAATCAAATCGTAAACTTTTTTTTCTTCGAGGATCAAGCCTGAAGGTTTTACCCCTGTAGGAATTATGGCATGGTGATCTGTGATTTTGGCATCGTCGAAAACTTTTTTGCTCTTCCGGATTGTCTTCCCAAGCAGAGGGGCAATGAAGTTGGCATATGGCTCCATGTTCTTTAAAATACCTTCTATCTTAGGATACATGTCATTAGGCAGGAATGTAGTATCTACACGTGGATAGGTTACCATTTTTTTTTCGTAAAGGCTTTGTATATATTTCAGCGTATCCTCAGCTGTAAAACCGAGTTTTTTATTACATTCGACCTGCAAAGCGGTCAGATCAAACAGCTTGGGAGGAGCTTCATTACCTTTTTTCTGTTCAAAAGAAAGAATCTCAAAAAGATTATCTTTTATTTCTTCGATAACTTTTGCGGCGTCTTCTGCTGTATTGAACCTCCCGATGGTCGAAGTGAAAATTACGTCCCGGTAATTGGTTTTAATTTCCCAGTACGGTTTTGATACAAAATTCTGAATTTCTTCAAAACGGCGTACAATCAGCGCCAGCGTAGGCGTCTGTACCCTGCCGATGGATAATACCCCTTTTCCGCCGGAATATTTTAGGGTGTATAACCGGCTGGCATTCATTCCGAGTAACCAGTCCCCGATGGCACGTGCGTTTCCTGCAGCGTAGAGCCGGTCGAAATCTTTCCCGTCTTTCAGCTTTTCAAAACCTTCTTTGATCGCTTCATCAGTCATAGATGATATCCATAGACGTTTCAAAGGTTTTGAACACTCTGCTTTGGTCAGCACCCAGCGCTGAATTAGTTCTCCTTCTATCCCGGCATCACCGCAGTTTATGACTTCTTTGCAGTTGGAAACTAGTTTTTTTATGGTGTCAAACTGTTTTTTAACTCCGTCATTTTCTATAAGTTTTATCTGAAACCTTGGCGGAATCATCGGCAGGGTATTCATCCGCCAGAACTTCCAGTCGGAGGTATAGTCATCGGGGTTTTTAAGGGTGCACAAATGGCCGAATGTCCAGGTTATCTGATAGCCATTCCCTTCAAAATAACCGTCTTTACGGGTATTGGCTTGCAGTATTCTTGCAATTTCTTTTGCTACACTGGGCTTTTCGGCGATACAGACTTTCATTTCAGATTTGCTTTTCGATTTACAAATTTAGTAAAAACATGGAAGATGCAAAACCTGATGATGAATCGACTTTTCCGACATTATTTTATGAGTTCTGCAACGATCTTTCCTCCCTGAGTGCCGCCACCGGGGCCTAGTTCAATAGTCTTAGCTGCAGCTGCTATCAGCAGAGGCTCGTGCGTGACGCAAACGATGGTGTTTCCGGCTTCTATTAATTCGCTGAAAAGTTTCATCAGGTTATTGATATCTTTCGGATGCAGGCCGCCAGTGGGCTCATCGAGCAGGAATAGTGTGTTGTTCCCGGTTTTGGCCAGAAGGCCTGAAACCAGTTTCAGCCGCTGCAGCTCACCGGTAGATAATGTTTTCAACGGACGGGCACAGACCAGATGGCCAAGGCCTGTTTTTTCAACAAGTTCAAGAATGGATGTTGCCTGTGCTTTAGATTTGCCCTGAAGATGAGCCTCGAAAAATCCTGATATTTCAGCAAAAGGAATTTGTAGTACATCATAGATAGTTTTGCTGCCTGCCGTAATTTCAAGGACTTCATCACGAAAGCCGCTGCCGCCGCATCGTTCGCAAGGGGAGCTTGCATCACTGAAAAAATCCATAGCCACCTGAATAAATCCCATACCTTCGCAGATTGGGCAACGGCTGTCGCGTGAACCATTGGTAAAATGAGAAGATTTGAACCCTCGTTTTTTACTCTCATTTGATTCGGCGAAAATTTTGGAGATGATTTCCGAAAATCCAAGTTTACCTCCAACGGTGGCATTATGTCCTTTTCCCAGAGTTGGTTGTTCAATGTAGACGATGCTGGAGAAATTTTCAAACCCGGAAATATTTTCACAAAAAACAGGTTTTTCCGCAGAGTAACTGTCAAAAATAACTTTATCGAGCAGGCTGGTTTTTCCGCTTCCGCTCACACCGGTGATCACGGTCATGTTTCCTCTAAGAATTTCGACACTGATGTTTTGGAGGTTATTTGCATAAGCGTTGACAATGCTAAGGCCTTTACCTTGATTCGCATTTCTGAGAATTGGCGGAGAACTCATTTCTTCCGCAGCCGATAATGCTTTCGTATTTCCTGAATAAATTAGTTGTCCGCCCTTGTTGCCGGCGCCGGGCCCCAGTTCTATGGTATAATGTGATTTTTCGAGCAGCATGGGCGAATGTTCTACCATGATGATACTGTTCCCGTATTGATTGAGTTTTACGATCAGGTCGCTGATTCGTCTTGTGTCTTTGGGATGCAGGCCGAACGAAGGCTCGTCGAGAATATAGGCGACACCGGTTAGCGGCGCCCTTACAAGGCCTGCGAGTTGCAAACGTTGAAACTCCCCGCCCGAAAGTGTTCCCACGATCCTGTCTGTGGAGATATATCCTAAACCTGCTTTTTGCAGAGCTTCCAGCCGGCTGATTATATTTTCCTGTAAGGAAGCGGCAGCTTTTTTTTCCAGATTAGTTTCAAATATTTCGCAAAAATCATCAGAAAACCATCTTAAAGCATCTTCGGCTGACATGGCGGTCGTTTGCCCGATGTGAAGTCCGTCAATCATATATTGCAGCATTTCCGGTTTGAGCCGGAACCCATGACAATTGTCGCATTCGACCGTCTTCATCAGATCAAGCATGGCCTCGCCACGGGCATCGGTATGCTTGCGGAAATATTCAGTTTCCACAAGATTTATAAAACCAGGCCAGTTGGTTTTAAGCTTATGAACGCCTTCGTGTGCGCCACGTTTGTAATTCCAGTCCACCTCGAAAATTTCTTCCCCGCAACCATTCATTGCTATTTCTTTTGCTCTGCCATCCAACTCTTTGTAAGGGATCGAATAATCAATTCCGGATTTTTTTCCTACGGTCAATAATGCTGAGACATATTGTCCGTGTGGGTCGCCGTAAAAACGGCCTGTTTTGCTGCCATCCATGGCGCCTGCAATCAGCGGTTTTGCCGGATGAGTAACCAGTTTGTCCGCATCACAAACCGTAAGGCTGCCCAGGCCTTTGCACACAGGGCAGGCGCCTTCTTCGCTGTTAAAGGAAAACGCAGTAGATAATGGCCGCGGTTCACCGGATGTTGATTTTGCCAGCCTGCTGAACATCAGCCGGTAAAGATCATATAGGCCGGTAAATGTTGCGATAGTTGAACGCGGATTTTTTACGGAATTTTTTTTCTGTAAAGAAATAGCAGGAACCAATCCTTGACTTTCCTGTAAAATGGGGATCCCTGCTTTTGTTGTGAACTGTCTTATGTAGGAAGAAATCCCTTCAAGGAAACGCCGCTGGCTTTCAGCATAAAGTGTCCCATAGGTCAGGGACGATTTACCGCTGCCGGAAACCCCTGTCACTGCTGTTATTGCATCGATGGGAAACGATACGTTAATATTTTTAAGATTGTTGGTCTCTACGCCGTCCAATCTGATGGGCGCTTCAATGGTTTCAATGCTGCAAGGGCGGTTTACAGTTCTTTTTATTGATGCATCCCGTGATATAAATTTTCTAAGTTCAGAAGCAGTGAGTGATTTCGGATGATTTATCAATTCATTTACATACCCTTCTGCAACAATTTTACCCCCTTCGATAGCGCTTCCGGGGCCAAGGTCAACCATCCAGCCGGATTGAAGGATGAACGCGGGATCATGTTCAATGCAAAGCAAGGTGTGGCCTTTACTGATAAGCTTTTTCAATGCCGTCATAAGGGTTTTAACGTCGGCCATGTGCAAACCGCTTGTTGGCTCATCAAGAATATAAAGCGTATGGCCCGATGCTGAACGGGAAAGTTCGGTGGCAAGTTTCACACGCTGCGCTTCACCACCGGAAAGTGTGGTAGAAGGCTGCCCCAGCTTTAGATAACCAAGTCCGAGTTCGGAAAGGATCTCTGTGATCGCAGTTATCTTTTTTTGCCCTTTAAAAAAGACACGGGCTTCGTCAACCGTCAGTTCAAGTATGTTGTAAATGTTAAGTCCCTTATATTTAACCTCAAGTGTTTCGTCAGTAAAACGTTTACCTTCACATATATCGCAAACTACTTCCACATTCCCGAGAAAATGCATCCCGATCTGCTGAACACCTGCTCCTCCGCAACTTTCGCAACGTCCGCCCTTCACAACAAAAGAAAACTGGCCTTTTTTATAGCCTCTTTGTTTTGATTCCGGCAGGGATGCCAGCAGATCGCGTATATGATCTGACAATCCCGTGTAAGTTGCCGGATTGCTTTTAGGAGTGCGTCCTATAGGTGAAGCATCTATATGAATTATTTTACGAAAAATTTCAGTCCCTCCGGTCTTTTGCCTGATGGTGTTTTCCAGAAGAAAATTCACCAGGCTGGTTTTGCCACTTCCTGAAACGCCTGTAATTACATTAAAAGCATTAACTAAAAAGTGCGGTGAAATATGCTGAAGATTATTTTTATTCGCTTGTTCCGCAATAAAGAAAGTACTGCTCTCAGATCTTGCCGTTTCAGGCAAAAGATCTTTTTTCTCAACAAGAAATTTTCTTGTAATGCTTTCCGCTTGCGGCTCATTGAAAAAGGTTTCTGCGGGGCCGTTAAAAAGTATTTTTCCGCCTGCCTCACCCGCTCCCGGGCCGATATCAATGATCCAATCCGCTTCGCGTATACTCTGTTCGTCATGGTCGACCAGCAAGACGGTGTTTCCGGCACTTACCAGCGAGCGCATCACCTCAAGCAGATTCCTGTGTTCAGAAGGGTGGAGGCCCGCGCTCGGTTCGTCAAGAATGTAGAGCACATTGCGCAATCCGCTGGCAGCCTGGTTTGCAAGGCGTATGCGCTGAGCTTCGCCACCGCTCAGAGAAAGAGAATTGCGGTTTAGTGAAAGGTGCCCGGCGCCAAGTTTCATCAACAGATCAGTGCGTCTGAGAATAGCCTCACGAACGGGTTCAACTATGGAAGATCCTTTGTTCTCAACTTGCAGGTTACTGAAAAACGAATGAATTTGTTTGATGCTCTTCTCTGCAAAGGATGAAATATCTTCGTCCCAGAGTTTCACGGACAGCGCCCGCTCGTTCAGTCGTTTACCGTTGCAATGTTCACAAGTGTGGGAAGCAGCAAACCTCATGATGTTCGGATTCCTTTCGCGGTGCAGTATTTCTTCCATTACAGGGAGTATCCCTTTATAGTAATCTTCTTCACGTGGTTTTGCCGTAATACCGGTCCACTTCAGCCTCGATTCAAGGGGATGCTTGCCGAACAGTACCTTAACCTTTGTGGAGCCATAGAGTACTACTTTTTTTTGATCATCAGTAAGGTCCTGCCATGGTATATCAACATGAAAACCTTCGGCACGGCACACCTGGTCAAGTACCTCCATCGTGACCTGCGAATATACAATGTAATTGTTTGGAGTTGTCAGTACGAATGCCCCGCCGCGTATGGTCTTTGACGAATCGCCTATCAGCAGGGATGGGTCGATCCGGTCTTCTACTCCCAGCCCCTTGCAAAAAGGACAATATCCATCAGGAAGGTTAAAAGAGAACAGGCTGCGGTATGGATGCAGATTTGGGATGTCTGATTTTCCCAGTCGTGCAAACAGCAATCGCAAAAGGTCGTAAAGTTCGGTAAGCGTGCCGACAGTTGAACGTGGGCTACGGACCACATTGTTCTGATCGATGGCAATTACAGGGAATAAACCTTCGATCCGTGAAACTTTGGGACGGGAAAGTTTTGCCTGTGTCAGTCTGCCGCCAATGAAATTCTCGTAGAACAACCGTTTTCCCTCAGCACACAAAACATCATAGACCAGGCTTGTTTTGCCGCTGCCCGATACACCCGTCACTGCAATAAGCTGATAATGTGGTATGCGGAGCGAGACATTTTTCAAATTGTTTTCTCGTGCATTTTCTATAATGATCTCTCTCATAATACAATTTTCGGGGTACAAATGTAGGCTGGAATATTCATACACGAAAATATAATTTCTAATTGTTTCTTAATATATAATATGTTGAAATCCAGTTGTTTTTTTTAGTATTAGCATAACAAAAGTTTTGAATTCGTGAAATATAACTTTGAAAAACAAACAGTATCAATATGTTTGATATTTGCTGTGTAATGACTATAGTTAAGGCCGTATGTTTTTCGGGTTTTGTGATTTTTATATACAATTTCTAATATAATCAATCAAAAAATGTATATTGCAATCGATTTTCTGATTTGCAATGAATTTTTTAGTAATTAAATCTTTAAAAATGAAAACTGGGAGTTTTATTTCAATTATTATGAATCATGGATTTAATTGCCTGATCGGGGTAACATTAATAATTATAATTCTGATCTTTCCGTTGACCGTATCATCACAAAACAATGTAGCGAAAATATACGACCGGAACATAATTCTTAATCAGAAAAACATTTTAAAAATGTTGAAGGAAAACAGATATCGCGACATCGTTATTCAAACCGAAAATAATACCAGGCCATATACTTCCCCTGATACTCAGGACAGGCCATCTAAGAGGTTAAGCGGTGTGTTGCTCCCCGAAAAATATATTACTGTTGGTAAATTCAGGGATAAACCTGTAATATTTAATATTTTAGTTGATACTATTACCCCTTTGAAATATAATGCCACAAATAAGAATTATTCGGGATCATTCAGCATCGTGCTTTTAGAAGATTCAGCAGACGTTTCATCGCAGAAGAAATTAAAAAATTCTGTTCAGATTGAGGTAACAACAGGGTCGGGAGCTTTGGTTAACCCGTCAAATATTCAGATCGATCATACCAACCTACCCTCAACAGTTATTCAGATTACCGATAATTCTATGGCTAATCCACTACCTGTGCATATTAAGACCAGTTCCAACCCTGCCGGCTACAGAGTGCATCTGAATAAAGAGGCAAGGCTTAGCATAGAAACACCAGCGAGATCAATTCAGGGATTAGGTATTCAAACGATCCCGATAAACATTTCCTTGCAAAATTATGGCGGGTACGATGCTGTAAATGTTTCTGTAGATGTAAATAAAGGATCTGTCAGTCCCAATAAAATTCAATTAAAAAAAGATAGTAGTAGTACGGTGATGCTTACCTCTGAGAGTATTGGCGAGGCAATACTTCAGGTAACTGCCAATGGAATTTCCAGCGACCAAAAGTCATATAAATTTAGTTTTCCATGGATTTTCCTTTTGTTTGTTATAATAGGAAGTTTTTTAGGAGCATGGGTTAAACACCTGACAAATAAAGGAAAAAAGAATTTTGTTCGTACCATTGGGTTGGGGGTTTTAACCGGATTTGTTTTTGCCATACTTTATTATGTATTGGGTATAGAATTATTTTCTATAAAATCAAAATTTCTAATTAATGAATTTGCTGTTTTAGGGATTAGTTTTCTGGGTGCATTATTTTGGGGAACAATATATGATTTGATTAAAACTAAATTATTTGGCGGGAAAAATTAAATTATTAAAATTGATTTATGTCTTTCATTAAATCTGCAATAATTTGTTAAATTATTTTATTATTAAAAATGTTGTCTTATTTTTGTGAATTAATGTAAGTAAGAGAATAATAATATAACAATAAAAAACAGCTGTATGATAACAAAGTCAAAAGCCATTAAAATCAGGAAACAAAAGTTGTTAAAACCATTTTTTGTTCTATTATTCTTGTTGTTGACATTTTATGGTTATGCACAGCAAGGGGTTTCGATTAATGTTGCCGCTACACCAGCTCATCCTTCGGCCATGCTGGATGTGAGCAGTCCATCAAAAGGGCTTTTGATCCCACGTGTATCTTTA
>Ga0209098_1000899_pt1 | contig 30564 bp, 51 predicted proteins | sample AD_JPNHW1_MetaG_FD_184429 | JGI IMG/M metagenome (GOLD analysis project Ga0209098, IMG submission 184429) | Active sludge microbial communities of municipal wastewater-treating anaerobic digesters from Japan - AD_JPNHW1_MetaG (SPAdes) (version 2) | ecosystem: Engineered > Bioreactor > Anaerobic...
GGAAGGAAAAACTACCATTTAATACTTATTTATATAGTTCTGTCTCAATTCTGCTTCTAATTTCATCTATTGAATCAGAACCATACAATGTACCATTTTTATATACAGTTACTAATGCTGAATTTTCATTAAAACACTTTGCTGTATCAAACGATACAGTTTCATATTTACCATCTTTACATATAAGATCTAATCTACCACGTTTACTACGTTTACCATTGTCTGTAATAGGGTCTTTATATACATCTTTTATTTGTCCATCAACATTAACTGCACTTGCTTTGAAAGCAAATTTCTGTGTATCTCTATTGATGGTATTTACTTTTGAACCTTGGAGTGATGCGCCTCCCATTCCAAAAGCAATATTCGTTGTACTAAACCCTTCCTTATTAATCTTTGTTAGAATTTCATCAATTGAAGTTGGATTAACGCCATCTCCTTGAATCAATCTAACATGGTTCAATACTTTATAACCTTTTGAATTAATTGTACTACCAAACTTTTCTTCCATTAAATGAAGACATTTTGGAACAATTTCCAATGGTTCACCTGAATCTGGACGTATTACAAGTGTAGCTCCAGATTTAATAACATCTTCTTTTAATGAGCCGCCCCATAAATTAGAAATGGCATTATAAATATTATAACTGTCAGATACACAAGCAAATACAGTACCTGGTCGTCCAAATTGTTTTAGCATATTTCTATATGCTGCTTCTTCATTTTCTCGACCCCATGAAGTAATTGTAGAATGTTCTGATGCATTAATCGAAAACCCAGGCATACACTCTTTATAATAATCATAATACGATTCATTTGAATGCATTTTTCTTGAATAATAATCCAATATAGTTAATGCCCCAGCAATTGTATCTGTACCTTTAAAACATGTTAATTCAGCCGCTCCACCAATTCCTGCTGTTTCTTCTGAAGAAGCTCCTCTATATCCAAACGAATGCAGTTTGAAATCGATTTCTGAAGCTGGATCATCAGCTGTTTTTTTCAAACTATCCAAAATTCGTTTCTTTAGATAAAAAGATTGCGTTGCAACTGTAATTGGATACCATGTTTTTACAAGTAATGTTTCTAACCAATTCACAACCCACATACAATTTGGATCAGTATTTTCAATTGACATCAACAAATTACTTACAGGTACATTACTACCTTCCCTAACTGATTCAATTTTAATTGGCACATTGCCCTTTAATTTATCTGCAATATACATCCATCCAGACATATTAAAATCAACCCCATGTGCCCTCATAAACGCATCTGTTTGGATAACATCTTGTACTGTAATTGGATTTAGCAAATATTTCTTAATATAATATTGCAATCCAAATTGAATTGTTGTTGGATAAACCCCGCCACGACTTTCGAAATAACTATATAGATAACTTGCATTATTTACATATTGTTTCCATTGTGATGACTTATATGAATCTGTTCGCAAAATCAAATTGTTACTCATTATACTCTCCGTATTTTATCTCAGCTTCTCCAGCTTCAACGATAATTTGTTATTCTTCTTCAATGATAATTGAAAGTTGTCCACAAGCAGCACCAATGTATCAGTAACCTCAATAGGAAAACCATCATCTGTTTTCAAAGCATATACAGTACCATTAGAAAATGTTTTAGATTTTAATTCTTTCATTTTTACATCTTTCCAAAAGTAAAGTAATTTAATATATGCCAATGATCAGCATAAAAACAATCATCACTTGTAAATGCTTCATGAAGCGGAACCCACCAAGCATCAGCAGCGTCATCACCACCTTTTACATGTGGTAATGCACCAGCACCTAAATCAATATAAAAACCATGTGTAATAATTCGTCCTCGCAAATCTCGGTTTGGATTATCAAACACATGCGAATTTTTAATTGATTTAATCAAATCTGTTTTAGAAACCTTGATACCAGTTTCTTCTTTTAACTCACGAATAGCTCCCTCAACAATTATTTCTTTTTGTTGTAGATATCCACCTGGAAAAGCATATAGATTTTTTCCTGGTGCACTCTTACGACGAACCAAAAGAACATGTCCAGATTTTACAACAACACTATCTACTGTTACAAAAATTGGAGGATAAGGAGCTGAATTCCATTGCGATTTATAAGATTCAACAAACTTATATTCTTCAACCAAATTATAATAATTCTTTGTTGTTTTAAAATGTTTCAATTCATCAATTACATGCTTAGGCAATTTATCACTAACTAAATCAACCCAATCACTACATGTAAAAAAGGTCTTTCTAATATCTGATGCTGATATGTCATTTTCCAATTTACCAACTTCATCAAATCCCCATTGTGGAAATAAATTCAAATAAAAACTTGAATCATCTCTTTGATGCCCTACCAAACAAATGTCAACTTCTTCTTTATTAAGATCATCAACAATTCTTTGAACTTCAGAAATCCACATATTGTCATTATAAATATAATCTCTTACTGTAGAGATTGTTAGTTGCTTTTTCTCTTGTTCAGAAAAAGCACTCATAATCATATTAGAACGTTCACTCATTGAAAATGGATTATGAACGTCTCTAGCATGACGATTGCTACCAATAATAACAATCACTCGATTGTATTTTTGTAAAGCATATTTAATGATTTTATGATGAGCATTATGAAATGGTTGGAAACGACCAATAATCAAACCAATAGGCGTCTTAAAACAATTACGTTTCATCATTTTACACTCTCCGTGTTTAGGTTTAAGACTCTCTCTGAATCAACCTAACATTATATATATCACATTATTCGTGGTTGTCAAACGGCTTTCGATTTGTTATCCATTCATTAACCATTTCAAAAAAATTCTTACGACATTGTGAACAAATATAGATTTCTGAATTAGCATAAACTAATCTAGAATAATTACAATGTGCTGGACCTTCTGTAATATCTTCTGATTTACAACGATCACAAACATGTTTCGTTAATTGAATTTTCATTTAACCTTCTCCATTAGAGTTTTTGTGTTTTCATTTGTGCAATTATATTTTTCAAAAATTCAATTTCACCAGCAAGCTTTTTATTCTTTTCTAATTGTTTTTGAAGTTCAATATAAATACCTTCTTTATTTATATATGTTATACATGCTTTTTCATGATCTTTTAAATTTGATTTAATATACAACAAACATTTAATGCATTTACCTTCACAGCAAGGTTGAATATGAATCATTTGAATATTTTCTTCATGACATTTGCAATCACAATAATCATGTGAACGTGTATATTCATCTTTATTGTGAACTATGAATTGTTCATGTTTATTCTTTTCAATTGTATTATTTTCGCAAGAATCACAATTACATTGTCTCATGAAATATCCTCTTTTGAAAAGAGCATACCACAAGTTTTTAGGATTGCAAGAAATTAGAGATCTTCTCCATGAGCACGTTTATAAGTTCTCACTCTATGACAATTTGTGCATATTGATTCAGTTTTAGCAAGTTCATCCATAATCATTTTAATTGGACGTTCTTTATTTATCATTTTAGAAACTGAATCAACTTTTGTATCGCCATCTAAATGATCAAGTTCCATAACATATGGTGCATATTGTTTTCTACAATCTGAACACGCATTTGTTTTAACTTCATCAATAATTGCTTTTAATTTCTTTCGCCGACGATCTCTTGAACCTTTTCCTCCAGTTTCTTTCAAAAACGATTCCATTTTCATTTGTTTAACACAATTAGCACATACTACATCACATTTTGCAATTTCTTCTTGTAAACGTTCTTTTGAATGTATAAGTCTTGTGGCATCTCTAAAACTAAATTTCTTATCTTTCAAATCCCTATGTACTAAATCCATAGCAGCTGGATGAAATTTTCCATGACAAATTTTACAAGGGATATTTTTAGCTTGTTCTATAATAGCTTGTAATTCTTTTCGTCGTTTACGTTTATGATATAATACAGTTTCTTTAAAAGTTTCTTTATTTTTCTTATACCACTTTGCCCAATATTCTTTATTACCAGCCGTCTTTATATTGGGTACTGAAAAGAATCTATAAAATATATCAGCTAAATTAAAAACATCAATCATTATACATAAATAACAAACTATTATCAGCTATACATCTTCAAGAATAGAAATATTCAAACTAAATCCATATATCTTATTCCAAACTTTTTTGTCCCATCTCATCAATCCAACTGTTGGATTTTTAATTGGAACACCTAACCAATGTGTAGGTGCCTCTGTACGAATAACAGCACCGTATATAGCCGAACTATAATATTGTTGATACTCAATTTTAGCTTGAAATAAAACGATTTTACTACTTGCAAAAGGCATATCCACAATTGCATCATTTATTTTTGCAAAAGTAGATAATGGAATCTTTTTTGTAATCTCATCATCATCATCACTTACAGCAGGAAATAATGATGAGTATTTAGTTGATTCACTCACAATACTGATATGAATTTATTATATTGACCTCTATAATATTTTTTACATAATTTTCAATTAATTTACGTTTTACAGAAATAAATTTTTCAATTGAAAGATTGGTTTCTTTATATTGTTTATACAAGTAAATATCATTATCAATCCAATATTGACAATCATATTTGTTCATAGAAAATGTTTTGATGGCGGTTTTGGAAGAATTGAGATTGATGATCATGTAGCTGGTTTTTGTTTTTCATTCCAAGCGGTCAACATTTTCATAACAAACTTTTTCAAATCTCTATCACGTCCATCACGTTCAAATAAAAATTTATCAATATCAATTTTGGTCATTGGATTTGTACCAAGTTCACCTCTGACAATTCGAGCGCTCAAACCAAGATATACAGGTCCAATAGATTCTAATACAAGAGCAGAACGTTTAATAGCACGTTCAGCAGTTTCTTTTATTGAAAAATTCTTTGGCAATTTATCCAATGTAGGATGTTCTGCCTCTTTTACAAAACGTGCATTTCCAGGTAATTTAGAATTTACCCAAGTAAACTCAATCATAAATTCAACAAAGTCTTGAAGTTTAGATTGTTCAACACCACTAATAATAATCTTATTAGCAAAAATTGTTTCGGCTTTAATCATATTTCCTCTAAAACGATATATATCATTAATTCAAATGATATAAATTAATTTGATTATTTATTTTCTTAGCATTTACAGCTTCACATAAAACTCTTACAATTTCTATTTGTTGCGGCGAAAATGGACCCGTAACATCCACAACTAATTGAAAAGAATTATGCGTCGATGATGCTGACATTTTAATCTGATCCTCATCAACACCAATAGGCAAATCAACAACCATTTCTAAATTGTCATCTTTGAAATCCATAAGAAAACTCCTTACTACACCCATACCTTACATCATGTTTTCTTGTTGTCAAATTTCAAAAATAGAAACGGCCAGGCAACATTGCCCAGCCATTTCTTACTTGATAATTAATAAAATTAAATCACATCAAAAAAATCTTTTAATCCATCAACAAATTTATTATATTCACCAACAACATCAGTTATAATTTCTGAAAAATTGTCGTAATTATCACCCCATTCAAAAAACAATTCTTTAATGTTTATTACAATAGGCACTTCATCTTTTGATTTTAATATAACAAAACCTGCTATTGTTGATGATAACCTTCGTTTAATTACCTTGTAACAATAAATATAAACATTGGTTGAGCATTGATACAATTTAAAATCCAAGATATTATCCAATGACAAATTAAGTTTATCTTGTATTACAAGATTATAAACTTTTTGTAAATCCATTTCATCCAAATTATTATTATCAGCAATTTGTTTAAACGAAATGCTATTATATGTTCCAAAAGTATCTGGCAACATATCACAATTTAATGCTTTGAACTTTTTAAGATCTCTATCAAAAAACAAATACTTACTTATCTTCAAAGATTCCACAGCATTTGGTATCATACATATTTTGATATAATCTTCAACTGTATTCATACATTCATATGTTGATAATTCTTTCTCAAATTTAAGTTCAAAATTTATATTTATTTCATTTAAAATTTTGTAATCTACATTAATCAATCCCATACAATTTATACGCTTAATTGAAATCAAATATGTCATCGACTCTCTTGCACAAGATAACGTAACAATATTTGATGAACCAATTTTATATTTGCATTCATAACTTACAATGTTTTCTTGTAAAGCTCCAAATAAATACATTGGAAAAGGGGGATATTTACGGACATTTCCACATACATCTCTGAGTTCAATCATTTCACCTTTGTTCATTATATTATCCTTTATAAAATATCAAAAGAAAATGGGGAAGGGAACTTTTGTTCCCTTCCCCCAAACAATTAATTACTATTCTTCAGGACTCAACCAAGGCAAAGGTCGATTTGAAAACAAAATACGTCCAGCTTCTTCTTGCAAAACATCCTCATCCCAAGGAGAGCTTTGCTCAGATTCATGAGCGTATCGTGTAATTGCATTAATAGTTCCCGCACGAGTCATCATAGGTTCATGCGTCCATGCATCAATCAAATTTTCAATTGCCGTTTCTTTCTTTCCTCGTACGGTAATCATTTCTTGATCAATCATGCCATTGAACAATCCTGCCATAAACAATTCATGAGACAAACTAAACCGAGGAGATTTAGTATCATCTTTGTGTTCAAGGTCAATGGTGTTTTTCAACAAATCTTCCTTGTTAGCAAAACCCCATTTACTAACAAACCCAGCAATCTTTTGATTCGCTACTTCAATACCCTTTGTGATGATCTTAGCAATTTCATCTTGGTCTCCTGTATGACGACGTTTTACAACCGTTTGAATAGCTTGATCAATAATAATCAAATTCAAACAAAGATTTCGTTCAACGAAAGCTGAAACCTTAATAGCACCATCTCCTGTGTCAGATGTTCTAATAATAATACCAGCCTTGAACAGTTCTCCAGCAACACAATCTTCAGGTTTGATATCTGAATGAAATTCCACAGCAATTCTTGTTCGAAAACCATCATATACAATTTCTGCTCGACCATCCTTTGGACAAACTGCACTTGTGATTTGTGCAATCTTGTCAGCATCAAATGTCGAATAATCAGGCCCAACAATCGCATACACTTCATGATCAGGATTTTTCCCATTCATGATTTTACGAGTACGCAACTTCAATTCTTTATCATTATCCGTTGCTGCCATCCAATAATTAACATTTTGTGCACGCATCATTGGAGGACAACATTCCAAATATCCAGCACTTGTATTGTTCAATTTCGAACGCATCATCAATTGTCCAAGTGTTTTTGGACCAGCTAGAACAACACTATTACGATTGAATTCATTATTAATCATCCTTGTGATTCTGCCATCTGGCAACATTCCAATATCATTCACCTTTACAACAGCATCTCGACGCTGCTCATCTCGAATTCTTTCAATCAACTTTACACAAGCATCTTCAATCAACGGCTTTTGTTCAAACTTAATTCTTGAACGCTTGAAATTCTCAACACCTGTTTCAATAACTTTTGTTCCAATCGAATACAATGGACGCTTTAATACAAATCCGGATTCTTCTGCTTCAGCTTCATCAATCACAGCACGCAATCTTCCAGTTTCACTAATCTCTGGTTCATTCCGTTTATTAATTTGTGGCTGACGAACCAAAGTTGCCTTCTCAACCTCTACAGGATTGCTTTCAATAACAACAACTGGAATAGGTGTTGACATAACAACCCCAACATTCTGTGATATAACAGGTTGAATAACTTCCGCTTGAACTTCAACAACTTCTACTTTTTCTTCCACAACTTGTTCTTTGCTAGGAACAACATTGAATCCACCACCAAATTCATATCCAGAGTTTACTTTATCAGAAACAATTAACAAGAAATGTTCCCCACAACCATAAAAATTAACTTCTTCATTCATATATACAAACTTCGCACCATGATTAGCAACCTTATCACACATTGCGCACTTGACAGTTACAACAACATCTTGCATAGAAGTAGTAGACTTAGCCATGATCATTCTCCTATTATCTCACGTAAAAATAAAACAACCAAAACGAACAAGTTGATTTTTAATTTCTAACATCTCTAGTTTTGTTATATTAGCAAACTTCTTATATGATTTTATAGCTTCATCTATTGTGCTATATCCTCCTTTAATATTGTTTTGAAGAAAAATTGTATGACCATCTGTTCGAATCGTATACCCAATATTTGTATTGGGTTCTTCATCATTGCATTCACAATTTTCAGTTTCATTTTCTACATTACTAAATGGTCCATCTTCAGGCAGCGGCAAATCATATTCACTACCTGATGAACGAGTTTTATGAAATTTATCTTCTCGTTTACGACCAACCTCAAATCGACTTTTCCCTCCTCGCCGACCAGGAATATACAATCCAATATTATCTTTTTCAAGAATTTTACAAGCAAGCAAAATATTTTTTAATGCAAACTTATCTTTCAAATCTTCTACATAAATAATAATTTGTTGATCAGGATCAATTTGCAATTTCTTATCAATCAAACGTTTTAATGCATTTGCTAATACAATAACACTTGGATCAATAATCTCCTCTATCATCGTCTGCCCAAACAAAAATCGACTTCGACCACCTTTGCGACCTGCTATAAACTTTCCTTCACCTTTGTCTGACATTTGTTTCATCATCAAAACAACACTATTTCGTTCTATCCCTTTCTTGACAACATCATCCACAAATAACTCTGTGCAATTCATACTATTACGTGTTGATAAAATTACATCTCGTATTTCATTGGCTTGCATAACGGACCTCCTAAGAGGTTAAACATTTCCCAAGGTGAAAATAACATATCACGCTGGCATAGAAAAGTCAAAGAAAAAAATGATTTTGATAGAATTGGAAAAAATGTGGTTATAGGTAGGATTGATAGAGCGTCCAGACGGCAAGAGAAGTTCCGTCTGAAATTTTGTTTTCACGAATCATCTGTTTGAATTCTGTGATAGGGACCCAAACATGTTCTAAACCAATTTCAGTTTGATCAAGATGAACAGTTCCAGTGTCTTCTAATTGAGAAGCTACATAGACATGACCGCTTGTTCCACTTCTAGCAACCAATTGTTGAATAGAACCTATATATTTTAAATTACAAGCTTTATATCCAGTTTCTTCTAGCAGTTCTCTATATGCTGCATCTTTAGAATCTTCATCTTTATTAATGCCACCTGCTGAAAATTCTAATTGAACTTTCTTAACTGGATATCTATATTGCTTTACCATTAACAACTTATTATCTTGTTCAGCAATAATTACAACATAATCTCTTCCATCATTCAAATAATACGTGAATTCATGTCCATTTTCAAGTTGCAGTCTAACTTCTGATACATTGAAAAATGGACATGAGTAAACTTCTTTTGGTGAACTAATTTCTTTTGCATTCATAAAATCCTCTTTTAATCCAAAAAGTTATCATCGCAATTGTCAAATTCTTTATATGAATTGATATAAACTTCTTTAGCAGCTTCTTTTTCATCAATAATATTTGTAATCAATTCATTCATAATATTTTCTTTTTCAGAAGGGGTTAATTCGAATTGAAATTGTTTATACTCAGAATTCAATATTTCAACGTTTGTTATTTCCGATTCACTTTCATCTGGAAAACATTTTTCTGGAGGGCCATAAGTATTTCCTTGTTTAAAATATGTCCATCCAGAAATGTTTAATTCAATTTCAATAACGTTTTCATCTGTGTCTTTTGGAATTGATAATATTGCATTTTCTTTATCAACAACACGTTCAACGAAATATGAAATTGAACCTGATGCATTTAAGTTTTTCATGAACCCTCCAAAAAAGAATGGCGGGTTATTGCCCGCCATTCTTCAACTTATTTGATTATGGATTCACTCACCAAAATTGAAATAAAAATTTTGCATTGTTACAACCAAACTTCTGCTATGCTGTTTCTTATCCAACAACATATCCCACCAATCTAGATTATCTTTTTCCAACGTAACATAATACAATCCTCTACGCATGGCTTGTTCTGCCCAAGAGCGAATATTTAAACCATTTGCTAGAGCAATTTTTACAATATCAATTGTATTATAATCACGCTTATCCTCTTCTAGAGGAGGCATATCAACAATTACATTCAATTTTTCATTTAGTTCATTCGCACGCGCAATTGCTTTGGGACGTGGATCAAAGCATCGCGACGCCTTATTCCTTGCATATGTCTTGCAGAATTTAGATCGATCATTTGGATGACAATAAGAAGCTGTTACATTGAACTTTGTTGGGCAACCTTCCACAGGTTGAATAGCAAAGCAACCATAACCTTTTCCCATAGCTGTTACAAAAATCATGTACATATATTGAACGCGCTTATTCATCGTACTCTCCTTGTACTTTCAAACTTCCTGAGCATCTCCAAACCAAGATGATATGTGATTTGAACTAAATCATCTTGATAAGTTTTATAGTTTTGTGTTACAGGCCATTTAGCCAAAATTCTTCTTGCTTGCGAATTTTTTGTTATAATCACATATGCGTCATCATATGTACTTGTAACATGTATTGGTGAACAAATATCTTTATAAAATTGTGTACCAGTTACATCAATAATTTTACCATCATACTCAATCCAACAATGTCCTGATCTATGACCATCACTTTGATAAACTCCTTGACATAGATCAACATTAATACCTAGTGTCTTTGCCAAATTTTGAATATGAATTGAACCAACTCCACAATAACCACATAAGGTTGGTCCATTTACAAAATTATTACAACGGTTTTTTATAACCAATATTTCAAGTATTGTTCGTGTTTGTTTAGCAATACTTAATACCTTATCACACTTACTTGTCATCTTCAAGTTTGGCAAGAGCATTTTTAAGCCTTCTTGCATATGCGAGAAACGCTATTTGACTATGTGAACCAGTTTCGTATGATTTTGCTTCTCTATATGCAGCATCAACATGTGCTTGAGTAATTTTTGTTCCAAGTCCTAAATTCAAAGAAAGTTCAAATTCAGAATGTTCATTCATTTGCTGTACCTACGATATAAACACTCTATCACAGGTACAGCAAATTGCAAGCAAGTTTAGTTACCATTCTTTCTTAAAATCTCTTTGAGCTTATAATTCACAGCTTCTCGTGGTAAGAAAAACCGCACATTATATTCTTTATTATAAGCCACACAATCATATCCAATTGTGCCTTCTGGAAATCCTTGATCATCAATTTTATAACCAACAATTATAAATGTCCAAAAATCAATATTACTAGTATATTGCACCACCATTTTTTCATCATTCGGATGGTGCATTTTCCAATTATTAATATTTTCGAAATTCAAAACACCTTCCATAATGGTTGGTTCATCTACAATTGTTTCATTTACAGTATCAGCCATTTCATTTGTCTTCATTTTCTTCCATAGATACTTCAGATGTTTCAATAGTTTCTTCTACAATTTGATTTGTTTGGTCGGCTCCACACAAACAACCAACAGGGCACAATACCAAAAATGATGCACCCCTCAATATAGAACAAGCATATTGAAATTTATTCATATGCTTCATTTTGGGAGCAACAATTCGTGTTGCTACTTTATCCCACATCAATTTTACAGCACTTTCAATTGTGTCTTTTCCACCTCCACGAATCCGATGAAGAACCAACAATTGATCAGCAAATACACTGCACTCATAACCAACTCTACTTGAAGATTGATCACGAATAATAGTTTTAGACAAACCAAACAATGAATGCAATACATGAGTTTCAAGATTTTTATCATCTGAATACTCAATATTGTTATTGTTATTTTGAGTTACAATTTTTGTAGGAGATGGTATAGGTGCAGAAACTGGAGTAACAATTTGTTCTTGTTCTTGTTCGTTTATTTCAGAACTTGTTTCAATTTCGTTTTGCGTTTCTTCATTGGTAGAAGAAGCTGGTACATTTCTAATTAAACGTGGTCGTCCAACCTTGGTTGTTTTTACAGGAACAACCAATTTATATACAGCTGGACATGTTTCATTTGGAGTGAATTTTGCACAACAACCTGGACCTCGTTTACCAGGTTCGTAAATTCCAAAACCCTTCTTATGCAACTCTTCAAATACCATAGTGATATGCGGACGAAAATATCCTTCTTTGAGAAGGGTAGGCATCGTCAAAATTCCATTGATATTGAAAGTGATAAACTCAAATTCAGGAAGGTCAGAACTCATGATATTTTTACTCCCATTTCCCGTCACAACTAGCTTGAACGTTTCGAATTATATCATGCGGACACTGAAAAGCAAATGACATATTGCATTGCCGCATAATCATTGAAGCTGCTGTTACTCGTGCAATTGATGAAAATGTTATCGATTTCGTTGGGCAAACATTGCCATTAATAATAAAAGAAACTGTATTTAGTGGTACATTTATTTTTGCTTCATGCAAATTTATCGATTCAATTATTCCTGTTCCATATAACAAAATTGGACCAGTTCCATCTGAATCATATTTCCATTTAACCTGTAGGGAATTTTTCTTAATGTCATGAATAAATAGCACATGCCCTTTTGAAGGATTGGTCCAAGAACCTGTGATGTCTTTATTGAAATGCGCTACAGACAAAAAAACAATTAACCACCATCCCATATGCCCCTCCTCTCCACAAACAAAAAATCCCCCAAACGGAGGATATTTTGCAAATCTATTTATCTGTATTTAATTATGAACGAACACGAGTAATAATTCGTCCATTCGTCATATCATATTCACACAACTCAACTTCCACAACATCACCCGGAACAATCTTAATGAAATTTTCTTTCATCTTTCCGCACAACGAACATAAAACAACTATTTCCGATGATGCACCTTCAACATTAGCATCTGTATGAATACGTACAGAAAATTTAGCAGAACGAAAAGATTCAATCACAGTTCCTTGAAAAAGGATTTTATCTTTTTGTACGCGTTTATGTTTATTCAAATTAGTCTTTTTGCCCATAACCAAACTCTCTAAATTTAAAGTCTTTCTGAATTGGTTCGTGTTCTTGAATCATTTTTTCAATTTCACTAGCAATTTTCTTTTTATCCTTTTCACGCTCAATCAACAACTGTCTTACTTTTGGAAGCTTTGCTTGAATAGTTATTCGAGTATGTTCTGTTGCTCGACCAGAACTTAAATTCTTTTTCATACGTTTCAATTCACGTTCTGCTTCGATATAAGCAGCTTCCTTTGTGCGAGGGTCTGGAAATTGAGAAAATATTCGTTCATGACCTTGTTCTTTTTGAATGAGCAGATTTTGATAATTGTTTACAATACGCTCATCCATTTTCTTATTTGCATAAACATTCCATTTATGCAACAATGCAACAACAAATTCAATCGGGTCTTTTCGTCGTCCAACTTGTTGTTCTAATTTCTGTTCATAACTCAAATCATCTCGACAATTTGAAAACTTGTCTCGAAAAACTTCACGACAATCATCAGGCAAATCAACAATTTCTTTTGAAAGAATTTGCGCATGACTATCGAAATCAATAGCTTGTAAATGTGGAGATGTCAAAGAATCATATTCAAACTTAGAAAACAAACAATCAACCGTTTCAATTTTGTTTTCTTGACGAGTCAATTTGAAACGATTATATTTGTGATTGTATTCATAATGTTTTATTTGACTATATCCACCTTCTGTAATTAGAAAAACAATCCCTTCCTTTTCTGCTGCTAAATATGAAATCGACATTACGTAGGGGTCGTCTTCATCCTGATTGATTTCAGCTTCTTTTTGATACTTTCGAACAGTCAAAATTGGCTGATTGTCTAATGATGCAGCATATATCGTAGACTCACCAATTTTATCCTGCAAAATCATTTTAAACATTCACCCTCCAACCAACCCCCTTTTTGCCCGCTTTTCAATTCATACTACTGCTCGACAAAGAAAGCAAATCCTCACATATCTTTTCTATTTGAGAACGCTCAACAAACCCAGCAACAGGATTTTTGCAGTCATTTTCGAATAAAGTTTTCCATGAAAATTGATTAAATCTTTTATCTTCTTGTGGTGAAATCCAATTATCATTTTTATCAAACAATGCAATTTCATATTTTGTATAAGAAATTAATGAATCATATGTTCGTTGCGGTTCTGAATAACAAGATAAACCCGCTTGAACAGAAATATAAAATTCACCAATCTTAATTCTTTCAAAACATAATCCATCACGTTCACATGTGCTGAATAATTCGAAAATATATTTAGTTATATCCGTTATCATGAAGCGTCTCCAATCTCTTCATTGCTATTATCAAAATTAAGAATTGACCAAAGAAATTTACCATCAACGGTTTTCAAATGAGTGGTCGAGAACATCTGTGTTGGAGTGAGAATCTGCGCTACTGTAATCGTTCCATCACGTAATGCTTTTTCCATTATCCATTTTGCTGCAAAAACCTGCGACTTGGAAACCATCAAACCGTTCTTTGGCCTAACTTGAATTGACCCCAGTTTCATCACACTCTCCCCACACAATATTTCAGCTTGTAACTATTCAGTTTCGTTTCGTCAAGCTAAAATGTTCAGTGATCGTTTGAACAGTTTTTCACTGTTGCAACCGTTTCAACAGCACTCAAACACATTTGGACTGGCAACACAAATTTTTAGATCAGTTTGTTGCTACATTTACTTACATGTAGGCTTTATATTGTTATGTGTTTATTTGCTTACATAAAGGCAAGACCAAATCTACCTTGTTTTATAGTGGTTTTATCTTACTAAGAAAGATTTCACGATATTGGATCAAAATTTCACGATCAAATCATTTCGTGACGGATATATCTTTCTGTGCCCTTCGCGTCGAAGGGCACTTAATTAAGATCTTAAGATCATTATTAAGATCATATATTTTTTAAGATCTTAATATATATTTTAATATATTTTAATATATTATATTCTGTTAATTAATATAATACTTCGTATTATATTAATGCCATTTGCAACACAAATGGCCCGTTTTCCTGTTCCATCTATTTCAAAATCTTTTTCCAAACAGACTACGCAACCAGAATTTAGATCTAGATCATCTTCATATCCTAAAACACCTTTCTATTAAATTCAAAATATCATAGATATAATTTCAAAATCTAACACAAACATTCCATCATAACAAGCCTTCGGCTGTTTAGAATTTAACATAACAATTTTCTTTTTAAGAAAGAATACGCAACTCAAAATCTATCTTAAATTGTTTATATATAATATTATATTTAATCTATTTAAATAGAATATGTATTGTATTATTTAAACAATTATGATCGTGAAAGTTGATCCAAAAGATTTCACGACATTGAATCAAAATTTCACGATCAAATCATTTCGTGACGGATATATCTTTCTGTGCCCTTCGCGTCGAAGGGCACTTAATTAAGATCTTAAGATCATTATTAAGATCTTATATTTTTTAAGATCTTAATATATATTTTAATATATTTTATTCTGTTAATTAATATAATACTTCGTATTATATTAATGCCATTTGCAACACAAATGGCGGCCTGATTTCCTGTTCCATCTATTCCAAGATCATTCAAACAATTTTCTGGTACAAAACCTTGTACCAGATTCAAGTTCTATCTGATCAAGCAAAACCCATCTAGATTAATTAGAATATACCTAAAATATAATTTGTAAATTCAGCACAAGCATTCATCCATAACAAGCCTTCGGCTATATAGAATTTGCACAAACGTTAGTGTAAGGAAGGTCCCCCGAAATAGAGAAATAATTTTAAATATCACAAATAGATATATTTAGGTATTTCTTCATCACAATCAGGATATAAAGCAGCTTTAGCCATTGCCTTAGCCATTGCTGTAAATTTATCAAACAAATAACTATCATCTCTAATATATTCTTCAAGAAACCATGGTGTTTGATTTTTACTAGCCTTTTCAAACAATTTATTTATTGTTTTTTGAATTTTCGTATTGTCATTGAATTTTATTTTTCCTACTGCAAAATCTTTTATAAGTTCATTAAAACAAAAACGAATAGCTCTTTCTTGTTCTAGTTTATCCAACTTATTAAAAGTTCTCATATTCTTTTTCTCCATTCACAATTATAATTTTATCTTGAATTTCTTTAGACAATGCACAATTAATCAATTTATTAAACATTTTATCAATTATATCTTTTGATATATTTTTACAATTAGTTTGACGTTTTAATATTATTTCTTGTGGTATATTTATTTGTATAATATTCCAATTGAAATTATTTTCAATTGACATATCTATATAATATTTCATTTCTCGATATACTAAATTTGTATTGTCAACAAATATAATATTTACTTTATCATCTTTTATATATTTTTCAAAATTGTTTTGACATTGCATATGAGCTTGATGTAATTTAGAAAAGTCAAAATTGTATTTGCCATTTTCTATAAAGTAATGATCAGCCGATACAACTTTTATTACTTTATCTTTATTGTTTTTAATATAATTATTTATAAAGGTAGATTTGCCTGCACCAGAAACAGCTCTCATAATATATATATGTTTATTCATGAAATGAATATATAACAATTGGAGAGTAATTGTTTTAATAACTACCCTCCAACGTTATAATATAAATAATTATTTTCTTTTCAAATCATCTAATGGTGGAATAATTAATTCTTTTGATGCTCTTCTTGTGAAGGCCAATTTCATTATTAGGTTGATTGTGGTTAGTTGTCTAGCCCTATCTAACTTGTCATAATGAATTGCTAATATTTTTATTGTATTTGCAAGATGGATCATGTCTTCTTGTCCTATCCTGCTTTCTTCGCCTAACATCATTCCCTCCAAACATTTTCTTACTCTCCATTATCGAATAACAGCATCCAATTCTCCATTACATAATGGACAATATAGTTTTTCATTTTTTACGTTTCTTTTTAATTCCTTATCATTTAGAAATTTATATGCATCCCATATGTGCTCATGATTGTTCTTGCATTGAATGTTAGCAAGATTGAATTTTAGAATTGAATTATGACTGGTTGTTGTAAATGCTTTGATTGATGAATATGTTCCTCTTGGGTCACATCCATTTTGAATTTGCAAAAGAACATATTCACCTTTTGATAGGGTTATATTATTGATTTGGCATTTTTTGCTGATTGTAAAAATAGCAAATTGAATTGCTTGTGGTAGATATGAAACATAGTTGAATGAATTATCAACCTTGTGAAAACAAATATTCTTATTGCTTTCACAAAAATTGGTTAACAAATCGCTTCCATAATCTTTATTTTTAGCAGAAAATGCATCAAATATACTTTGCAAATTTTCATTATATCTAATTTTATCTAACAAGTAATAATACATATTGAATTCAATATCCCAAAAAATTTCATCTTCACAATCACCATCAACTATTATCTTTGCTTCAGGCTCTTTTTCAAAATCTCTATTTTGATTTAGTTTCCAATGTGCTTGTTCATCCTCATAACCTTTTTCTTTCAACATACTTTTAATAATGTTTGAAGTAATAACAATAGACGAATCCACATCTGAGGAAGATTTCTTACTCATCGTATTATTCCTTTTGTGAGATTGAGCTATATAGAGATTTGACTGGAACGTTGGAGGGAGTTTTGACTTTTTCTTTCCAACGATTTTAAGTTGAATTTTGAAATGCTCACACTGTATGTGCTTGCTAAAAAGTCAATAATGTTTTCTGCTATTCTTTCAACCGTTGCTGAATCTTTTTTATTATAAGCGTTTTTTAATTGAGAAAGTGCCGGTAAATTATTCAAATTTAATTGCTGGCACCTTTTTTCAATGTATGTAATGTTTATCATTGTGCCTCATTAGTTTAAGCTGGATCATATCTATATATCACGACCTCTAATAAGTTTAATAAAAAACTTTATAAAAGGTCATGAAAGATGTTTTTGATTCTTCTGGCACATTTTTAAACCATCGAAACGGATGATGGGCGCATTGCCAACATGTATATAGTCCATCATCAATTACTTTATCAGGTTCTACAAAACCATAAGGGTCATAATCTCCACAACTCCTGCATTTTGGAGTTGGAACAGATTTATTATCTATTACTTTATCTTCAAATTGTTTTTCTACAGTCAATCCTGTTATTTTTTTTGCTTCAAATCTTTTATCTCTAACAACAAAAGATTCTCTGAATATTTGTATTAATCCTTTATCAGCATGTGGTATAATCAAACATCCATCAAATCCAACGCTATATTGATATAGATCAAACACATCATATGAAGGCTCTAAAAGTTTCACAAATTCTTTATATGAAAGTGTGTTTATATTTTTTAATAAATTGATATTGTTTATTAAACAATCAGCTATAGTTGATTCACTATATGCTTTTGCAAATATAAGTTCACATGTGTCATAACTATTTATATCGATACATATTTGATTATTTGGTTTGCAATGTAAACGATTAGTATTACCAGCTCGCATAATTATATATGCTTGTTCGGAATATGTTATAATGTTATATAAAATATAATTTGTTTCCATTGTTTAAGCCGATTCTTGGATTAAAGTTTCTTCGTATAACATTGTTGTGTTTGGTTTGTCTTTTGTTTGACCACGCCGCCATTTCCTATATTCAATAAAATCTGCTACACCTCTATCGTTATTACATGTAAAACATGATAAAGCTAAATTTTCAATTGCCCAACCTCCATTTAGTGCTAGTGGTACAATATGTTCGATGGTCGCTTTTTCAATTGCTATTCTTCTTTTACAAAAACAACAATTTACATGTGTGTGACCATGAGACAAACGTATTTTGAGTTGTCTTTTTTGATGAGAATTTCTTAGTGCAGTTTTTGACATACAACCTTTATATCAATTTGATTAGAATTTTCTTATTTCAATTGATCTTTTTCCTATGCATTATCAATCATTTTACTTATGGATACTGAAAAGTTATACGCTTTAGCTTCTTTATTTTGCAAGTTTGCTGATGAAAATATTCAAACTGAAACTGATTACCAAGATATTGATTTTGAACAATTCAAGTTAGCATCTGCTAAACAATACATTAAAAATAACTTTCCTGACACGTATGATACCTTATGGGATGAAGAAGGTCAAGAAATTCATTTCGATGATGAGGAATCTGAGCAACTTGCCAATGAATCGCGAGAAGAAATATTACATGAAATTTATAAAGATAATGATTTTAGAGAATTATTAAAAGGACAAATTCAACAATCTCATGATGCTGGTGCTTTAGAATTTAATGAAGAGGATTTAGAAAGTGCAGACCATAAAGCACATATAAATTGGTTTGGTGAATCTGATAACGAGTATGCTGTAGAAGATTTAGAATCACCTGATGATGAACATGCTATGCGTCAACAAGAAAATGATAAACGTTATTTTGATGAAGATGAAATAGATATGACTACTACTGATTTAGATAGTGAAGATGTTGGAGAATCAACAGATATGGAAGATCTTTAATTATTCATGCTTTAGAAAAATCTCGCCATTTCGAAAAATAGCCCTTCCAAATGGAATCATCTTTTCATCTCCCATCAATACCAATCGAACTTCTTCACCTTCTCTCAACTTTTTGAAATCTTCATTTAGTTTTAGCATTTCATTGAACAATTTGAACGCAGCAATTTTTTGTTGCTTCGTTTGATGTTCTACCATTGCTCGTTTAGCATCTTCAATCAAATGAGTCAATGCTTGTTCATATTTATTTTGAACATTATTGATTGGCAAAGCCTTATGTGTAAATAGCCAATTAATAATTCTAGTATCATTTAGTGACACTAGAAAAGTTATGAATGTATTTGAAAGTTTTTCTTGATTTTTTGATGAACAAAAGAATGAAGTTGTTTCTGTACGCATCGCAGAATAAACAAATCCAATAATTTCTTTTGGCACGCCAAGTCTATTGAGCTTATCAATAGCATCTGGTTCGGCTAGTTTATTCCAATTTGGCGTGTTATTTTTATTAAACGCAATTGCTTTTACAACCGCTTCTTCTGCTTCCTCAACTGCTTGAATAGGTGGTGAAGAAGTTTTTTGTTGAGTTAAAGAAATTGCATTTTTTTGCAATGATATTTGCTCGATTTTTTGAAACATTGGTTGTGTAGCTGTTTGTTGAATTGCCTTTTGTGTATTCTTTACTACATTATTAAAGTCAGATTGTTTTGATTGTGGTTCTGATTGAATTGTATTATTTATATTAATGATTTTCGCTAGACTTTCACCATATTTTTCATAAAATGAATCAGATAATTTGTAATGTTTATTAGGCAAACAAACAAATATATTTTTACAAACTTCTGAAAAACGCCCAGAAACAGTTAGCTGTACAGTATTTTGTGGATGTATTGCATTAGATTTCCAACCTAATTTCATAATTAGGTTTGTTAATTCTATAATATTAATTGGTTCATTTTTTCTAGCAGCCAAAACACAAGAAACATAATCAGCGCTGGTTTTTGGACGAAATGTGTCACGTTCAAGATTGATTTTCAAATTGCTAAGTTTCATTATTATTACCTCTTATCAATAATATTTCCACAAAAAATACTGATATTGAAAGCTAATTTTTTAAGTTCAGCTTTTGTTAGCATATCTGGTACAGACAACTTATAAAATTTATCTCCAGAACTTGCTGTACCTTGGCTTTCAACCAAGATGTCATCTCCAGCATCTGTCGTAAATAGAATTGTTTTATCTTCCATGACTCATTCCTAAAAAAGGAAAACGGGCGCGACACTTTTGTGCCGCTTGCCCGCCTTCTATTCACTTGTACATGACAAAATTTTCATTGTCAAATTGTAGCATAAATAATTTTCTTGTCACCTAACCGTTCTGATTCTGTATGACATGGAAAATTAACATCATCCCACGGCCCTATAATCACTGCTGGACATGTTTGTCCATATGCATATTTTCCACTATATTGAATTACTTTCAAATTCTTTTGTGTAGCAAGCTTTATAAACCATTTTTGATTATCAGTTAACAAATGATAATCTTGATAAAAGTTATTGATCATTCTTTTTCCCTGTGAACGCGTACCGCTATAACTGTGTTCTCTATATTTTTCCAATGTGGTTGTACCCAAACTGTTTTGGCTGCTCCTTTCTCAATTCCATGTGGCGGCCTTCTATAATGCCCTCGTACAAGTGAACGCACTGTTGGTGCTGAACGATTTGTGTTGGCATTTTTTCTTATTCCATTTCTTACATAATCGCTAATAACTTCTCTACAATCAATTGTTATTGCAGGACGTAATTCATAATTTCTCATATGACATATATTTTGTTCTTTATGTTTTTCCCACCTTCCTTTTATCTTATGAGATGAACCAATTTTCTTATGATTTTCAGGAAATGTCAAACATACACCAATGATCAATCGTCCAACAAGTTGTGCTACTCTATTGTCTTGATTTTCAATTGTAGAAGCATACATTTCAATCATTTCGGATTCTTCAAATCCAAAATCTGCCGAATTCAAATCTTTCGATGTGATTCCAAACCTCCATAGTTGAACAGCCGATTCACATGATGTCAATCGCCAATTCCAAAAAAGTTTGTCGCCTCTTCTAAATTCTTGCACCGCTAATAATGTCATCGCAACATATCTATTTTCATTGTCGTCTTTGATTTCAATCAATCCTTTTGGAATGTCAATCAAAAATGCTTTCCATGGTGAGTGAATTTGTTCAATAACATCTTCATTAGCAGAACTTGCCATCAAGGCCGCTGCCGTTTTTTGCCCCATTATAAGATGAGGAAAACCTTGATCTGCCCAACGTGCCGCCCATGAAAACAATATTTGCATATCAGGCGCGCCACTGGCTATAAACAATTCTTGTGATTCATATTGTATAAATGATTTCATCAAAATATCAAACGCTTTTGAATCATCATTTGATTCTATTTTATATGAATACTCCCATAACTTTGCCCCCATTTGCATAAGTTCATCTTTCACCATTGCACGTGGTACTAAACCTTCTTTCTTAACTTTCTTATAAAATTCATCATTCAATTCTTTTCCAGCACGTGCCCATTCAATAAGATTAGATTTATCTTCATTCATAACATTTTTCCTTTTGTCAATAAAATCAAATTCTATTATATGAATGCTTTATATAAAAACATAGATTTGTTTTGTAGTTTACTTAAGTCAGCTAATCAAGATGATAACCCTTTTGTTTTATCAACTCCAGAAGAACAAAATAATAAATCTTCAAAACCTGTTGTAAATAAACCTGTCACTGAAAAACGTGATAGATTTAATGGAGCAGAAGGTGAAGAACGTCAAAAACTTATTCAACAAGAAGCTATGTCAAAAGGATATACGCTTGTTCCTGTTCAAATAACTCCACTTAATTCTGAACAAGTAAAACAAGGTTTATCTAATATGCTTTCTAAACGTTTTCCAAAACTTGAATTAGATGCTATTGAAGAATTTGTTTATGTTCTTATGGCTCAAATTAAATTAGAAACTGGCATGTCCAAATCTCACAATTGGAATGTTGGCAATATACATGCCGTTCCTCGTCAACAAAATGAATTTTGGAAAGGTTTAGTTTCTGCATGGGACGATCCTCAATATGATAAGAAAGGCAATAAGTATGTTAATGTTGATTGGTTTTGGCGCGCATATGCAACATTAGAAGAAGGTTTAGGAGATTACTATTTATTTCTTGAAGCTCGTTTTCCTCAAGCTGTTGAATATGCCAAACAAGGTGATGCTTATAATTTTGGTCAAGCTCTTGGTAAAGGAGGTTATTATACTGCCAATAAACAAGTTTATTCAAATGGTTTGGTCAAAATAAAAGATGGTTTCAAAAAACATCGATAGGTTCTTGAAATTCTCTTTCTTCATCATCATCAATATTTGTAATTGTATATGAACGAGGTTTATTAAGATCCTCCATGAAATCATTTTCGCATTCTTTATTACAAAAATCTTGATGATAGTATGCGTTTAAGGTTGGTACTTTTCTCCAAATCTCATCTCCACAATTCATACATTTACCTATTTGAACTAAACTATCAGGCGTCCATGCTTCATATACAAGAGGGCCTCGAAATTGATGTCGAGTTGGATCAATAATTTCTCCATCTGAAGTTTTCAACCACCAATGACCTTCTTTTCCATCTATTGTTTCTACATTACCTGGAACTATAATTAGTTCAGGAAATTGTGTATGCATTAGTTCAGCAGTGTGTTTACACATTCCATATGGAAATGGATTCATTTTTCGAAAAGTATCTATCCATTTTTTATATTCAGCTTTCATAATCTTTCCTGTCGAGTAAGTTGTATAGTGGCTTTATACGTGATTATGGAAAATGTTGAGATAGAAAAAGAAATAGCTGATGACACTTTGAAACACTTCAAAAATTGCATCTCACAACCTTTTGACCGTGTTATATTTGGTGTCATCAGCTATTATGCAGCAACGAACAAAGTTGAATTAACTAATCAACAATTTGATCGTATCTTTGAAAAGATCAAAACACATTTTTCGAAGCTGGATGCTTGATTGACCTTGAAATGCGTTTTGCATTCACTTCTTGAATTTCCTTTATAAGCGACCTAACAAAAGCAATACGTTCAATAGCGTCGCTCGATATTGCCCACAATGTACCATCTTTTACTTGCCCTCTAACAATGAAAATACCAAACTTATAAAACAAATGAAACTTTGAACTCAAAGCTTTTGTATCAGCAATTTTTATGGTCATTTTGTTGGCAAAGTCTTTGACCACAAATGTATGATTATCAAAATATTCTTTATTATTTTCAATGGTTCTAAGCATATCCATGAAAGATGGAGAAGGCATAGTGCTGAGTTTGATATACTTTTCAAATGGCTTATTTTCAGAATTATCTGAAACAGTTAACTTTACTCTAGAAACTGGCTTCAAAGAATTGTTTTCAGGAGAAGGCTGTTGATTTTTCGAAATCAATTCTGCTAGATTTTCTTTAGATACTGCAAATTCATTTGCTTGTGCAATCAAATCTTCAAGATTTTTTTCACCATCTGTTTGCATCAATTCTGATACTGTAGAATCGCTCATCGTTTTGATTTGTTGTGCCAACTTATATTTTGCATCACGTACCTTAATAGCAGCTTCGCAAATTGAATTCAAAACTTCAGTAGAAATAACAACAGTAGATGTATTCTTTTCCATGATAGATTTACCTTTATACGTGAATTCACAATTGTTTGTCAGAGACAATTTTATTGTGCATAATTTGTTCAACTTGCTCTATTGAGATTGGACAGAATTTATGCACATCCACACCGACATCTAATCGCTTTATGTCCGTCCTGTCAACCAATTTTCCATGAGTATGTCCATGGAGCATCCATGAACCATGAAATGAACTAGGCCACGACACATGTGGATAATGAGACATGAAAATCAAATTGCGATTATAGTTTAATTCCCATACATCGCTTATATGTGTAAATAATTCTTTTTTACATTTGTAAATCATTTTTTTGTTATCATGATTTCCAAGGATCAAATGCTTTTTTCCATTAAATCGTTTTACTAATTGTTCGAAAATATCAGGAGACATATTCCAAGCAATGTCTCCTAACCAATATACCATATCCGTTGGTTTTACCAATCTATTATGATTGGCTATAATCGTCTCTGTCATCTCCATACTATTTACAAATGGACGATTACAAAATTTAATAATGTTTTCATGATAACAATGCATATCTGCACTAAACCAAATTGTCATTTTTATTTTTCCAAATCACAAAGATAAATTATATCTAACTTTCTAGACATACGTTCTTGTGTAAATATATTATATAATGTTGTTATACAATTTCTAGCTGTTTTGTTCAAACATGAATAGTCAATTATTTCAGCTGCAATCATATTCCACAATAATATATCTAAATCAGTTGCTTCTTTTAAATCAATATTAGATATTGACTTACAAAAATCATCAACTTCTTCTTTTGTTAATTCTTTATCTATAGACCATTTAGTCAATTGATTATTAACTCTTTGTGAAATTAATTCTAAATGTGTTGTTATGAATTCAATTATAATAGGGGTGGAATTATATTGACTAGGATCAAAAATTCTATCAAGTTCATTGATGAAACCTAATAGAACTGTGATTTGAATGTTTGTGAATTTTGAGTAATCCATGATGGAGGAATATCATGGTGAAAGAAAGATGTCAAATTTTGAAGGAGATTATTTGAAGTAGATTGAATGAGGATTAGATGAGGATTAGATGAGGATTAGGGAATTTGTCCGTCGAGCTGGAATTGAACCAGCGACGCCCAACTTATAAGGCTGGCGCTCTCACCACTGAGCTACCGACGGTTAGTAGGACTGGTCGGACTCGAACCGACAAGGGCGATAAAGCCCGGCAGGTTTTAAGCCTGCTGTGTATGCCATTCCACCACAATCCCATGCAATGAAGGACAACAACATATATGAAAGGAGGTCGGCTACTACTAGTTGCTGTTGTTGTCCTTCACTGACAATCTATATATCACCCCTTTCGGCAATGTCAAACAGAGTACACAAAAATCATATCGTCACATTTTTTTTGTTATGCACGATACGAGCGTGTAACACCATTTTCATCTTCTATATGGTGGTCATGTTTATCAAGACAATTTTCACAATACTCTACACTATTATCAGCAACATAAACATCATCATTTTCAAAATACATAGCGCAATCAGGACAAATAGTTAGTTGAGTTTCTGAACAATCAGAACAAAATGCATTTTTATTATTATGATCAATATGACAATTTTCATCATAATCATATTTATTGCATTCATGACATTTGGTACAATATTTTTCCAAACAATCATTACACAAGTAAATATCATTAACAAGTGTTGTAGTTGTTTCATTTTCTTTGTCTAGGTCTTTATCACATTCAAAACATATTACATGCAATTGTTCATAACATTTATTACAATAATTTGTTTCATTAATTGTATGAATATCGGTAGACAAACATTCTTCATTACAAATAGCACAAGAACATGAGTCGTTTTCACACATGATATCACCTATTGTTTGTGAAGTTTTGATTTAATGAATGAAGTGAAGGATGATATAGAAGAGATGAAACGAAAAGAATATTCTGTCCAAAGAGTTTGAATGGCGGCGATCTCTATAGGACAAAGGTGAAGATGCAATCCAAACAAATCAAAATCCATTTATTTCCTTTCATTTATCAATATATTTCCAATTTTTATTCAAATACATTACACCATATTCATAATTGTTTATGGTGTAATATACTTTTTCAATACCTTTTAAAGCCAGTACACGTTGGCAATCAACACATGGTCTTGCCATAGCAAACGTACCATCTATTTGTCTTACTCTACATACATATACAACTGAACCTTTATTTAATTTTCGTGCCAATCTATATTCTGCATGTGCAGGTGGATATGAATGTTTATTGAATTGTGGACTAATTACAGCAGGTCCATTACAAGCTGTGATTAATTTTGCACAATCAGTTCTTACCCCGACTGCACCAAGAAAATAATCTCGTTCATCTTGGTTTGCTATAGCTACTCGTTTAGCTTCCTCAAAAATAGTCCAGCACATAGTACCTTATTCGATATGAATTATGTTGTATATTTCTGGTTCTCGATACTTAGCACCAGCAACATAAACATGCAAATTTTTTTGATGCATTTCTGCTGGAGAGTGGCAATGTCCACAAAACATCACGATTTTATTATTTGGTAATTTTGTTTTTAGTTCTAATAATGTATCTCCTAATGCTTTGCAACTATAAAAAGGTAAACTATATATTGAAGAAGTTAGATTATTATGTTTTGAAACTTCTACAAAGGGAGGTACATGAGTTATTGCTAAAACATTTTTATATGTTTTTGCTGCTTTGTTTATATAGTATTTGAAATACTTTGCACTTTTATCACCTAGAAAATTGAAATATTTTAATTTATCTTCTCTAGTTTTACGCCATTTGATTTCATCAATCAAATGAAAATCATTCATTTCAAATTGTTCATCATAATGACTTGGCATCCATTCTGTAGAATTTACATATCCAAAATAGCTACCATTTCTACCATCATAAAATCCATCATGACCAACTAAACATGTGTTAGGTGTAAGTTTAACAATACCGGATACATTCATCCATTTAAGATATTTTGAATTGGCAGTTAATGTCTTCATATTTTTATGTAATTCATTAAATGAACCATAATATGAATCATGATTACCTAATACAAAATATATTTGTTTTTGAATTTCTTTTTCTAACAGTTCAAGATATCTTACATTTTTATCAAACGATCCTATATCACCTGTGATAATAACTGCATCACCAAATGAATTATGTATTTTTTTGCCAAGTTGAATTATGACATCTTCTGATACCATATCCAGATGAAGATCTGACAACCATATAAGTGAATTAATCATATGATAATATCTATCTTAATTTCCATTGTTTGAAATGAATTTTTTAAGTTCATTTTCATTTTCAAATATTTTTATTTCTTTCTTTTGTTCTATAGCATCAATAATATCTTTTACTGTTGTTAATTCTTTTTTTGTTTCTACAATAATTACTTTACATCCTTGTGTTAATCCTTTTTGTATAATATTAATTAAATTATAAGCAGCATTAATAATATAATTATCTTGATTTCCCATTGATATAATTTCCTTTTACATGATAGGAAAATCCCAATGTTTTCGTTGTTTTTCAAAACATTCTTCACATATTGTGAGTTCTAATCTATAAAATGATTTCTTTGCTTTTTTGTTTTTCTTACAATCTACGCACAATCTTTTTGAATTAATTTTATTTACTTTGTTAATTTCTTTTAGCATACTTTTCTTAGTTGCGTTATTCATTTTTTAATTTCCTATATTTTTTACTATCGCTGGATTATTTCATTATGTTTAACAATATCACAATTTATTTGCCTTTATATATTCATTATTCTAACTTCTAATACCAGTTAATACGGAAATGCGATTTTCAATTTCTTTACATTTATTAACAATTAGTTGTTGTTCTCCATATAATCTATTCAATGTTTGTTTTAATTCAATAAGTTCATTTTTGTTTTTAAGTGAATTGATTGCAGATAGTAAACGCAATCTTCTTATTTCCTGATTATCTCCAACAATGTATAAATAACCAGCTGGAATTTCTTTATTATGAAAACTAACATTACATTCAAAACAAGTAGTTTCTTTTATTTTATTGTTTTCAAATTGTTCAAAAAATATATCAAGCAGTAATTTCGACTCAGAAGGTTTTAAGCCATTCTTAATAAAGAATATTCCAGGTTCAGGAATCAATTCTTTATTATTAACAATTGATTCAAAAGTCCATCCAAATTGATTTTGTTTATAAACAATAGCTAATTCGTTAATTAACTTTTCAACTAAAATCATTTCTTCTTTAGAATAACAATTAATAACTTTCATTATATTTTACCTTGCTGAAGATAATATCGCAAATGTTTTTCCCATCTTGCAATATATTGATATGGTGTTATTGTTTCCTATTATTATTAGGTTATTTATAAGAGGCGATATGAATTATAATCCAAAATCAATTGAACGTGCTATTGATACTTTGTGCAAAATTGCTGGAGCAGATGTTGAGGGTAAGATTATTACTTACTTTCAAAATGGGCAATATGCAAATGATGTTTATCAAAACTTTATGAATGCTGGACATATGCCACCAGCTCCTGGAAATGTAAAAGCAGAATTTAGTCATGAAGCTACTCCAAATGGTGGAGTTAAACTTACTGTAGCTAAGATTACTGCAACGGAACCTAAATTGCAACAATGGGCGCAAAATGCATTTAAAGCTTTTGGTGGAGCCGCGAAACTTCAACAAAAATTATGCACAATTGCAAAAGATGCAGGAGCTGATGGATTATTCACTTTAAGAAGTCCTACAATTGTAGAAACTCCTTTTGAATTTTAATAATTCTCCTCTGAAATAACAGTCAGTTTACTGCAACGAATCTTCTTGTTATCATGAACAATTGCTCCAATATCCTCTATATTAATATGGACTTTGAATAGTTTACCTGAACTATAATATTCCAAGGCTTTTTCTTTTGTCCATGCTGATAAGCCAAATGAATTTTCATTGTCTATATTGCAATCACAATGAGATTCATATACCTCATTTGCCTTATATTGATATTGAAAACTATATGTAGAATGTCCATCAACTTTTGTTGATTTATATGCAATAATATATTTATCATCTACGATTTTATAAATATCTTTACAATTCTCTTTCAAATAAGATAGCTTTTCTTCCTTTGTTTTATACAACCAATTGTTTTTTGGTATTGTTAAATTATATTCTTTAATAAGCTTTTTTGATAGTTTTTGATATTTTGAAATATAATCCCAATCTACTTTATCAGCAAATTCTCGAATAAATTCTTCTGACAATTTTTGACATTTTGAAATATATTTCCAATTTACTTTATCAGCAAATTCTCGAATAAATTCCTCTGATAATTTTTGATATCTTGAAATATTATTCCAATTTACTTTATTAGCAAATTCTCGAACAAATGCTTCTGATAATTTTTGATAAGTTGAAATATTATACCAATCTACTTTATCAGCAAATTCTCGAATAAATTCCTCTGATAATTTTTGATAAGTTGAAATATTATACCAATTTACTTTATCAGAAAATTCTTTAATAAATTCTTCTGATAGTTTTTGATATATTGAAATATTATGCCAATTTACTTTATCAGCAAATTCTTTAATAAATTCTTCTGATAATTTTTGATCAATTGAAATATAATTCCAGTATACTTTGTCAACAAATTCTCGAATCAATCCTTCTGATAGTTTTTGATATTCTGAAATATAATACCAATTTACTTTATCAGAAAATTCTCGAATAAATCCTTCTGATAGTTTTTGATATATTGAAATACAATTCCAATTTACTTTATCAGCAAATTCTCGAATAAATTCTTCTGATAGTTTCTGATATTTTGAAATATATTTCCAACTTACTTTATCAGCAAATTCTCGAATAAATCCTTCTGATAGTTTTTGATATATTGAAATACGAGGCCAATATACATTATCAGCAAATTCTCGAATAAATCCTTCTGATAGTTTTTGATGTTCTAAAATATATTCACAATCTACTTTATCAATAAATTCTTGTTTACATTTTTCAATATCATTTTCATCTGAGAAAACAATATCATATTCTTTTACAATTAATTTCATTTCTTCAAAAACTGGATTGTTCATTATATTTCTTCCTATTCAAAAAGATTCTTCAGAAATAACAGTCAGTTTACTGCAACGAATCTTCTTGTTATCATGAACAATTGCTACAATATCCTCTATATTAATATGGACTTTGAATAGTTTACCTGAACTATAATATTCCAAGGCTTTTTCTTTTGTCCATGCTGATAAGCCAAATGAATTTTCATTGTCTATATTGCAATCACAATGAGA
>Ga0209098_1000901_pt1 | contig 30533 bp, 5 predicted proteins | sample AD_JPNHW1_MetaG_FD_184429 | JGI IMG/M metagenome (GOLD analysis project Ga0209098, IMG submission 184429) | Active sludge microbial communities of municipal wastewater-treating anaerobic digesters from Japan - AD_JPNHW1_MetaG (SPAdes) (version 2) | ecosystem: Engineered > Bioreactor > Anaerobic >...
GACCCGAAACCCGCACTCCTCCCGCAACCTCAACGGCAGCAAGCCGATGATGCTTTCGTCGTCGGGATGCGGCGCCAAAATCAAGGCGACTTTGCTCATGGCCCCCTTATCCCGCCGAACGCCGGCCGCGCCAAGTCTTTTTTCCGAGCCATTGCATTTTCCGGCAAGAGGGGTAGATTTCTTGGAATTACAGCTGATGCGCCTGATTCTCTACAATATGCGATACGGGACCGGCACGGGGTTCAAGTTCCATCTCCCCGTGCCGTTTGGCGGTTTTTTCCGCAAAACCGGCAAAAACCTGGAATCCTTGATTCGGTTCTTCCGCGAGCAAAAGGCCGATGTTCTGGGCTTGGTGGAAATCGATGCCGGCTCTTACCGCAGCGAGCATCGCAACCAGGCCGATTTGATCGCGCGCCGGCTGGGAAAACACCCGTTTTGCCGTTCGAAATACAGTTATCTGTCGTGGTGGAGCCGGTTGCCGTTGATGCGCAAGCAGGCCAACGCCTGCATCTCCGGCCGCTCCGTGCTCCGGGAACGCACCCATTTTCTCCGCAAGGGCGTCAAGCGCCTCGTCATGGAACTGGAACTGGAAGACGTCTCGATCTTCATCGTGCATCTCGCCCTGGGCCGCCGGACGCGGGCCGCCCAGCTGGCCGACTTGGCGCGGCTGGCCCACAACGCCCGCAAGCCGTATTTGATCGCCGGCGATTTCAACGCCTTCGCCGGCAAGGTCGAATTGCGGAACTTCATGACCGACCTGAAATTGGCCAGCGCCAACCTGTCCGACGCGCCGACCTTTCCGAGCCGCGCGCCCCGCTGGCAGCTCGATTTCATCTTGTACAGCCCCGAAATCCGGGTCACCCATTTCGAGGTCGCCCGCGACGTGCGCTTGAGCGACCACCTGCCGTTGATCTGCGATTTCGAAGTCCGTCCCGTCGCGGCGGCCATCGGCGCTTGAGCCTCCCCCATCCGGCAGTTGCGCCGCTCGCCGCTGGTGCGCGAAAATCGGCTGACTAAACGCGCCCCTAGGTCTTGGCAGGATAAGCGCACCCCTTTCCCCGGACCGGGGGCGCATTTTCTTTGTCAATCCACCGGATTTCCAGAACTTCGGCGTCGCGTTTTCCCTCCTTGCGAGGCCTGCGGCGCTCCGCTATTCTGGACGGGCAAGCATGATTTCCGTTTCGCCCAGTCTTTGCCTTCGAACCGCGTTGCTGATCCTGTTCGGCGCGGCGTGCGCGACGCAGGCGCAAGTCCCCGCCCCCCCGATCCCGGCGGATCCCGCCCCCATGGGCGCAACCGTCCTGGGCGAAGGCGCGGCGCGCCACGTCGTGTTCCGCACGTGGGCTCCCAACGCCGCCAAGGTCGCCGTGAGCGGCGACTTCAACGGCTGGAAGGAAGAACCCATGCAAAAGGAAGCCAACCGCGCCGGCATCTGGGTGCTCGACAGCCGGCGCGCGCGGCCCGGCGACGCGTATCGATTCGTCGTCGGCGACCTGCTGCGGCGCGATCCGCGCGGACGCGCCGCCGACACCGTGGAAAACAAATCCTACGTGGTCGATCCGCGCGCGTTCGCCTGGGGTCCGGCCGACGGCTGGAAGATGCCCCCGAAAGAAGATTTGGTGATGTATGAGATGCATTTGGGAACCTTCGCCGGCGGCATCCCCGGCAACGGCTCGCTTTTCGAGCGCGCGGCCAAGCGCCTGCCCTACCTGAAGGCCATGGGCATCAATTGCATCCAACTCATGCCGGCGAACGAGTTCCACGGCGAACGCTCGTGGGGCTACAATCCCAGCGATCTGTTCGCGACGGAATCGTCCTACGGCGGCGCCGACGCCTTCAAGAATTTCATCAAGACCTGCCACACCAACGGCATCGCCGTCGTGCTCGACGTCGTCCACAACCATTACGGTCCCGAAAACATCGCGGGCTGGCAATTCGACCAGCCCGGCATCGTCACGGACGGGGGCATCTATTTCTATCGCGACGAAGAACACGGCTACACCGAATGGGGTCCGCGCCCGGACTACGGCAAACCGGAAGTCCGCGCCTTCATCGTCGATGCGATCAAGACTTTCTTGCTCGAATACCGGCTGGACGGCTTTCGGTGGGACTCCGTGCACAACATCCGCTACTACCTGAACGGCGAGCGATCCAATCCCGACGGCGATCGCGTGCTGGCCGAAGCCAACGATTGGATGCGCAAGAACCGGCCCGAAGCGCTGCGCATCGCCGAAGACCACGCCTTCGACGGCGGCGGCGTCGGCTTCGACGCGCAATGGAACTCCGCGTTCCAAGCCACGCTCTCCGCCTTGGTGCGCGGCAACGATGCGCATCGCAACATGGAAATGTTCGCCGCTGAGCTCGCGCGGCTTGATGGACTCCACTGGGTCAATTTCGCCGAATGCCACGATTCCGCCGGCGATCTCAACCAGCACCATCGTTTGCCCGCCTACATCGAACCGGCCACGCCCGACAGTCCCCGGGCGCGAGCCTTGGCTCTCTTGGCGCAGGGCATCGTCATGACCGTGCCGGGCTATCCCATGATGCTGCAGGGCTTCGAAATGCACGATGTGGACGATTTCAGCGACAACACACTTCTGCCTTGGGCGCGGGCGCAGAGCACCCACGCGGGCATCGTGCGCGCCAACGCCGATCTGATCCATTTGCGCCGCAACACGAAGGGCTACACGCCCGGCCTGAAAGGCCCCGGCCTGGAAGTGCTCCATTGCGACGACAACGCCAAGGTGATCGCCTACGCCCGCCTGCAGGCCGGCGCCCCCCGCGACCGCGCGACGGTCGTGGTGGCCAATTTCGCCGGGGCGCCGCTCAAGCAATACGGCGTTCGTTTCCCGGCTTCCGGCGCTTGGTATTGCCACTACAATTCCGGTCTGGCGGCCTATGCCAAGGAATTCGACAACGTCGGCCCCAAATCCGGCATCGGCTATGCGCTCCCCGCCGGCCAAACCACCTTGCCGCTCGATATGAGCCGCCATTCGCTGTTGATTTTCTCCAAGACGCCGCCGCCCAACGTGATTTCCCTGACCAAGGCGGCGCCCGCCAAGGAAATCGCGCCGGCCGCCAAGCCCGCGGAAGCCACTCCGGCCAGCCAACTCTCGGACTACGTCGAGGAAGCCTTGGATCCCTTCCCCTACGTGCCCGTCCCGTTGCCGGCCGAATGGAAGCCTTGACCCTCCCGTTTCCGGCTTCGTCAAGCGATTTTTCCGTTGCGGAAACGCTTTAAATCCGGTAGGATCGGTTCATGAAAATCCGCCGCGCTTTTCTCGCGTTTTCCGTCGGTTTGTTTCTCGTCGAAAGCGCGCTGGCGCAGTCTTCGCGCAGCGGCGTGGGGGCGATTCCCTACGCCGATGCGAGCGGAACCGGCGTGACTTTCCGCACATGGGCGCCGAATGCCTCCACCGTCAAAATCAAGGGGACGTTCAACGGCTGGGGCTCCACCGCGCTGTCCAAGGACACCCCGGGCGGAACCTGGAACGGATATTGGTCCGCGGACGTCGCCAGCGCCCGCGCCGGCCAAGAATACAAGTTCGTCGTCAACGGCGCGTACAAAAAAGATCCGCGGGGCACCCGCGTCGTCAATTCCTCCGGCAATTCCATCGTCTACGACCAAGCGACGTTCGATTGGGGCAGTTCGACGAACTTCAGCGCCATTTGGCGAAACGATCTCGTGATCTACGAGATGCACGCCGGCTCCTACAATGCCGAGGACTGGCTGCCTTCCACCTTCGATGAATGCGCGGAAAAAATCGCCTATCTGAAGGCGCTGGGCGTTTCCGCGGTGGAACTCATGCCCGTCAGCGAGTTTCCCGGCGACCGTTCGTGGGGCTACAATCCGTCCGACCCCTTTGCCGTCGAATCCTCCCACGGTGGTCCCGACGCCCTCAAGCGATTCATCAAGACCTGCCACGAAAACGGCCTCGCCGTGCTGATCGACGTCGTCCACAACCATTACGGCCCTTCCGACCTCGAAATGTGGCAATACGACGGCTGGTCCACGGGCGGCTATGGCGGCATCTATTTCTACAACGATTGGAAGGCCAACACCGACTGGGGCGCCACGCGACCGGATTATGGGCGCAGCGAAGTGCGGGATTACATCCTGGCCCAAATCCAGATGTTCGTCGAAAACTACCACGTCGATGGCTTCCGGTGGGATTCGGTCTACAACATCCGCACGTGCGGCGGCACGTGGAACTCGTCCGGCAGCGACCTGCTCTGGCAGGTCAACAACTGGCTCAGCACCTATCATCCCAATGTCTTTCGCATCGCCGAAGACCACGCCTTCGACACCGACGTCGGCTTCGAAGCCCAGTGGGACCACGATTTCCTGAGCGACGTCCGCTACGTCGGAACCGCCGCCAGCGACTCCGACCGCAACATGAACACGCTGGCGGCGCATCTGGGCAACACCGGCCACGACCGGGTCGTCTACGTCGAGAGCCACGATTCCTGCGGCGACCTCAACAGCAAGCATCGCCTGCCCTACGACATCGATTCGGGCAGCCCCGATGGCTATTGGGCCAAGAAACGCGCGCTGCTCGCCAACGCCATCGCGCTGGTCAGTCCGGGCATTCCCATGATCTTCAACGGCTCCGAAATGCACGAATGGTACACGTTCTCCAACAACCAAGCCCTGCGCTGGTCGCTCACCAACCAGAACGCCGGCATCGTGCGCGCCTACGCGGATTTGATCCACCTGCGCCGAAACGCCTACGGCAACACCGAAGGGCTCAAGAACGCCAACAACGTCAACGTGCACCATGTGAACAACACCGCCAAAGTCGTCGGCATGATTCGCTGGGACCTAGGCGGCCAGACGGACGACGTCCTCGTCGCCATCAATTGCTCCGCCACGGCGCGCACCGGTTATGCCATGGCCTTCCCCTCTGCCGGCATGTGGCATTGCCTCTACAATTCCGACCTGCAGTCCTACGACTCCGCTTTCGGCAACGTCGGTCCCGCCGTCGGCGGCACCGTCGTCGCGGACGGCAGCGCCAACGCTTCGCTCGATCTGGGCGCGTATTCCGTGCAAATCTATTCCAAGACGCCGACGCCCGCCGCCTCTTCCGCCGCATTCGATCCGGCGGCGCCGAACGGATGCTCGACCGTCGCCGTGACCTATGCGCCCGGCGACGGCGTGCTGGCCACCGCGACGACCGTCTATGCCTACGTCGGCCACAACAACTGGCAAAATCCGACCAACATCCCCATGACAGCCGCCGGCGACGAATGGACCTTGGCCTACTCGATCCCCGAAGACACCTACGAACTGGATTTCTCCTTCAACGACGGCGGTTCGATCTGGGACAACAACGGCGGCGACAACTGGAGCGTGGCCGTCACCGGCTGCGGCGGCCAACCCGCCGAGGCGTCCATCAATCCGGCCTTGCCGCAAGGCTGCGTGCCGGTGAAAATCACCTATGAAATCAACGCCGGGCCGCTCACCAACGGAACCCCGCCCATCTATCTCTTCATCGGCCGCAACGGCTGGCAAAACATCCAGGACGTCGCTCTGACCAACGAAACCGGCGATGTTTGGAGCGGCTGGTATGCCATTCCCGACGACACTTGGGAATTGGACTACGTCTTCCACAACTCTTCCGGCATCTGGGACAACAACAACTCCGCGGATTGGAACGCCATCGTCAGTTCCTGCATCAACACGGAAACGCCCTACATCGCCATCACCAACCCCGCCCCCGTCACCAACGTGGCCGCCGCCGTCACCAACGTCGCGCTGCAAGGCAACGCCAGCCTGCTGGCCGGCCACCTGCGCTGGACCAACACGCTCAGCGGCGGTTCAGGCACGTTCGCCTATGCGACCAACTGGGACCTCGCCGCGGTGCCGCTGGCGGTGGGCGTCAATCTGATCCGGGTGTCTGGGACCAATTCCGCCGTCAACCCCAACGACGGCGCCGCGGACTCGCCCACCAACTCCGCGTACGTGGAATCCCAGAGCTGGCTCGACGGCCAAAACGGCGGCGCCCAATTCGACTCCTGGAGCCTCAGCACCGGCGCCACGGCCCTGTTGGCCGTATCCAACGCGAATTGCAGCTTCGCTTCGAATTCCTATGCCTGGGCCTTGCAGGCCAGCGGCGACGGATTCATCCAAGCCATTCGTCCCTTCGCCGCGTCCCTGCAGCCCGGCGACAAAGTGTCCTTCGTTTTCGAGAACGGCGGCATCGACAGCCCCGGCTCGGTCGGCGTCGCTTTCCACAACCGCTTCGAGCAGCGATTGGCGGAAACCTATTTCGAGGGCGGCACCACCAACTACGTCTACAACGACGCGGAAGTGCACAACACCGGCATTCCGTGGAGCACGGACGCCAAGGTCTGCACCTTCGAATTGCTCTCGACCCTCGCCTACCGCCTGACGATCAACGGCCAGGCGTTCGAAGGCACGTTCGCCGACGCTTCCGAATACGCCGTGGCCTACGTCCGGTTCTGGAACTACAACGCCGGCAGCGGCGACCACACCTTCTTCATCGGCGCGCTTTCCGTCACCGGCGCGCCCTTGCCCGTGCTGACCTATTCCGCCGAAATCGCCGTGACGCGCGCCGCGTCTTCGAACGTGGTGCTGCGCACGGACGCCTTTGCGGCCACCGCCTACGGACTGGTGGCCACCCTCGCCAGCATGGACGGCATCGAAAACAACGTCTGGTCCGCCAACGCCATCTCCAACGGCGGCTGGAACTGGTCGTTGCTGCCGAGTTCCGAGTACGACGTCGTTCTTTCCAACAACACCGTCGTCATCGCGCCGACCAACGTCGGCGTTTTCACCGTGATTTCCATCGGCAAGCCCGGCGGTCCATGATCGATGGATTCGCCGCGATCCGCGCCCGTCGCGAAAAATCGCTATCGACAACCACGCGGCGGCTAAGGTAGAAACAGAACCATTCTGGCTGCGGGAGTAATTCAGTGGTAGAATGTCAGCTTCCCAAGCTGAACGTCGCGGGTTCGATCCCCGTCTCCCGCTCCATTCTTGAATGCATGAGCCGATTCTTGTGGAATCCCGCGGTCGTCTGGACGGTGGTCTGGCTCTGCGCCGTCCGCGCGCCGGGAGCCGCGACGAATCTGTTTTTCGCCGACGGCCGAATCGCCTGCGAGGTCGCCACGCGGCAAGACGCCGTTCCGGAGCGGGTCGCCACCGTCCTGCCCATCGCCATGAAAGCCGCCATGGAGATCGTCGGCGAGCCGGCCGAGACGCTGCGGCTTTCCATCCGCCTGGAAGAGACGCCTCCCTTTTACAAACGCCTCAAGGCCCTGTTTCAGGCCGAGGCGTTCGCCGTGCAGCATGGCGATGAAATCGCGCTGCGCGCGGGGGCCGATCCGCTGAAACTGGCCTTTCGGCTCGGCCATGAACTGGCCCACTGGCTCGTCTACAAACGGCACGCCGTCCGCCCGCCTTTGTGGCTGGACGAAGGGCTCGCCCAGTTGGCGGGCGCCGAAGCCGCCGACGTTTGCGCCCGCGTCCACAAGGAAAACGTGGCGCGGCCCGCACCGAACAAGCTGGAGCAAAGCGCCTTCGACCTCGACGAGTTGACCGCGCTGGCCGACTATCCCCGCACGTCCGCGCGCAGCGCCGCCTTCTATTGGCAGGCCGAAGCGCTGGCGCGCGCCATTCGCCGGCGGTTGGGCCCGACCGATTTTGCCGCCTACGTCGGCCTGCTGTGCGCTCCCGCCCCACCCTCTTGGCAAACTCCGCTCCGGGAACGCTGGTATTTTTCCGACTGGGACATGAACTGGCTGGCAGAACAAATCAGGCCCAAAGAATGAAATCGTCGATGTTCGATCTTCTCCAATGACGGCGCTGCACCCCACCCAATCCGACGCCCCCGAACGAGCCTGGCTCGTGGCCACGACGCTGGGCGACCAACCCAAGGCCGAAGTCGAAGATTCCCTGCGCGAGCTGCGCGCGTTGGCCGACACGGCCCGCGCCGAAGTTTGCGGCGAAACCCACTGCCGCCTGCGTGCCATCCAACCGTCCACCTACATCGGGCGCGGCAAGGCGCTCCAGATCGCCGACGAAATCCGGGCGGCCGACGTCCGCCTCGCCATCTTCGACGACGACCTGACTCCGGCCCAAGGCCGGGCCCTCGAAGACGTTTTCGGCGTGCGTGTCGTGGACCGCACCCAGCTCATCCTCGACATCTTCGCCCAACGCGCCCTGACGCAGGAAGGCCGGCTGCAGATCGAACTGGCCCAACTGCACTATCTGATTCCGCGCCTGCGCGGCCTCTGGACCCATCTGGAGCGGCAAAAAGGCGGCATCGGCCTCAAGGGGCCAGGCGAAAAGCAGCTCGAATTGGACAGGCGACGGATCGAACAGCGGATCGGCCGCATCCGCGAACAGCTCCAGCTCGTGCGCCAGCGCCGCGCCGAATTGCGGCGGGGTCGGCGCCGGCACGGCTGGGCCTTGTTGACCCTCGTCGGCTACACCAATGCCGGCAAATCCACCCTGCTTAATCGCCTCACGAACGCCGGCGTGTTGGCCGACGATCAGTTGTTCGCCACGTTGGACCCCACCACCCGCCAGCTGCAGCTTCCCAACCATCAGCCGTGCCTGTTGACCGACACGGTCGGCTTCATCCGCAAATTGCCGCACCATCTCGTGGAAGCTTTCAAAGCCACGCTCGAGGAAGTGAACGAAGCCGACCTGCTGCTCCACGTCATCGACGCCTCCCAACCGCGCGTGGACGAGCAGATCGACGCCGTCGAGTCCGTTCTGCGCGAACTGGGCGCGCAAGACAAGCCGGTGCTTGCCGTCTTCAACAAGACGGACCTCGAACGCGGCCACAACCAGGCCATTCGACTCGCGGATCGCTTTCGCCATTCCGTGGCCATTTCCGCCGCCACCGGCGATGGCACGGGGCACCTCTGCCAAACCATCGCCGATCTGCTGCGGGGCCGCGTCGCCCATTTGCGCCTGAAAATACCCGCGGCCGAAGGCCGCTGGCTCGCCGCCCTCCATGCCAATGGCAAAGTCCATTCCCAGAAGATCAGCGGCAAGCACCTGCTGATCGAAGCCACGGTTTCCACGGCTTTCGCCGCCACGCTCGCTCCAGAGTGGATCCGCGAATAAAGCGGCTTGAAACCCCGGCGAGGCGCCGCCGCGATGCCCGCGCCAGCTCCAAGCCGTTTTTCCGGCAGACCGGCCGACGCCGGGAGATCAATTGGTGGTGTTGACTCCGCTCAACGGCTCGCCGGTGAGATAGTTCGCCGCCGTGCCGGTTCCGTTGTATTCGTACACGGCAAAGGCATAGCTCCGGTTTGAATTGAGCCCCATCAGCGTGAAGCTGCCGCCGGTTCCGTCATAGCAGATCCGGGTGCCGTTGCCCTTGTCCACGGCGGACGGGAAGTCCGCATTCACCCCGGCAGGCGCAATTCCGTCCGTCGGCGTCCAGGTCGTGTTGGTTCCTTGTCGAACCACCACGATCCGGCGCGCGCCATTCCCGACCGTCCAGTTGGCCGTGATCTGGGTGGCGCTGACGTTCGCGAACGAGAGCGCCGACGAATTGACCGTCGGTTCGGCATCGAGCGCGCCGCCCGTGGGAAGGTCCGTAAAGCCCATGTTGCGAGTCGGCAACGCGTAGAACTGGGCGGGATGGTAGGTCCAAGTCCAGCTGTTGGTGCCCGGAATCGCATTCCGCGAAACGATCACGAGCACGTCGTTGGGCTTGAAGAATCCGGGCGGGACCAGATCGCCCGGCGTGCCGACGATGCCCGGCATGAACCGCCAAACGCCGTTGGCGTCGCAATAGATGGAATGGCCGTTCATGAGATCCTTCACCGCCGTGTTCATCGTGTAGATTTCATCGCTGGCGCCCGGAGCGCCGCCCGTGAATCCGCATTCGATCAGATTCAACTGGCTGGGATGCGTCGCCACCGGCAACCGCAGCGCCGCGACGTTGTACTTGCGAATCTGGTTGGTGCGGTTGCCGCGATCGCCGGTGAAGATCCTCTGGCTGAAGCCCACGTTGTTGGTCGGCACCTGCGCGATGGGCGACCAAACCATGGCTTCCACTTGCACGGGCGTGCCGCTTTCGGTCAGGTGCGAATAGTCGAACGCCGTCGTGGTCGCATAGCCCAGTTCCACCAGATTGCTCGGCAGGTTGATGGAGAAGCCGCGGCTGAAGAAGTCGTCGGCCATCTGATTCGTGGTGACGTCGATGCTGTTGCTGTCGACCGTCATCCAGCGGCCGTATTCGTTCAGGTAGTACTGCTGCGACGTCGGCGCGTTGGTGCCGGCGCCGTAGAATTCCACGACCGTGGCTCCGGCCGCCGGGTTCGCCGTGGTGCCGCCGGGGAACGCATCCAAACCGCCGAACACCGCCTCGAAGGTGTTGGCATAGGGCACGCCGTGCAGGCTCACGAAGTTCTGGCCGCCCGACAGGACCACGTTGTGCTGGGCGTAGATTTCCTCGCTGGCCAGCGGCCGCTGCGAAACGACATTGGTGCCGTTCTGACGAGTTTTGCGCCACCGATCTTTGTACGAAGCGCGATAGAAGCGCAGGGTGCCGCGCGGGCGCAGCTGGCCGCCATCGTCCACGAACCAGTTGGTGTGGACGCTGTTGGTGCCCACGAGATGCCAGACGTTGTCGCGGCTTTCGCGGAAGGACGGCGCATCCATGTAGATCAGATCGTAGTCTTTCTTCACTTCCGTGTAGAGGTTCGTCACCCGGCCGTGGGCATTCGGGTTGGTGGGCCCCGAAGCGGTCCAGGCCAGCGCCGCCGCCCGCTTCGCGGCCGTGTTCGTCAGGAACGACATGTTCTGGAAGTATGGCGGCAGGTTGGTCTTGGCCATCATCCAGCCGCGGGTCAGGGAGAACTTGATCGTGTTGTTGGTGGCCCAGCTCAGGCTGCCCGCCGGTCCTTCGTTGCCGGCCTTGTCCACGCCCACGACGACGACCACGTAATCCTGATCGAAATCCAGATCGTACAGGCGAATGCTGGCCCGGCTCGCGTTGGTCAGCGCATGGTAATCGGCTTGGAAGGCGCTGGCGCCGGGATCCTCGATCGCCGTATTCCACGTCTTGTTGGACCAAGTGCGATAGGCCCCGGTCTCGATGTAGTTGGTGATGATGAAATTGGCCGGCAAGCCATCCTCCGGATACCACGTGCTGTAGTAGATCTTGTAGGACCGCCAGGGCGAGAGGTAGTCGCGGGCTTGCGGGGAAGTCTTGTTGGGGTGGTTGTCGTGGTCGGGATCGTCGGGACCGACGCCGGCCGAAGTCCAGGTCAGATCGAACTGCGTCGTCGGGTCGTCGACGTCATCCGTTGACGCCGACAAGCCGCCCACGCGCGTCGGCGGCGTCACGTCGTACGGGATCACGAACGGCGAACCTACCCCGCCCATGCGGTCGCCTGCGCGGTTGTTGTCCGCATCCACGGCGAACAGATAGTTCGTCGTGCCGATGCCCTGGTTCGCGACGGTCGCCAGGAACCGCATCGAAGGCCGGTTGTTGCCGATGTTCACGCTCAGGCGAAGATCGTCCCAATACGTCGCGGTGCCGCCATTGCCGATCAGCGAGATCTTCAGGGCGGCGATCGTAACGTCACCGATCGGATTGGTGGCGGCGCCAAACGAAGCCCAGCTCGTCGAGGTGCCCGGGGTGACGTCGCGCGTGGCCACCGGCGTGACGAGGTTGTTGGACGCGAAGGCTTCGATCCGCAGGGTCGGCGTGGCGCCGGAAGCGATCCGATACCGCCCGCCCACGCCCACGCTGGGTATCGCGGCGTTGGTGTTCAGGAACTCGATCCACTGGTAGGCCATCCCGGAACCAGCCTGCTTGAGGCAGTTGGTGCCCTCGTCAGGCCGGACCACGTCGCTCAGATAGTTGTAGCGGTGGTAGGAGCAATCGCCGTCCAGCGTCCACGCGACGTTCAGCATTTCGAAGCCGTAGTTCGCCAGCGCGCCGTTGGTGGTCGCCACGGCATACGGCGTCCCGTAGAACACCCGGTCGTTGGCCTGAATGCTGCCGGTCGCCGACACGTCGTTGGTGGTCACGCGGTATTCGCCGATGCCGGCGATCATGCGCTGCTTGAGTGAATAGGCGGAACCTGGATCGTTATCCATCGCCGGCGCATCCATGGTGACGATGAACTCGGGGGTGTTCGTCCACGGCGCGGTTTCGCGCGTCAGTGGGCCGACCGGCAGACCGTTCACCCGCACGGTGCCGACGGCGGAAGGTACGCCGACGTCGTTGTCCACGATGTACATCGCCAAATCGGCGGTCATCTGCAGGTCGTCTTCGGTGCGGTCGTGGTCGAAGTCCCACACGCTGGCGCGCCCAATGTACTCGCCCAGCATCACGTTGGTGTAGATCGGCTGCGGCAGCGGGGCTTCGAAACCGCCTTCGCTTTCCTGCTTCACGTTGCCATCGACGATCGCGTCGTCCTCGAAGGCAAAGGACACGTTGGTGGCGAACACGCTGCCGTTGGGCGCGTTCAGCGAGTATCTCGGGCGCTTGGCGGCGTCCGCCGTGTTGGTCGAGCGGATGCCGCTGTCGTCGTCCCACGTGGCGCCCTGCAGCTTGAACGAGCCGCCGGCGAATTCCTGGTCCGTGACCTCGGTGATGCCATTGGTGCCCACGGCGCCCTGCAGCAGGGTCAGGTTGTAGATCGCCACGTAGGTTCCGATGGAATTGCTGGTGCCGCCCATGCATTGAATCCGGATCTGGTTCGTGGCGCCGTTGGTCAGGATCAACGGGTTGTTGGTCGGCCACGTGTAGGAGCAGGAATACCAGACGTCCGTGGCCGGCGGCAGGCCGCCGTTGAAGTTGATCGGGCCCCACGAGGCGTTGCTCACGCCATTGATGAAATGGCGGATGTAGCAGTGGGTCGGACCGTTGGTCTTGTTGATCCACGTCTGGAAGTGGAGGTTCGTGACCCCCATGTCGGTCTCCGGCGCCATTTCCACCGCCCAGAACTTCGTCTGGTAGTGCCAGCCGCTCTGGCGCACGGCCCAAGTGCCGTTGGTCGGCGGATACGCGACGAACCGCGGCGTGCTGGCTGCGCCATTGAGCGTTTCCGCGCGGATGGAACTGGTTTCGATGCTGCCGTCCGCCCGCGTGGGCAAGAGCGAGTTGGTGCTCGTGAAGAGCCACTGGGCCAGAATGCCCATGCGCGGCCGCATGGTGGCCAAGGTCAGGCGCGGACGGTCGTGATCGTCGTCCGCCACGCGCAGGCGGCCGAGGCTGCCGGAGAACTTCGAGACATCGTTCGCACGATCCGTGTCGGCGTCGGGGACTTCCAACGTCATCGGAATGCCCGAACCGGTATCGGACGTCAGTACCCAGTCCGTCAGTTCCGTCTGGGACAAGGCTTCGACGTCCCACCACAGGGTGGAATCTTCGCTCCGGCCATCGCCGGCGCACTTCGCGTTGTTCCGCGTGCCGGGCTTGGCGCCGATCGCCATGATGGACTGGTTGGTTTGAATCCCGCTGGCGTCGTAGACGTTGCCCTGCATGCGCAGCGCGTAGTCGGAATCCGCGATCTGGCCGTCCGTCACTTCGTACTCGAACGGCCGGCCGGTCAACTGGACGTTGTCCAGACGGAAGTTGCCGTTGGTGTTGCCGGCCGTGCCGCCGTGTCCCGGCCCCAGCACGAAGCGCAGATAAACCCGGGAAATGCCGTCGGGAATCACGCCGGACAGTTCGATGAAACGCGTGCGCCAATCGTCGGAACCCATGTCGGTCATCGTCCAGGGCCGCCAGGCCGCATTCGTGGCGAAGGAGCCTTCCTCGCCGGTGGCGGACCATTGCACGGAGACGTTGGTGAAGCTGTAGCTGCTGCCGCCCTCCGCCCACGAGAACACGATGTCCTCGGCCGCCATCAGCGGCAACTCGAACTGGATCCACGGCACGTTGGTCGGGCCGAAGTCCCAGAGGGTGCCGCCGACGTTGCGCATGTAGATTTCGCCCTTGTTGGCCTGGCCGTAGCCGTCGAACACGTCGTTCTCGCCGGTGCCGTTTGAGTTCAGCCTGAACATTTCGTCGGTGTAGGCCGCCGTCCAAGTGATGGCGGCGTTGGTCAGCAGGCTGTTGCCCCACGGCCGCAGGGCCTCTGCGACCGTGGCGTTCGTGAAGCTCCAGGCGCAGAAGACGCCTTCATGCTGGCCGGCCTGTTGCGTCAGATTGGTGTACGGTTCGCTGGCGCCGACCTTCAGGGCGCCGTTGGTGCCGACCGTCGGCACGTCCACGTCGTCGTCGTAGGTGCGGAAGGTGATGAACCCGCCCAGCCCCACGTTGCGGTCGTAGACGCCGGCCGTCGCTAGGAAGTTGGTGTACAGGGGCCGGTCGCTGGCCGTGGTGTTGTTGGTGGCCCAGCGGCGGTAGTCCCACTGGTTGGTCCAGACCCGGTTCGTGTAGAACAGCGGCACCTCGGAATTCTCCATGCGGCGCATGATGTACTTCTCGATCTTCGAGCCGTCGAAATCCGGCGCGATGCCGCACGTGTCGATCCACGCGGTATTGGTATCCGAGACGTGGAACAGCGCCACGGGATCGTCGCCGCCGACGTCGAGCACGCCCTTGGACGACACGAGGAACAAGCGATTGTTCGCCGCCAGCAGGTTGGTCATGGCGGGATCCGCCGTGTTCACGCCGTCCGCCACGCCCTTGCTGCCGCCGTTGACGATCACGACGGTTTGCCCGTGCGGCAAATAGAAACTTCCGGTCGAAAGCGGCCAATGGTTCTTCCAGCTGATCCATTTATCCGACGGATCCGTCTGACAGGCCAGCACGTAGTCCTTCAGATCGATGTCGCCGCCGGTGCCGTTGTAGATTTCCACGTACTTGTCGTAGCCCTCCCCCTCCCCGAATTCGCCGAAGAACAAATCGGTGGCCCCGGCCTGCTCGGCCAAGACGATGGTGTTGGTTTCCTTGCCGCTGGTGGATACGGCCCAGACGCGGGACGTGTAGACCGCCAGTTCCACTTCGTTGGTCTGCAGGCGCTCGGTGACGATGTTGGTGAAAACCTGCTGGCCGCCGACCAGAGTATTCGACAAGCCGGCGAAGATCACCGGATTGTAGAGCCAATTCGTGGTCTGCAGATCCAGCAGGGTGAACCGCGTTTCCAGGATGCCCCGGCGGTGGTACACCGAGAAGGTCACCGGGTAACTGTTGGTAGGTTCTACGAGCTGACCATCGCTGACCAGGTTCGTGTGGCCTTCCAGCCAGTAGTTGTAGACGTTCGGATAGGTGAAGTTCAGCACTTCGTCCCACGTGGCGCCCACGCGCACTTCGTCGAAATACACGTGGTCGAGCGAAGACCCGCTCTCGGCGGCCACGCCTGCGGCGAGGCGGATGCCGGTGATGGTCCCAACGCTGATGGACTCGTTGCTGTAGACCGCGATCGGCGTGGCGTTGGTGTAATTTTCGGGGATGTCGCCGCCATCGCGATGGAAGGCCCACATCCGGGCCGTATGGTTCGTGGCATCCCATTCGCCGACGATCATGTAGTCCGCGAAGTGGTCGGCCGTGATCGAATAGGTGGCCGAGTTTTGCTCGTGGGTCGTATCCGGTTCGTAGATGCCGGCCATGTTGCCCGCACCCGCCGGCTTGCCGAAGAAGATTTCTTCGCGATCGCACGGGTTGGTCGCCGTGCTCATCAGGGATACGCCGATGAACTTGTTGGCGCCGGCCAAGTCCGCCGTCTTGTAGTTCATCATGAAGGCCACGAAGGTGCGGCCGCCGCGCGGAGTCGCCAAGGCGCGGTAAATCTTGCCGGTCACGGGCACGGCGCTGTTATAGATCCACTGCAGCTTGTTGGCGTAGGGCGTCGGATAGCCGATGACGCCGCTCAGCAGGTTTGTGTCGTCGATGTTGAAGAAAGAACGGTCGTCGCCCAGCCACGCGCCGCTCCAGCCCTGGCCGGTGGCTAAGCCGGCCTGGTTGGACAACGTGACGTTGTTGGTATAGGCGAACTGGTCGACGATTTCGCCTCGTTCGTAGTTCAGTGTCTCGACCGGGTTGGTCGCCGGCACCACGTAGGCGGCGGAATAGGTCGTTCCGGCCGCGCCGTAGAGGCGGAAATAATTGGTGGAATGGATCGGCACGACGATTTCCAAGGCCTCCCGGGAGCCGTGGCAGGCCACGACGGCGGTGCCGATCTCGTCGCCGGCCACGTAGGTCGTGCCTTTGATCGGGCCGGACGTGATCGGATTGGTGGACCACAGCAGCAAGCCGGCCGGCGCGTCCTTCAGATCCCAGCTCATCACGACCATTTCGGGTCCGTCGGCCCAAGCCACGAAGCTGGTGGGCACCGACACGTATTCCGCGATGCCGAAGGTGTATTGGCTGGTGGTCTGCGTCCAATCGTCCGGCCTGTCGCCGTCGTAGTCGGTGCTGACGACTTCGAGGGAGAACTGCCCGTTCGGCACCCAGTTGAGCAGATCGCCGGGGATCGTGGCGGAGAGGCCTGCGGCGACGTTGCTGATGCCGGCGCCGTCCGTGGCCGGATCCATCGTGAACGATCCGTTGGCGATCGCGATCGCGTTGCTGTAGAGGGTCCAGACGTTGCTGGAGGCGAAGACGCCGCTCTGAGAATCCATCACCAGGCCCGTCACCACGAGGCCGCCGGGCAGGAACTGGTTGGTCGTGAAGATCGCCGCATCCACGTTGAATCCGCTGTGCGCCGGACCCGTTGCGTCTTCGTCCACCACTTCGACGGTCATGGTTTCGTTGGTCGCGGTTCCCAAGGTCAGGATCGAGACGTTGTCGATCGCGATGCGCTTGGTGGTGCCGGAGGCCTTGTTCGTGAAGGAAACGACCACTTCATCGCTGATATTCAGCCCGGTGATCTGGTGGGTGTAGATGGTGGTGGTATTCGGCGGCATGGCCGTCACGGTGCCCACCACCGCTCCGTTGACGAGCACATCCACGTCGAACGCCCCGGACTCCGAGTACGGGCGCTTGTAGTCGAAGGTGATCTGGGTGCAGCCGTTGCTGAGGGTCGGCGAAACCAGCGTGCCGCCGGCCCGGACCGTCGGCGCCTTGCCGTACACCGTCTGGTCCCAGCGGGTTCCCGTGAAGGCCCACACGCCCCAATCCCCGCCGGTCGCGATGCCGTTCTGGTAGACGGTGCTGTTCGTCACGCTGTTGAAGGTTTCCGTGAGGGCCTGCACCCCGCCGCCGGAGGTGGAGAACCGGACTTCGTCGGTCATCGGAATGCCGTTGGAACTGACGGCGGTGACGCGGGCGGTATAGACGCCGAGCGTCGCGGGATAGAAGGCCGCCGGGAACCCGGTGAAGACGGTGCAGACCGTGCCATCGTTCGTGGCGGTGCCCGAGGCGGCCAGCGGGACGTTCTCCAGCGCCAAGGTGCCGTCGGGATACAGCAGGTCGAAGGTGGCGCCGAGCGCCTGCACGCCCGTCAGGTGGTAGATCTCGAAGCTGGCCGTCAGTTCCCCGTGGGCGGCGGCGTGGTCGGTCACCACGTTGACGTCCGTGGCCGCGTCCTTGTCGACGACGGCATAGTTCACGATTTCCGGCGGCATCGTTTCCGGATCGTAGCAGGAACCGGTCAGCGGCACTTCCAGGGCCGGCGCGTTGCCGGAATCGTTGTGGAGGATCAGCGTCCAGTAGAAGTTGCCGCCGCCGGCCGGAACGAAGGAAACCACGACGTTCGATGCCGTGCCGGGCGCGACGACCAGGGAATCGACGTCCGTCTCGAAGAAGGCGTAGCCCGAGCCGACGAATTCGAAGTCGGAAACGTTCAGCGCCGCATTGCCGCTGTTGGTCACGACCAAGGTCAGGTTCGAGGTCAGGCCCACGCCGACCTGGCCGAAGTCCAGGCTGGCGGGTGCCGCTCCGATGACCGGCGAGAGGATCCGGAAGAAGAACTGGTGCGAGGCCTCCCACGGATCGTCCGCGAATTCGGGATCGTAGTCCATGCCGGACAGCACCAGCTCGTAATCCCCGCCCGGGAGCAGGTTCTTGGGCACGTCGACGGAGACCGGCAACGCCGCGGCTTGGCCATCGCCGTTGGCGCCAGCCGTCACCCACCCGGATGCGACCACGGTCAGGCCCGTCCGGAGAACATAGCGGTTGCTGGCGGCGAACACGCCGCTTTCCGCGTCGAGGATGGTCCAGGTGACCGGCAGGCCGCTCGAAGGGACGTTCGTCAGGACGATGTCCGGCCCCGGCGCGGACTCGGACGGAGACACGCCGGCCACGGTCGCCGCCCCGATTTCGGGGCTTTCGACGTCGTCGTCGTCCACCGTGAAGACCATCGGCTTGCCCAACGTTCCGTCCATCGCATGCGTGCCCAGATTGGTGTAGGCGACCGCGGCCAGATCCGTCCACTCCAGTTCGTTGTAGACGGCGGCCGGATTGGTGACGGATGACCGGCGGTACAGCGTCGTGTCGATGGCATAATCGCCGCCGCTGGGACTGGCGCCGATGGCGTCCAGCGGATCCTCTTCGCCGATGCCCTTCATCAGGAAGATGGAATCGTTGCCATTGAAGGCGGTCATGCTGTTGTTGGTGTAGTTGCCCCGGGCCCGCAGGCTGGCTTCCGCGTTCGAATTCACGATCACGAACGTGGCCCCGGGCTGCAAAACGTAGTCCGGCAACGCCATGTAATCGTAGGCGACGTCCCAGTCGGCGGAATTGTTCATCTTGTAGCGGATGCCGTAGTGGCTGAGGTTCGTCGCCGCCCCGGTGCCGTTGAAGATTTCCAGCGCCTTGTTGTCGCTGGTGCCTTCGACGTATTCCGAGAAGAACAGATCGGGAGCGGTCACCACGCCGTCGGCGGTGTAGATCGTCTGCGCGGCCGCGATCAGGTTCGACGATTCCAGATTGACGCGCAAGTGGTAGTTGGTGGACGGCGTGGCCGGCCAGTAACCCGGATGCGTCGCGTCGGACAGCACGACGTCCATGCCGTCCGTCGAGGCCCAGGTGTCGAACGCCTGGTTCGCCAGAACCACGTCGCCGGCCCCGTTGAGCAGGTCGTAGGTGGCGGTCCGGATGCCGCGCACGTGGAAGACTTCGGCGGTGACGGCGAAGACGCCGGAGGTGACCATCGCATCCGTGAGCCACCGGCCCTCTCCGACGAAGTAGTTGGTGACCACGGGGTCGTTGGTCGAAACGGTCGGCACGCCCTGGCCCATCAGCTGGATGGGATACGGATTTACGCCGGAATTGTTCGAGACCATCAGCCAGGCGTTGGTGTATTCGACGACGCCGACGTTGGTCGGCCAGAACGTCACCCCGAGGCTATTGCTCTGCCCGAGGGTCAAGATGCTGCTGAACCGGTTCGTGGACAGGGCGAAATAGCCCGCGTCCGGACCGGCCAGGGTGAACGCGTATTCGTTCGTCGTGACCAGCGGGACGTTGTCGCCGCCGAGATTGGCGATCCAGACCGTCCGGTTGCTCGACAAGGTGGACTCGACTTCGCCGAAATCCACCGGCGACGGCCACGGCTGGAGATTGGGCTGGCCGATCAGCGACGGCCAAACGGACGAGATCCGGATTTCATCCCAGATGGCCCCGCCCAGCCAGCCGTCGACCCCGCTGCCGCCCTTGAGCTCGATGCCGTCGATTTCCGCGATGCCCATGCCGGACCAGACGGCATCCCAGCTCGAGGGTTCTTCGTACGGGATGTTCTGGCCCCGGTCGTAGCAGTTGGCGTAGGCGGTGCCGCCGCCGGCGCTGAAGTCGTACTTCACCACCATCCAATACCAGTCGTTCGTGCTCCGGCCCGACTCGCCCCACCCGTGCATTTGGCGGGTGCTGACGTTGGCGTTGGCGTTGTTGCGGCGGATGTCGAAGAAGTTCTGCCGCTCATGGACCTTGCCGAATTCCAGTTGGGTGGCCGAGTCGTTCATCAGGCCGATGGTCATGTACTTGTTGGTCCCTTGGGCCCCGTCGTATTGGTAGGCCACGATGGCGGCGACGAAGATCGTGCCGCTGTTGGTCGCGGCGATGGCGCGGTAGGCGGCGTTGTGGCCGACGCCGTTGGCTTCCAGGACCGCGCGGTTGCCGACCACGGTCGGGTAGTTCGACTGCACGACGTTCCAGGCCGGCGTGCCGGCCACGACGTTGGTCTGGACCGTCCAGCCGAAGCCCGAACCGGCGGCGGACAGGCTCCAGGCGCCCGACCACAGGTAGCCGCCGGTCTTGTTCGAGAAGCTGCCCGCGCTCAGGGCGACGTTGGTATACGAGAACGTCTCGGCGTAGACGTTCGACGGATACCGCGACGAAGCCAGCCCGTCGATGATCAGGCCGTCCGAATAATAGGTGTTCGTCAGGATGCTGAAGACGCGGTAGTGGTTCGTCGTGTTGGCCGCGACCACGTGCTCGCGGAAGCCGGCCGGCGTGCCCTTGTAGACCACGGTGGCGACGTTGGTGCCGACCGTGATCAGGTCGCCGGCGGCGTAGGTGTTCGTGAAGGGACCCGGATAGGCCAAGACCGTGCCGACGGTCGAATGAAGCACGATGATGGGGTCGGCCGTACCGTTCGCGGCGATGTCGGCCCGGACCATTTCGCGGCCGTCCAAGGCGAACGTGGCCGTCGGATTCGCGATCGGGGTCCGGTAGCCGACGGCCGGTGGATCGCTCCAGGCGCCGCTGCTGGCGCTGGTGCTGTTGGTGGCCAGCACCCAATAGTGATAGTCCCAGCCCGGAATGGCCGTCACGTCGTCGAACGTCAGCGTGCCGGCGGCGACCGTGCCGATGCATTCGGCCGTGTTGGTGTCGTTGTTCAGGTTGCGCCAGATGCCGTAGCCCGTTTCGCCGGCGACGTCGCCCCACGTGATGGTCACGTGGTTGGAGGACGTGCCTTGCGAAGCATCCACGCTCGGCACCGCGCCCAGCCGGCGGTAGCCCGCGTCCGAAACGCTCGGATCGCCCTCGCCGTTCTGGTTGGTTCCGCTGACCCAATAGTAGTACCGCTGGCCCGGGGCCGCCGTCTCGTCGAGCCAGTTCGTGACGTTCATGGCGTTGGTGCGGATGCGGTCCGCGCCGCCGAAGACGTCGCTCGTGCTCCGGTACAGGTAATAGGCCGTTTCGGTGTCCACGTCGCCCCACACCAGCGCGACGTGGTTGGTGCTGGTGCCGTCCGAAGCCGAGATCACCGTGGGATCGTCCGGAACGGCGATCGTGGTGATGACCGGCTGGTTTTCCGAGTTGCCGCTCGTGCAGCCGCCGGAGCTTTCCGCCCGTACGCGGTAGTAGTAGGTCACGTCTTGGGTCAGCCCGGTCACGAGCTGGCTCGTGCCGGACACCGGCAGGTCGTCGAATCCCGGCACGAACTGCGACTCGACGAGATCGCCCCGTACCTGGACGTCGTCGATCGCCCAGACTTCGGCCGGGGAATTGTTCGTGACGTAGATCTTCAGGGCCAGGGTGGAGGCCGAATCGGGCACGGCGATGCGCACGAGCGAGTAGTTGTTGTCGAAGGGCCCGCCGATCTGGGGCGCCGCCGCGCTGACGGGCGTGCCCGCGACGGTTTCCACGACGCCGGTGGCGCCGAAGCCCCACCGGGCGTTGCCGGAGCCCGCCGCGCCGGACAGGGTGACGTCCGGCACCGCCCCGAACGCGGCGCCGTCGAGGGCGACGTAGATCTTGACCTGGTCGCCGCTTTCCGCGCCGTTGTTGGCGTTGGTGGAGATGCTGGCCACGTGGATTTCCACCGTGCGGGAGGAATAGCCCCCGATGGTCGCCTGGGACAGGATCAATTCGGCCTGGCCCCGGACGCGCTGCCAGGAATAGCTGCCGGTGCGGATGCGGCCCGAGGCCGGCAAATCGGTGGCCAGATTGGTCGGCGACACGTAGGCGTTGCCCATCGTGATGCTCCAGTTGTCGCCGGCTCCCTCGAAGCCCTGGTACAGGAAATACTCCGTGGCGCCCGCGGACCCGCCGGTGAAATACGGGCTTTCGCTGACGTCCAGCCGGTAGTCCGAGGCGCCTTCCACCGCCTCCCAGTTGGCGAAGAAGCTGCTCGTCGTCACGTTGGTGGCTTCCAGGACCACCGGCGGCGACGGCGGCGAGGTGACGTCGTCGTCCAGCAGGGCCGGCGAATAGCGCCCGTCGTAGAAGGAATACATCGCGTAGTAGTAGTGCGTACAGCTGACCAGGCCGGTATGGACGTAGGCCAGTTCGTCGCCCACGTACGCCACCTTGCCGCCGGCGAAGTTGGCTTCGCGCGCGGGCGGCGTGCCCGAGGGTTCCGTGAAAACGCCGCTCGTGTTGTAGACGATCACCACGTCCTGCCCCGCCCCGTTCAGCTCGAAATCGAGCGCCACGTTGGTGGAGTTGAGCGTCGAGACGTTGAAGTAGTCGGCGGTCTCCACCGACGGCTGGAAGTACAGGTAGAGATCGTCGCCGGCTTCGTCGTTGGTCACGCTGAAGGTGCCGTTGAAGGTCGCCGGCTCGAACCGGGAGGCGTCGATCCAGAAGCGGTCCTCGTCGAAGTCCCAAACCGCCGTGCCGTCCATGATCTTCCAGGACTGGTTGATGCCGGGGTCGAAGCTGGCGCCCGCGCCGGCGAGCTGGATCGCGAAGTCGCCGCCGTCGTGAACGTCCAGCGCGCCGGAGGAGGCCAGCAGATCCCAGTCGGTACCGGCCGCGCCGACGGCGTTGGGCATGTCCACGCGCAGGATGCCGCCGTCCGTCAGGGTGATTTCGCCCGCGGTCAGCTGTCCGGCCGCGCTGGCGCTGCCGCCCGGATCCACGGTGCCGTAGATGGTCAGGGGGCCGACGGTGCCGCTGCCGCGCAGGGTGGCGCCGGCCGCGACCTCGTGGGTCGATCCAGCCGAGGTGCCGTTCGCGACGAGCGTGCCTTCGGCGACCGTCGTGGCGCCTAGGTAGGTGTTGACCGCCGACACGGTCATGGTGCCCGTGGCCGTCTTGATCAACCCGCCGTTGGCGATTGCGCCGCTGAGCGTCACCAGGTTGCTGACCGACACCGTGCGCAGGTCGCCGTCGAGGTCGACCGCGTTCGTGAACGTCAGCGCGCCGGAATAGGTGCTCCGGGCGCCCAGCGCCACCGCGCCTTGGATCCGCACCGGCTTGGCCACCGCGCGGCTCTCGGCGTTGCTGGCGGTCACCACCGCGCCGTGCTGCAGGACCAGCTCGCCGCCGCCGGTCGCGAGATCTTCCACCAGGCGCAGCGGGCCGCCGGCCACGACGACGGAGCCAGTGAGAGTCGCTCCCCGCAGGAACAGGTTGCCCTGGCCCGATTTGTGGAGCGCGCCGTCGCCGGCGGTCTTCGTGCCGGTCATTTGGCCGGCCAGCATCGTGAACCCGAAGTTGTTCGTGACGTAGAGCGTGTAGCTGCCCGCCGCCAGATTGCCGTAGGTGTTGAACGTGCCGACCGGAACGGCGATCGTCGCGTCGGCGCCCAAGGAGACGTTGCCGCGCCATTCGCCGAGGCCGGTCGAGATCTGGCGCAGGGCGCCGCCGCCGTTGGTGCCGGTGCCGGAGAGCACGGTGGCGACCGGCCGCCAGCCGAAGGCGCCGTTGAGTTCCAAGGTGGCGTTCGTGCCCACGGCGACGCTGCCCGTGCCCATCGCGTTCGTGCTGGAGATGAGCTGCACGGGACCTCGATCGACGAAGAGGCCGCCGCTGAAGGTGTTGTTGGCGGCCAAGACCAGCGGACCCGTGCCGGCTTTGCGCAGCGCCTGCGCGCCCGAAATCGCGCCCGCCGCCGTGAACGGCTGGGCCGAATCGTTCGTCCAGGTCTGGCCGGCGCTCAACTGGACCAAGCTGACCAGCGCGTGCGCGCCTTCCGAGTCGGCATCGATCGCGATGCCGGCGGAATTCACGTTGAGGCGCGTGCCGGAGAAGGTCAGGGACTGGTCCGCCTGGTCGGTGATCCGAACGCCCAGCACCGACCGGATCCCGTTGAGGAGGATCGTCTGGCCGGAATACAGCCCGGTATAGAAGAACACCGTCTTCTCGCCCATCGGGGCGATGTCGCCTTCCCAGTTGGCGCCGGTGTCCCAGTTCGCGTCCACGCCCTCGCCATCCCAGACCGGAATGCCCGATCCGGTGGTGAAGGTCAGCCGCAGCTCGTTGCCGTCCGCAGTCACGCTGAACAGGCCGCCGTCCAGGGCCGGCTGGAATTCGGACGCATCGACGACGTACCGGTTGACGTTGAAGCCGGTCACCGCCGTTGCGCCGCGCACGATAGTCCAAACATAGTTCTGGGACGAATCGAAACCGGTCGGATTGCCGCGCGGCTTGACGACGAACGTCCCGCTGGCGATCGAGGCGATGCCACCGTAGGAATTCACCAGATCCCAGGCGGTGCCCGCCGTGCCGGACACGTTGGCCATGTCCACCGCGAGGATGCCGCTGTCCTGCAAGGTGATCGCGCCGGACTCCAAGATCGCGACGGTGCCGGTGGCGTTGCCCGGATCGACGTTCGCGGCAATGGTCAGCGCACCGACCGGACCATCGCCCATCAGCGTGCCGGCATCGCGCACGGCGAACGCCGAATTGGGCACGGCCCCGCTGACGACAAGCGTTCCGTTGCTGACGGTGGTCGCTCCGCTGTACGGATTGGCTCCGGACAGGGTCATGATGCTGGTCCCCCGCTTGTCCAGGCCACCCGTGCCTTCGATGGCGCCGCTCCATGTCGTGTTGCTGCCGTTGCCGCCCGCGATCAGGCGAGCGCTGCCGAGTTGGACCGTGCCGGCCCCTTCCAGCGAACCGACGGCCTGCGCGACGTTGGACACGTTGAACGCCGCCCCGGCCGCCACCCGGACGAACGTGTTCGACGGCAAGGCGTTGGCCAAGGTCAGGCGGAGCATGCCGTTGCTGACCAGGGTGGGACCGACATGCGCGGACACCCGCGACATGACGGCCGTGCCGACGCCGTCCTTGACGAGGTCCAGCACGTTGGTGCCGATGCCGAGGTTGGTGATGACGATGCTGCCCGCGCCGCCCAGATAGAGGTTATGCTGGGCATTGGTGGCGTTGATGCCGCCGGTCAGGGTCAGAGTCGTGTTGGTATCCGCGTTGATCCGAGCGGTCGATGTCAGGGTGATCGAGCCGGGCCACGTGTTGTTGTCCTGCACGTTGCGCAGCGCGCCGTCGTTGGTGACGCCCATGCCCGCCAGCCGTAGGTCCTCCGCGAAATAAGTGGTCGCCCCCGTCGGCCGCAGTTCCAGCGCGCCGCCCGGCTGGACGGCCGTCCAGGCGTTGACCGTGTTGGTCCCCAGGGATCTGCGGGCCCCGATGCTCAGCGGCCCTTGGGCCACGGTCATCGATCCGGACCAAAGGAACTTGCTTTCTTCGTTGCCGGCAATGTGGATCCGGCCCACGCCGCTCTTGCTCACGTTGAAAGCGCCCTTGATGTAGCCGACCAGTGAAAAGACATTGGGCGACGCGTTGCTCCACGCCTGATCGGCCCGCACCGTCATGTTGCCGAGGCTATGGGTGCCCCCCGACTCTTCCATGATTTCGATGCCGCTGGAGAACAGCCCCAGTCCGTTCGTGGCCCGGATGATCCAGAGGTCGTAGTCGACCGGCCGGATGTTCACGTCGATGTCGGCGTTCTCGTTGAACTTCAACCCTTTGTAATTATAAAGGCTGCCCAGATGGACGACTTTGATGTCGCCGGTGTACGGCAAGCTGCGGTAGAACACGCACGTGTCGTTGGTCTGCCAAGGCAACCGGTTCCCCACCCAATTGTAGGGACCGATCCACTGATCTTTCAAGAACCCGGTACTTCCCTTCCAGATCGGGGCACGCGCCTCGGAGAAGAGGTTGGACCAGTTCCGGGCCACGCGGATTTCGTCCCACTTCACGGTGCCGGCCGTGGCGGTGCCGTTGGAGGCCACCAGCCGGATGCCGTAGAAGTTTTCGCTCATGCCGCTGATGGTCCTCGACGCATGCCAGGTGGCCGGTTCGTTGTCCCGCTCGGGCGAGATGATGCCGTTCGTGGCGTAGGCCAACACTTGCAGGGTGTTGTTGGTCCGCATGTAGCGCGCCAGGAAGGTGTAATCCTCGCCGGGAACGATCTCGACGCTGCTGATGGCCGTCGGCTGGCCCGATTCCGTCAGGCTCTGGATCGAGGCATGCGTTTCCCCGGGCACCAGGCCCACCCGGAACAGCGGCGTAGTGCCGCTGCCGCCATAGACTTCTACGCCCGCATAGCGGTTCGCGCCTGCCGACGGCACGTTCATGACCCAGCCCACGTAGATGTTGGAGGTCGTGTTGGCCGCGCTCAAGGCCCGGCTGGCCTGCACCCATTCGCCGCTGGCCAGTTCCGTGCTGGAGAGCTGGTTGCCTTGTTCCGTGCCGAAGCCCGTCGCCGGCACGAGGCTGTGGTGCCCCATTACCACATCCTCCGTGTCCGCCTGGAGGCTCCACGTCCCGCTCCAGCCCACGCCGCCGCTGCGGCCGGACAGCGCGACGCCGTTCGTGTAGGAGAACGGATCGTAGCTCAGGTTGGGCTCGAATTGCTCGGTGTAGTCGAAGCCGCGCGCCGCCGACGAATACTCGTTGGCGCCGGAATACGAATACACCGCATAGTAGTTGGTCGAATTCGCCGGTACGACGTGCTCGAATTCTTCGGCCGGACCCTTGTAGAGCACGGTGCCGCTGCCGCAGGCCGCGCCCACGGCGTAAGACGTGCTCTGCGTCGGATCCGTCGGCGCCGCGTTGGCCCGGTGCACGATCATCACGTCGAACGCCGCCGCCTTGTTCCACGTCAGGCGGATCATCTCGTAGCCGTCGTTGCGCACGAGCAGGTTCGTCGGACCCGCGATCAGGCCGGTGCCCGCCAGCGCGAAGGTGTACGGCGAGGACGCCGGAACGCCGTTGGTCAGGTAGACCGTGGCGGCGGAGGCGCCGAGATCGCTCGGCGAATAGGCGATCGAGAAGGGCGCCACGTCGCCGGCGGCCACGGTCGCGTCGTTGGTCGCCACCACCACGAAATCGCCCGCGTCGGCGCCGCCGATGGCCACGTCGGCCAGGGACAGCGCCGCGCCGCCCGTGTTGGTCACGAAGAAGGTGCGCAATTCGGCGCTGCCGATCGAGACGTTGCCGAAGTGCGTGCCATCGGCCGCCGAAGGCGTCGCGTCGCCGTTGGCGATCGCCGCGAGGTTGGTGCCCAGCACCGTCACGCCCGGAATCTGGAATTCCAGGAACAGGTCGCCGCCGCTTTCCGTCACCACGAACGCGCCGCCGCCCATGTCGCTGGTGAAGTCCGAGGTGTCCGTCGCGAACTTGTAGGCGGCGAAGCCGTTGACCGCCCCGTCGGCCGCGTCAATGAACTTCCAGGACCAAGGCGTCGCGGAGTCGAAGCCCAGCGGCGCCCCGACCACCTGCACCGTGAAGGGCGCGAGTTCCGTCGCATCCACCGTGATGCCGCCCGAACTGGCCACCAGATCCCACTGCGTGCCGGGCGTGCCGGTCGCCTGGGAAACGTCGAAGCGCAGGGCGCCGCCGGGCGAGAGGAACACGTCGTCGACGTGCAGCGTGCCCACGGTATTGCTCGACACGCCCGGATGGACCGTGCCGTCCACGATCAGATCGCCGATCGTGCCGGCCCCCATCAGGTGCGCGCCGCCGCCCACCAGATGGGCCGAATTCGCGGCCGAACCGGCCATGACCAGCAGACCTTCGTTGATGATCGTCAGGCCGGCGTGGAGATTCGCGCCGGTCAGCGTCAGCGTGCCCATGCCGTTCTTGGTCACCGTGCCGTTGCCGCTCAGGATGCCGGCATAGGTGCCGTCGGTTTCCTGGTCGAAGACGAGGGCGGCGTTGTTTGCGACGTTGCCCTGCAGGCTGTCCGTCGTGCCCTGCAGCGTGCCGGCATTCACGGTCGTGCCGCCGGCATAGACGTTGGTCCCGCTCAGGACCAGCAGGCCGGCCCCGGCCTTGGTCAGGCCGCCGTTGGACAGGACGCCCTTGAATTCCGTCCATTTCGTCACGGGGTTGCTGACCGCGATCGTCCGCACCGCGCCGTTCAGATCGACGGCGCCTTCGAAGATCAGCGTGCCGGTGCGGGTCGTTTCCTCGCCGAACGTCGCGTTGCCGTCGAAGCGCACGGGCCGCGCGACGGTGAAGTCCGCCACGCTGGAAGATTTCATCACCACGTTGTTGCCGAAGACCAGCAGGCCCGTGTTCCCCATGGCGTTGGCGGTGCCGATGCGGATCTCGCCCGCCTGGAAGCTGAACGTGCCGGTCAGGTTCGTGTTGTTGCCGGTGAGGATCAGGCGGCTGGCGCCGTCCTTGACGAACGCCCCGGCGCCGTCCGTCCGCGTGCCGGACAGGTTGCCGCTCAGCGTCAGTTCGGTGCCGTCCACGCCGACGTAGAGCGTGCGGGCGCCGAGCTCGACGTTGCCGCTGGCCGTCGGCGAATCCGCCGCGGCCTGGATGCGCGCGTCGGCCGCCAGCGCGATCGGCCCGCGGAAGTCCACGCCGTTCTGGAGGAAGCGCAGCGCGCCGCCGTTGGTGACGCCGGTGCCGGACAAGGTCACCGGTTCGGCCGCGAACCGCACCGCGGAGCCGCCGCCGTGGAGTTCCAGCGCCGCGCCGTCGGCCACGACGGTGCCGCCGACCGTCGTGCCCAGCGCGTTCGTGCCGCGGATCTGCACGGCGCCGGCGTCGACGGCCAGCGCGCCGGAGAACGTGCTGTTGTGCGCCGCCAGCACGATCCGCCCGGCGCCCCGCTTCGCGAGCGTCCGGGAGCCCGCCACCGCGCCCGAGACGGTGAAGTCCACCGCGGCGTCGTTGGTCCACGCCTGGTCTTCCGCCAGCACCAGATCGGAACTGATGCCGTGGGAAGCCGTCGCCCCCGCCGCCACCCCGATGCCGCCGCCGTGGATCGCCAGGGAGTTGCTGGCGACGTTCACGTTGATGGAGGCGTTGTCGGTGAACCGGAGACCCTTCGCGATCTGGTTGCCATCCAAATAGACGTTGGTCTGGGCTTCGTTGGACGCATAGAAATACACCGTCGCGTTGGTCCGCGGCACTTCGTCGCCCACCCAGTTGGCGGGAGTGGTCCAGAACCGGCCCGACCCGCCGGAATCCCATTCCGAGGAATAGCCCGGGGTCGCGACCGACCGGGCGTCCGAATTGCCGCTGATGCAGCCGGCCGAAATGTAGCCGCGCACGCGGTAGTAGTAGGTCACTTCCGGCATCAGGCCCGTGACGACCAGGCTGGTCGCCGCGTCCACCGTGCGGTTGGAATAGCCCGGGATGAACACGCCGCGCGGATCCAGGACGTTGGTCACCATCACGTCCACCACGCCCGCGCCGAGGCCGCCCGAGGAACTCAGCGCCTGCAGGCGCACGCGCACGTTCGTGCCGGCGACGAGGCTCAGGTCGAACGGCTCCATGGCCGTCATCGTCGTGTTGAGCGGCGTGCGCGTGCCGAGGTTCGTCCACGTCGCGCCGCCATCGGTCGACAGGGACACCGTGATCTTGTTGCGGAAGTCGCCGTTGCCGCCGCCGCCGAAGATGCGGGCCTTGAAGGTCAGCGCTTCCGAGGTGCCGGCGTTGAAGTTGATCGCGGGCGTGGCCAGGACGGCGGTGTTGGTCCGCAGCGCGACGTAGCCCGCCGACTGCAGCAAGTTCTCTTCGGTCCAGGTGCCGCCGGTCCCCTCGCCCAGCGTGCCGTTGTGCCAAGCCGCCACGTTCGCGTCGTAGCCGCCCAGGAAGGTCGCGTTCGTGCTCACGTCCACGCGGTAGCTCGTCACGCCGCCCATCGCGTTCCAGTTCGCGGTGAAGTTCGTCGGGCCCACGGCGGTCGCGGCCAAGGTCGTCGGGAGTTCCGAGGAGCATTCGGCGACGAAGGAGACCTGCGGTCCGTAGGCGAGGCGCTCGCCGTTTTGGGCGTAGGCGCGCACGTAGTAGGTCACGCCGCCGGTCGTCGGCGCAATGGTGCTGGCATAGGTGCCCAGCCCGTCGCCGCCGCCGGTGCCGTCCGCCGTATGGCTGTCGGCGAGGGTCGGCAGGCCCGCCATGTTCCACGCCACGCCGCGGTTGGTGATGGCCGATCCGCCGGCGGCGAGCACGTCGCCGCCGCACATGGCGGAATTGAGGACGTTGTTGCTGACCGGCAGCGTGGCCACCGTCGGGGCCACCTGGGCGCGGCGGCCCTGCACGCCGGCCGCCTGGACGGCGCTGATGCTGGCGCTGTACTCGTTCGTCGCGATCAGCCAATAGTAGTAGAGCGTGCTGGTGAGCGCGTCCTCGTCGCTGAAGCTCGTGGCGTCGGCGCCGAGGTCGGATGCGATCGCCGTGGCGGTGCCGAAGTCGTCCGCCGTGTGGCGGTACAGCACGTAGCCGGTCTCGCCTTCGCTGTCCGTCCAGGTCAGTTCCACCCGGTCGTCGTAATCGTTGAAGGACGCATCGAACCCAGCCACGGACAGTTTCCGGAAGCCGACGTCCGGCGTGCCCCAGCCGCCCATGCTTTCGCTGGCGCTGTTGGTGGCCCGGATCCAGTAGGAATAGGGCTGCCCCGGCAGCGCGTCGCCGTCGTCGAACAGCACGGTCTCCGCCCCGGCCTCGCCGAGGCATTCCGCGTCGGCGGGATCGGCGGTTTCCGACCGCCAG
>Ga0209098_1000903_pt1 | contig 30502 bp, 25 predicted proteins | sample AD_JPNHW1_MetaG_FD_184429 | JGI IMG/M metagenome (GOLD analysis project Ga0209098, IMG submission 184429) | Active sludge microbial communities of municipal wastewater-treating anaerobic digesters from Japan - AD_JPNHW1_MetaG (SPAdes) (version 2) | ecosystem: Engineered > Bioreactor > Anaerobic...
AACGTCTCTTCTTATATATATACTATCGTGATATGGTGTAAAGCCAGGATTGTTAGCTAAGTACTCATCAATTAGGGATTGTTCGTATGCCAAAGGATCGGTAACAACTTTAATAAGTTCAACATCATATATTAATGACTCATAGCTGGGAATGGAACCACTTCCACTTTTACCATAAGCAAGATTTGATCTCATTATTAAGCGAGCCTTACCACCCTCCTTCATCATCTTAAGTCCCTCTCTTAGGCCAATAGGGTAAAAAGACTTAGAAAGATAAAGGCTAAAAACTGGAACATAATGGGTTGAATGGCTATAAATACCATATAAATCAGCAGTTAAACTATCTGTGGATATATACAAATGATCGTCGAGGTTTCTTACTGTACAGCTATAGATCAGGTAGCTACTATCTGTAGGAGCCAAACCAGTACCCTCATGTTGATTAATGTAATACAGCCCATCAGGTGTAACTGTATCCGCAATAGCTTCAATATTATTAACATCAATCCACGCATTGAAACGGGCTAACTCATCACCAGATGGATCACCTTCAATTCTATCACATGCTATAAAAAGCAGAAAAGGAATCAATAAATACAAAATTTCTTTACCTCTCATGTCTCCTAAATCATTTAAATTATTTAATGCTATCAATTTTTATATCATAATAAAGCGTTTGGTAAGGTTTAATTGTACCATTCCCTTTATTTCCAAAACCTAAATATGAAGGTAAAACCAGACTGTTCTCTCCTCCATTATTGGTTAAAAGAAAACCCAATTTTACTCCATCGGGCAAATCACTTTTTGAAAGAATAAATGATTGTGCTCCCTTATTATCAAATACCGTTCCATCAGGAAGGGTGCCCTTTACTTGTCCGTAAATGGTTTCGTTCAACGATGGAGTAGTAGAAATTGTGCCCAAAGTTATATTTTTTATATACAATCCACTAGTATCTGATGTATATCCATTAGAAATTAGGTTTAAACTTTTAATAAAACTCTTCTCAGATTGAATTGATTTCCCATTAACTGAAATAACTTCGATATTGTATGCTAACGGAGACCAAATTGGGATTGGGCCAATAGCATTGCCTTCGTATCCTAATGATGATGGGAATACTATTAACGCGTTCTCTTTATCCTTCAAAAAAAGTAGCCCTTTATCAACACCTTCAATAAGGTTACCACTCCCTGCAATTACTTCGACTGGCAGAAATGAACGCACATTAGTGTCGAGGTCAAACTCTTTAGCAGCGCTTTTAATGTTTGTGTCAAAAACTAGTCCATTAAGAGTATACGCAACATACCAAAATGCAACTTCATCGCCACTAGCAATCTGATAGTTATAAACAGGGACATTTACATGAATGTATACTCCATTCTCCTTAGTATAGGAAAGTTCATTACTTTTCAGAAATGATTCAATAGTAGTATTGTTTGCATAAGTTTTTTCATCCTCTAAGTCTTTTTTACACGAAGGGGATATAAATACTATTGATAACAATAAGAAAAAATACGGGAATAATGTTAACCTGAGTTTCATCACAAAATCTATCCTTTTCCTTTTTTAACCTCCAAAAGTTCTACCTCAAAAACAACAGATGTGAATGGAGGGATAATTCCAGTTGAGCTTCCATTTTCGCCAAACGCTAATTTAGATGGAATTATAAACAACGATCTTTCACCCTCTTTCATCATACCAATAGCTTCTTCTAATCCTTCAATAACCTGCCATTTTTGACCATACACAAACTGGAATGGTTCGTTACGTTTTTTTGTTGAATCAAATATCTTATTATTAAAGAATCTCCCTTCGTAATTTACAGTAATGGTATCGCCAACAGCAACACTCTTTCCTTGACTTTTAACTACAGGAATGTAGTACAAACCCGAAGTGGTTGGAATTATTGCTAGTTTCTCCCCTTCCATATACTGTTTCAGTAGCACCTTTTCATAATCGCCAAAATCATTTATCCAGTTAAGAAATGCTTCTTTCTCTAGCTGGTATTGCTTTTCTGTCTGAACTTCCATCATTTTAATATCAACTCGCATTAAATCGCCCTTACCAATAAAACGAGGCATTTCAGTTTCTAGGGTCTTAATAAAAAATGAATCGGCAGGGAAATAGAAAGACGCACTATCACCAAGTGTAAGCATCATAAAACATTCGTCAATTGAGCCTTCACGTATTGGTTCTGTTAGCTGAAATTTTCGTAAACCTTGAAAAAATATAGAGTCTTTGATAGTTCGATACGAGATATTAACAGTTATAAAATTTGATACCTCAGGTTTTACAGTACCATCACCAAGGCTAATAAGTTTATAGTGAATTCCACTCTTTGTCAAAGAGAAACCCGAGAATTTTGAACTTTTATTCGAGCAGCCAAAAGCTAGCAGAATGATCAGTATGGATAAGAGTGCCTTGTAATTCTTCATTGGTATCTTATAAAATTTCTTTGTAAAGTTAACTAAACTAATTCGATCCTAATGATAAACGTTTAACATTTCAATATCATATACAATTATTGACCTCGGTGGTATCATTTTTAAATCGCCCTGTAAACCGTATGCCAAATGAGGTGGCAGTATAAATTTACCTTTTTGTCCTTTTCGCATTAGTTGAACGGCTTGCTCTAATCCTGATTCAACATTTCCTTTACCTACTCTAAACTTTTTTGGATTACTTGAATCAGTTTGATAGCATAATGTTCCATCTAAAAGCGAAACTCTGAAGGAATACTCAACAACATCTCCAACTTTAGCTAAACTATCATTTGAATTGCCCCAAACCAAATAGTACAATCCTGTTCCACTCTCTTTCATTCCATCAAGATTGTGCCTTTTAATATACCCTTCAATCAACGATCTATCTTGATCAACCAGTACTTTATTTATTTTGGTGAATGTTTTTCTTGCCTCAGTAAATTCTTTTCTACTAACCCGTTGCTCCTTACGCTTACATTCCTGAGATAGCAAGGGATAAACTAAAATTACTAAAATTATAAAGTACCTATAAATTTTACTCATTTAGCTTAGAAGAATAATACTTTAAAATAGTCTCAAAATTGCTTTCTACTTCGCTTAGCGACATAAACGACTTCCCTCCTGCAGCATTGGTGTGTCCACCCCCATTGTAATACTTTTGTGAAACCATATTTACAGGAAATGCACCCCTTGAACGTAATGAAACCTTAACAAAAGTATCGTGCTCAACAAAAAGTACTGAAAATATAATGCCTTTTATTGATAGCGGGAGGTTAACAAAACCCTCTGTATCACCCATTTTATGGTTAAATCGCTTTACATCCTCCTTTGTTAGCGTAATGCAAGCTGCTTTGTACTCTGGGAAAACTCTCATTTTTTCATTTAAAGAAAATCCCATAAGCCTCATCCTATCGGCTGAGAAATTATTATAAACAAGCCCTTGTACCCTCTCAACATCAACACCCTTTGAAATTAGATCACCAGCTATTTGAAAAGTTCTTCCCCTTGAGCATGCATAGCTGAAAGAGCCTGTATCAGTCATAATTCCAACGAACAAGCAAATAGCGGAATCAGTTGTAAAAACATCACTTCCAAAGGTAGAACTAAGTACTTCATAAACTAGTTCAGCAGTTGAGCTAACCTCTGTGTATGAGAACTGTAAATCAAACTGGTTTTCGGGAGTAGGATGATGGTCGATAAGAATTTTCTTCCCCTTTGATTGAGCAAGGATATCGCCCATTTCTTCGGTACGTTTAAAGCCATTGAAATCAAGGCAGATAATTGAATCGGCCTCAAGTATAGCCTTAGTCGCAATATTTTTCTTTTCGGAATACCTAACTACCTGATCAGTACCTGACATCCATGATAAAAATTCAGGGAAACCATTCGGTGTGACTGCAATAACAGGATATCCTAATTCCTTTAGTGCGTGGTATAAGCCTAAAACTGATCCAACTGCATCCCCATCGGGATTATGATGGGTTGTAATTACAATACTTTTAGAAGTATCGAGAATCTGTTTAAACTCTTTTATTCTGTTTGTTTCTGATTTTAAAAGCATTATACAAAATGATTTGAAATCAAAGATAAAATAAAAAACTTAGTAGCACGATGTAAAAATATTCGTTATTTTGTTAAAAAATACTGCATATGGAAGGAAAGCTAACTTTTGCTATGATTAAGCCTGATTCTTTTAAAAAAGATCATACAAGCGAGATTCTACTTGAGATTCTCAAAGCAGGATTTAAGCTAAGGGCTATTAAAATTACAATGCTTACTCTTGAAAAGGCTGAACAGTTTTATGCTGAACATCGTGGGAAAGAGTTCTTTGAACGATTAACAAAGTTTATGAGTTCAGGTCCAGTTATGGCACTAATTCTTGAAAAGCCAGATGCCGTTAATGAATACCGAAAGTTGATAGGCAAAACCGACCCAAAAGAAGCCCAAGAAGGAACTATACGACAGAAGTACGGAACTGACACAACGCATAATGCTGTTCACGGAGCCGATAGCTTTGAGCACGCTGAAAGGGAATGGAGCTTCTTTTTCTCAAAACGCGAAATACATTAACAGCCGAATCTTTAGATTAGGTCATACCCCCGTAAAGTACACACGGCGTTCGATTCTGAATGTTTTTTGTGTACTTTTAGTATTTCTATAAACTAGTTAGGTGCTATTTTGACAAGAGTCACATAAATAACTAAGCAAATGAAATTAGAAACAGAACGACTAATAATTAGACCGATTAAACTTGATGATAAGAACGAAATATTTGAATATCGTTCCGATACAGAAACAAATAAATATCAAGGATGGATTCCAAAAACAATTGCTGATGTGGAAACCTTTATTGGTAATATTTCAAAACAAATTAACGAACCAGAAACTTGGTTCCAATTTGTTCTCATCGAAAAAGAAACTCAAAAAGTAATTGGTGATATAGGGATTCACTTTTCAGACAAAGAAAATAAACAAGTTGAAATTGGATGTACTTTAAATAAAGTTTTTCAGAATAAAGGTTACGCCAAAGAATCTGTTAAAAAAGCAATTGATTATTTATTTAAAGAACTGAATAAGCATCGGATTATTACATCAATAGACCCTAATAATAAAAACTCAATCCGACTTGTTGAAAGTATTGGATTTCGGAAAGAAGCTCATTTTATTGAGAGTTTATTTATAAATGAAAAGTGGGTTGATGATTTGATATACGCATTGATAGAAAAAGACTGGGAAAAGATTAATAAATAAAAAACAGCACACAACACGTGGTTTAAAAATTGGGACTGATCTCCATGATTCAAGCTTCTTTTCCTATCTTTAGGTTGTTTTTAACGGTGGATATCTAAGCGGCTCCGAACTCCCCAACACTTCATGCCACGGAAACGTTTCTCAATTTGGTTGTATTTAACGTAACTGCTAGATAAAAATTATGTTTAAAAGACTCATAGACGATAATTTCCGGAAACCAAGAGGATTATTGGGTCGTTATATCATCAAGTTTTTAAAGAAGAATCAAATTGAATATGACGAGTTGGATTCTAAACTTCAGCTTAATAAGGACGAAGTTGTATTAGAAATTGGATATGGATTAGGTTACGGGATTTACGACTACTCAAAGAAAAACGATTGTACTTTTCATGGAATTGATTTTTCTCGACTTATGTACTCGAAAGCACTAAAGTTAAACCATGAGAAGGTAAAGAGTGGTAAAGTAATTTTACAATGCGCTGACTTCGATACGTATAATTATGAAAGCAACACTTTTCATTGCGTATATTTTTTGAATGTAATCTATTTCTGGGACGAAGTTCATAGTCGATTACAAAAGATATTCTCAATTCTCAAACAAAATGGGAAAGTAATTATTTTCATGGCAGATGCTGAGTGCTTAAAGAGTTACAAACAAACTAAAGGTAAAACAATATTCTACCTGCATAGTATTGGTGAAGTGGCTAAAGAAATGGAGAGTATAGGATATAAAGCCATTGAAACTATTGAGCATACTCAAGAAAAGAAATGCTACTACATAATTGGATATAAAAAGTAGAATGTTCAAATGCGCATAACAATTAACTCCACAGCTATTCAAACAACAAAAACGTTAGTAATAAAAAATAAACAAGCATGATATTACCCATTGTACCCTATGGCAAAGGTGTTCTACGGCAGAAATGCAAAGAGATTGATCAACATTATCCAGATTTAGAAATGCTAATTGAAAATATGTGGGAGACCTTATACCCTGCCGATGGCAGCGGATTAGCTGCACCTCAGGTCAACCACCCTATAAAGCTGTTTATCGTTGATAGCAAGATAATGTTCGATAAAATGGATCCGGAGGTTAGCGTAGAGCTATTTGATGGTGATGAAGGGATTAAAGAAACATTCATCAATGCAAAAATAAAGGAGTATTCCGATGATTTTTGGGTTGAAGAGGAAGGTTGTTTAAGTATACCTTCATTATCCGAAGAGGTTAAACGTTCTTGGACAATAACCATTGAGTATTTTGACAGAAATTTTCAAAAGCAGGTTACAACTTTTTCAGGTTTAACGGCAAGAGTAATACAGCATGAGTACGATCACACCAATGGGAAGTTGTACATAGATTATGTGAATCCAATTAAAAGAAAACTACTTAACAGAAAGCTTACTAAAATTATAAAAGGACAAATTGAGACAAAATATAAGATGGAGTAGGAAACTCTACCTTAAGCAGTTTATTTAAACACAATATCCCTTACAACGCTTTGTCCAAGGTAGCTATTGATGATTGTAATTACTTTTTGCTTGCTCATCTGAAGTTCATTTCGCAAAACTGATGATTTTAGCGTTACGGTTAATCTTCCACTTTTTAGGCTGACATTTTGGGTTAACACTGAAACATTATGACCCATTATCTTTCTCCAATCCTCATTTATCTTAACCTCGTAAATCTTCTCCTCCAGCCTATTCTCATGAATAAACTCCTTTATTGCATCGCCTAAAGATTTGATATTATGCTTACTCATGTTATTAAAGAATTTAGCTTCAATACTATTCTTTAAAGGCAATCTCTTCAACTGCTCCAGAGTTTACCCTAAATAGTTTATACCCCGAATGTAACCTTTCAAGAATTTCAGTTAATCGATCTTTGTTAGTATCGGTAATAAATATTTGACCGAATCCGTCATCAGAAACTAGTTTAATAAAATTTTCTACCCTGCTTAAATCAAGCTTATCGAAAATATCATCAAGTAAAAGTATAGGCTTTACCTTTGAAACGCTTTGCATAAACTCAAACTGTGCAAGTTTTAGAGCAATCAAATAAGTTTTCTGCTGTCCCTGAGAACCCTCTTTTTTTATTGGACGATCATTTAACATTAAAGTTAAATCGTCCTTATGAACTCCAACAGATGTGAATTGCAAAACTCGGTCTTTAGCAAAACTATTAGCTAACAGATTGCTAAAATCCTCGCCATCTAAATGTGATTGGTATAAAAGCTTGACTTTTTCATCAATACCCGAAATTATGCTGTAATACTTCTGAAAAATTGGAATTAGCTTATCTACAAAATCTTTCCGCTTACTATAAATTGTTTCGCCCATCATCACAAGCTGCGAATCAAGCACTTCTAGCAAGTCCTCGCTAAAGTTTCCTCTATCACTAATATCCTTCAATAGCTTATTACGCTGAGCAAGCACTCTATTATACCGAATCAACTCCTCAAGATAAATTCTATCAAATTGAGATATTACACCATTCACATACTTTCTACGCTCCTCGCTTCCCTCAATAATTAACGACAAATCGGCTGGTGAAATAATTACAAGGGGTAACAATCCCACATGGTCGGCCAATCGGGGATAATCCTTGCCATTTCGTTTAAACACTTTACCCTCATTTACCTTGACCGCACAAAAAATATTCTCATCATTACTATCCCTTTCGTATTGCCCTTGAATAATAAAGAAATCTTCGGAATGTTTAATGTTTTGGCTATCGGTTGGGTTAAATGCACTTTTACAAATTGATAGGTAATAGATTATATCGAGTAGATTGGTTTTACCTTGTCCATTATCACCAACAAAGCAATTAAGCTTTGAATGAAAACCAATATCAACCTGACTGTATGATTTAAAGTTAATTGCCGAAAGGTGTTTTAAAAACATAACCGTGTTATTCCAAAATTGAACCGACACAAATGTACATAAGAAAAGCTGCTAAACCAATCACAAAAATTACTGTAAAAATTTCCATATATCTTAAAAACCATTACTTTTGCGTCTGCTTTAATAAAAAAATAGAACTAGTATAATTATGGCAAAGGACAAAAAAGACACAACCGAAAATAGCGTTGAATCATTAGAGAATGCTTTAACAAGAACTGAGCAATACATTGAAGCCAATCAGAAAAGTTTAACAATTATTGTTTTAGCTATTGTAATTGTTGTTGGCGGATATCTTGGATATAAGAAATTATATTTAGCTCCAATGGAGAATAAAGCACAATCACAAGCATTTGCAGCTGAGCAGTACTTTGAAAGAGATTCATTTAAGCTTGCTCTTAATGGTGATGGTAACTATCTTGGATTCCTTGATATTATTGACAAATATGGTCCAACTAAAACCGCTAATTTAGCGTACTATTACGCTGGAATTTCATATAGAGGTCTTGGCAAGTATCAAGAAGCAATTACTTATTTAAAAAAGTTTAATGCTGGCGATTTAATTGTTACACCTTTAGCTTTTGGTGCAATTGGTGATTGTTACGTTGAACTTAGCAATTTAAACGAAGGGGTTAGCTACTACGAAAAAGCAGCAAACTATAAGGACAATGAGTTTACAACACCTTTATTCCTTAAAAAAGCAGGGGTTGTTTACGAGTCAATGAAAAAGTATGGCAAGTCACTTGAACTATACGAACAAATAAAGGGAAAGTACCCAAAATCTACAGAAGGTAGGGATATCGAAAAAGAAATTGCTCGCGCTAAAGCGTTACAAGGTCAATAGTCAAATAAATTTTGATATAGAACCAACCTTTAGAGGTTGGTTTTTTTTTACCTTTACTTCTCAAAACTATAAAGAATATGTCAACAAAGAATAAAAATCTTTCTGCGTACAACCCAAACGAAATTCCTTCAGCCAAGGGAATGATTTTTGGAATTGTTGTTTCTGACTGGAACTCGAATATTACCCATGCCCTACTCGAAGGCGCTTACGAAACCTTAAAAAAACATGGGGCAAAAAAAGATAATATCATAGTAAAACATGTTCCGGGTACATTTGAGCTTACTTTAGGCGCCCAATTTATGGCTGAGTATGCTGATTTGGATGCTGTTATTTGTTTAGGATGCGTTATTCAAGGAGAGACTCGTCATTTCGATTTTATCTGCCAAAGCGTTACCCATGGCATAACTGAGCTAAACATGAATTATAATATTCCATTTATTTTTGGAGTACTTACCACAGAAACCATGGATCAAGCAACAGCCAGATCGGGTGGAAAACACGGTAATAAAGGAATTGAAGCTGCTGTTACTGCAATTAAGATGGCTGCACTTCAAAAAGAGATGGAGGAAATGGAGGAATAGAATAAAGTTAAAAGTTGATAGTTAACAGTTAATAGTAAAAGAGATCTGATTTAAATCAGGTCTCTTTTTTCATTATTAATTCTTAATTATAAATTATTCATTTAAAAAACTACCATGCATTAAACAATCCGCTGATTAAACGTTCTCTCTTTTGCTCATCGGTCATCATCTCATATTTGCGTTTCTCCTCCTCTATCGCTTTGCGCTTCTTGTCCTGCTCTTTTCTGATAGCATCCATGTAACGAGCAACAATTCTATCTTTTAAGAACTTTTCAGCTACAGTAGGGAATAGTTCAAGCAGAAGTTCCTCCTTCTCGTTTGAAGCAAGTTTAGCATCTCCAAACTCTTTAAATACGGGATTTGGCTGTTTTTTATACTTTGAAGTATCGTAAGGAATTTCTTCCCTTGTGCCTGCAATTTGTAAACGGAATTCAGGATCAACTGGAATTGGGGTTTTTCCGTAAACACCTTTAACTAGGTTTACATACTGAATTGATTTGTTTGTATAGAATGGAACACCTTTATTCTCATCAATAACGCAGTTTACAGCCTGAACGCCAACAATTTGACTTGTGGGTGTAACCAATGGAGGACATCCCGAAGCAAGTCTTACTGTTGGTATAATTTCAAGAGTTCTAGGTAGAAGTTGTTCTAGTTTAAGCTGTTTTAGCTGAGCCAGCATATTGGTGTACATTCCACCAGGTACTTCGGCATGTTTAACATTCTCGTCAGGATCTGGGAAATTGAAATATTTCTCAATTGCTAAGCAATTCTTAAGTAGCTCATCGTACTTCTCCTCTTTTGCAAATGAAATTGCATCATCAAAAAGTTTATCTATGTTGGCAGGAAGAGAATCTTTTGTGATATCAAATTCTATTGGGAAGAGCTGATAGCTATCAAAATCTTTCATCTCCTTACGAATCTCAACAAGCTCCTTATTTATCTTAACAACAGCATCAAGATTTACTCCAGTATCAATATCCATTTTTTTGCAGAAAATCTGGATAATCTCAAATGATGGCGCAGCAGGGCCACCAGCAAAACTCATAATTGCAGTATCTACAATATCAACACCCTTAATAATTGCCGTAAGGGTTGCTGCTAACCCGTAACCAGGTGTACAATGAGTATGAAAATCAACAGGAATATTGAGCTCCTTTTTAAGAGCAGTAATAATTTCACTTGAACGTTCTGGGGTTACCAAACCTGCCATATCCTTTAAAGAGATCATATCGGCACCCATTGCCTCAAGCTCTTTTGCCTTTTTTACAAAGTAATCGATGCTAAATATCTTCTTTGGTAATGGTTTTCCCTTAAGCACAGATTTAATCCTATCCATATGCGAAAACTTAGGATCAACTGTATAGCATACAGTAGCGTCGGCCATTCCACCGTTTTCTTTAACGTATTTAATAGTACTTCGGATATTATCGGTATCGTTCAACGCATCGAAAATTCTCATAATTGAGATCCCCGATTTCACAGCGTTTCGGTTAAAACCTTCAATTACTTCCTCTGGATATGGGTTATACCCAAACAAATTTCTACCTCTTGACAGAGCAGTAAGCTTGGAGGTATCGCCAATTACACTTTTAATCTTCTCTAGCCTCTCCCATGGATCCTCATTTAGATAACGCATTACCGAATCAGGTACAGCGCCACCCCAAACCTCCATTGCGTAAAAACCAGCCTCCTTAAAAAGCGGAAGAACCCTATCGACTTGTTTTTGATTCATTCTGGTTGCAAACAACGATTGTTGACCATCGCGTAGCGTTACATCTCGGATTAAAAGCTTTCTGTTCATATCATTAAGTGAATTTTGTATTCTTTATTTAGCAACAGCGAATTAACAAAAATGGTTGTGATTTAGCGCATTTTTTGCTTAGGCTTAAAAACATGGCTATATAACATAAAGAAGTTAATAGTTAAAAGATAAAAGTTAAAAGTTTGTAGGTAAATGGGGCTAATAAAAAAAGCGCAACCAGAGTGGCTGCGCTTTCTTAAATAGATTAATATATTATTTACGTTTGCTTTTTTGAATTTCTTGCTGTTTTGCAATCTGTTCTAGTTTCTCTTGGAACCTAGATTTCTTAACAGGTTTCTTAGCATTTTCATGCAGTTTTGCTAATATTGCTTCATCGTCAACAAACCTTCTAATTACATAGGTCTGAATTAAAGTAATTAGGTTCGCTAAAAAATAGTAGTAGCTCAAACCTGCTGCATATTGGTTGAACCAAAGAATCATCATTATAGGCATTAGGTAAACCATCATAAACTTCATGCCAGGCATTTGAGCATTGGTATCGCCCATTTGATCAGCGTTTTGTTTTGAGGTAATAAACAACGAAACTGCCATCAATAGTGTAAACAAGCTGATATGGGCACCATACATTGGTATTGTAAATGGAAGATTCAAAATCGAATCATACGACGAAAGATCATCTGCCCAAAGGAAACTTTGCTGGCGTAGCTCAAATGATGCAGGGAAGAAGCGGAACATTGCAATCAAAATAGGGAACTGAATAAGCAATGGTATACACCCACCCATTGGATTAACTCCAACTTTCCTATACAGCGCCATTATGGTTTGCTGTTTCTTCATTGCATCTTCTTTCTTCGGGTATTTAGCATTAATCTCATCAACCTGAGGTTTAAGGACACGCATCTTGGCAGAACTCAAATACGACTTATAGGTTAATGGGAATAGAATAATCTTAATGAATAGCGTTAACAAAAGGATTATTAAGCCATAGCTAGCTATCCTACTTCCAAGAACATTAAACACTGGGATAACCATATACCTATTTACCCAACGAATAATCCAACGGCCAAGAGGTACCACTTTCTCAAAACCCATGTTATAGCTCTTAAGAGTTTTAAAATGGTTAGGTCCAAAATAGATACTTAAACCAATGGTTTCGTCAACACCATCTTTTAAAGGAAGAGAAATCCTACCATTAAACTCTTTAAGATTAACATCGTTCTTTAAGGTTTTAGACTTAAGATTTGCCCCCTCAAACCCATTTTTTGCAACGAGAATGGATGAAAAGAATTGATGCTTATAAGCAATCCATTTAACTTTTGTAGTTAAATCTTTCTTTTCTTCATCCTTCATTGCGCTTAGCTCCTCATACTCGTCGTTGGGGTAGTTAAAGGCAATGTTTGTATATTTATTCTCGTTGTCGGCTCCCTTCTCGAGCTGAGGCATTTTCTGGTTCCAGTTCAAGTCAATTGTACCAACCCTACCGCTAACAACATTATTCATTCCAACAAAATGGATATCAAAATCAATAAGGTAGCTCTGGGGTTTAACGGTATAGATGTACTCAATATATGAATCCTGCCCTGCGCTGAGTTTCATCACAAGCTTCTGAGAATCTTTTTCGGCATTAATCTCAGATTCTGTTCTATCGGGTGTGAAATATAAGTTTTGGGTTTGAATATCATTATTATTTCCCCAAAACTGTAAACCAAAAACATTTTCCTCTCCAGAAAAAAGAATCAAAGGTTGACCAGTATAAGTCTTAAACTTTTTAAGTTCAACTGAATAAATTCTTCCACCATGATTTGTAACCTTAACCTTTATTAGGTCGTTTTCAATGGTCACAAATTTTTCTTCACCATTAAGGGCTGGTGCAAAAGAACCAAGCTGTTCGATTTGCTTTTTTACTTGAGCTGAATCATTCTTTTGAGCTTCATTTACTAATTCCTCAGCACGTTGCTGTTGAATCCTATCTGCAGTAACTCTCTGAATAGAGTCATTTTTGCGCTGCATGGCAGCAACTTGCTCTTTCGATGGGGTATTTAGGTAGCCAAATAAAATAAGTATCACAACAATTATGACTAACCCGATAATCGTATTCCTATCCATTTTATATGTAATATATTAATTATTAGACAAAAAGAAGCCGCCCTTCAAAAAAGAGCGGCAACAAAGGTAATAATTTATCGAATAGCTATTTACTATTTTCTAATGCTGCTTTAACAAAGTTTACGAATAAAGGATGAGGGTTAACCACTGAGCTTTTATACTCAGGATGAAATTGCACACCCACAAACCAAGGATGTTTAGGGATTTCGACAATTTCTACTAACCCAGTCTCTGGATTTGTTCCTGTTGGAATCATCCCAGCCTTTTCATATTGTTCTAGGTATGCATTGTTAAACTCATACCTATGGCGATGACGTTCATGAATCTCCGTTTTTTGGTAAGCTGCTGCAGCTTTTGTACCTTTCTTAAGAACGCAAAGATATGCTCCAAGCCTCATAGTTCCTCCTTTATCGATAATTCCCTTTTGCGATTCCATAAGGTCAATTACAGGATTAGAGGTATTACGAACCATTTCGGTTGAGTTAGCATCCGCTAAACCTAATACATTTCTTGCGAATTCTATAACAGCACACTGCATACCTAAACAGATACCTAAAAAAGGAATACCCTTCTCGCGTGCATACTTTGCTGATAAAATTTTACCCTCAATTCCTCGATGTCCAAATCCTGGAGCAACAATAATGCCTTTTAGCTCCCCAAGTTTTTCGTCTAGGTTTGTTTCGAGGATAGTTTCTGAATGTATCGACTGAAGTTCAACCTTACATTCATTTGATGCACCTGCATGTATTATTGACTCAACAATTGATTTGTAAGCATCGGGAAGTTCAACGTATTTCCCAATCAAACCAATCTTTATCGTCGATTTTGGATTCTTAAGCTTATTGATAAACTGTTTCCAAGCAGCTAAATCGGGCTCGCCCTTAACTGGGAGATTAAGCTTGCGCAAAACAGTTAAATCCAACTTTTCATCAAGCATCTTAAGGGGAACCTCATAGATTGTCTTAACATCTATAGATTCAACAACTGCCTCAGGTTCAACGTTGCAGAACAAGGCTACTTTTCTACGAAGATCATCGTTTAAAGTCTTTTCTGTTCTAAGAACCAAAACATCTGGCTGAATCCCATTTTCAAGTAAAACTTTTACCGAATGTTGCGTTGGCTTAGTCTTTAATTCACCTGATGCTGAAAGATAAGGAACCAAGGTTAAGTGAATAAATACTGAATTGGTTGGACCTAACTCCCATCTTAGCTGACGAACAGACTCGATGTATGGTAACGACTCAATGTCACCAACAGTACCCCCAATCTCTGTTATTACAACATCGTACTTATGCTTTGTTCCAAGGAGTTTAATTCGCCCCTTTATTTCATCAGTAATATGAGGGATTACCTGAACAGTTTTTCCAAGATACTCACCCTTACGCTCCTTGTTTATAACAGATTGGTATATTCTACCTGTAGTAACATTATTAGCCTGAGTAGTTGGCAGATTGATAAACCTCTCATAATGTCCTAAATCGAGATCTGTTTCGGCACCATCCTCAGTAACATAGCATTCGCCATGCTCATAAGGGTTTAGTGTTCCTGGATCGACGTTGATATATGGGTCGAGTTTTTGAATTGTAACCGAGTAACCCCTGCTTTGCAGAAGCTTAGCTAGGGATGCTGAAATGATACCTTTACCTAATGACGAGGTAACACCTCCGGTTACAAAGACGTATTTGGTGTTGTGTGGCATTGGATGAATTTATTATTGGAGTTTTACTAGTCTAAATCGAGTTTATCGATCATTTTAATTTTCTCCTCAAGCAATTTCATCTCCTCTTTCCCCTTCTCAATCTTATGCTCAACATCCTTAATCATCTGTTCAGCATTTTTAGATTTCGTAAAGAAACCTATATTGTTCTCCCAAAGGGTAATGTCGTTTTCAATTTGTCTGAGTCTATTGAAAAGTTTATCGCGTTCCTGACGAACTTTATTCTCCTGACGAGGATTACCATGAACATTATCAAGCTTTGACTTGAATTTTAAAAGATTTCTCTTTGACTCGTCAATTCTTAAGTTCTCAAAATGCTTATTGAGAGCATCTCTATAACGTTTCTGAATCGATTCTTTCTGTTGAATTGGCACATAGCCAATTTCTGCCCAACGACGCTGAAATTCTTTTAAAGCATTTAAGTTGTCCTCAACTACCTCAACAACCTGATAGTTCTCAATTTCTGCAATTAATACTTCTTTAGCTTTTAGATTATCCTCGTATTTATTATCGATTTGAGCAAAATGCTTTTGTTTCTGATTAAAGAAAAAGTCGCAAGCAGCACGGAATCGTTTCCATAGCTCATCACTATGTTTACGGGGTACTGGACCAATTTCTTTCCAGCGTTTCTGAAGGTTAATTAAATCCTCTGTTACTTTTTTCCACTCGTTGCTTTCTTTTAACGATTCAGCCTGAATGCAAAGTTCAGTTTTTAGCTGTAGGTTGCTTTGCTGCTCTTCCCTTGCATCAGCATAAAAGTCGCGCTTATTGCTAAAGAAAGCATCGCAAGCTAGCCTAAAACGTTCGTAAATCTTGTTGTTATCCTTTTTAGGTGCAAAACCAATGGTTTTCCAAACCTTCTGAAGTTCAATCATCTCTTTTGAGCGCTTATTCCACTCCTTATTCGATGAAATTGATATAGTAGATAACTCTTCAGCTTTCTCACAAAGAGCAGCTTTTGCCTCTAGATTATGCTTTTGTTCATCGCGCAATCCTTCAAAATACTCCTGATGTTTTTTATTGATTTTTGTGGTAACCTCTTTGAACCGCTCCCACACTTCAGTCCTATGCTCTTTTAAAACAGGACCAATTTCTCTCCACTGGTTGTGATACTTTTGAAGTTTTTTGAAAGCATTTATTACCGAAGGCTCAATTAATAGCTCTTCAGCTTTTTCGCATAGAACAATTTTTTCCTCAAGATTTCGCTTAAGATCAATATCGCGAAGCTCTTTATTGATTTTTACAAAATCATAAAAATTCTGAACGTGGTGATGATAGGTCTCCCACAAATCGTTTAAATTAGTTTGTGGAACAGGACCAATTTCACGCCAACGCTGTTGTAATTCTCTAAACTCTTGGAAAGTTTGATTAACCGAATCGCTTTTATTAACAAGCTCTTTTATTCTTTCAATAATCTGTTGTTTTTCCTCAAGGTTATGTTGTTTCTGACCCTCTAAATCGCGATTATACTTTGTACGTAAATCTCTGTATTCCTTTAATAGCTCCTTTATCTGAGGTTCATATAAATCTTCTGGGATTGAGAATTGATCCAATGCACCTCCAGCATCAACGAACTCTTTTCGTTTTTTCTCAATCTCCGCTTTATGCTTCTTATAGAAATTGATTTTAATGCTTTCAACATCAGCTCTGATTTGTTGAACTGATTTCTCGTTTAGAATTACTTTAAGTGCTTCTACCAGTTCTTCTTTTGTCATCGCGGAGTAGTCGTGAAGATGTGTAGGTGATTCTTCACCCTCATCCTCTGAAAACTCATCAGATTCATCCTCGTCAATATCAGCAACCTCACCCAAATCAATTGGTTTAAGGTTCTCATCTAATTCCTCATCATCTTCATGCGATGTATGAGCTGATTTTGTTTCTACTATTGGATTACTTTCGTTACCATTCGAAGCTGGTTGCTTCTCCATTTCAGTGTTACTTTCGGAAGAGACCGTGGTATCTTCGGCATCGCCGAACTTCTGATCCATATTGGGATCATTCAGATCTTTAGTGTTCATGAGCTACGTTTAATTAACTAACTGTATCGCAACAGTTTATTTCAAATTAGTTTAAACAAATACAAGTCACGAAAATAAGCATTCTGAAGTAACACTCAAACATTTTCAGCAAAAAACTACAATCTGCGCGAGATTTATAGGGAATTGACATTTCAACTTATTCAGATATTAAAGAACATTTAATTACCACATTCTATCGGAGTTAGTAATAATTCCTAATGTTTTCTAAATTTGCAGAATAATCCGAATATAATGCGAATCGATATAATTAGCGTATTACCTGAGTTGCTAGAAAGTCCTCTAGGCCATTCAATCATAAAAAGAGCTCAAAAGAAGGGACTGGTTGAAATTGTTCTAAACCACTTAAGGGATTACTCCTCAAATAAGCATAAAACCGTCGATGATTATGCCTTTGGTCCAGATGCAGGAATGGTTCTTATGGTTGAACCTGTTTATAAAGCGATTGAAAAACTTAAAAGCGAACGAGTTTACGACGAAGTTATTTATACATCACCAGATGGTGAGCCTTTAACTCAAAAACTAGCAAATCAGCTGAGCACAAAAAAGAATATCCTTATTCTCTGTGGTCATTATAAAGGGATTGACCATCGTATCCGGGAACATTTAATTACCCGCGAAATATCAATTGGCGATTATGTTCTGTCGGGCGGTGAACTTGCTGCTGCAATTATTGTTGATAGCGTTGTTCGCCTAGTTCCAGGTGTATTATCAGACGAAACCTCTGCCCTAACCGATTCATTTCAGGATAATCTTCTAGCACCTCCTGTATACACTCGACCTGCAGAATTCAATGGCTGGAAAGTTCCAGATATTCTTTTATCGGGTAACTTTAAGGAAATTGAGAAATGGCAAATGCAGCAGGCAATTGAACGAACAAAAAAACTCAGACCCAACCTACTTCAAGACGAGGAGTAGGAATTTTACACATTTCACAGTTTTTTTTCTGTTAAATACTTCCAAAATCTTTTTGGCATGAAGTTTTGTTGACACTTTAGGTTAGTTCTCTCCCTAATAGCAATCTGCTTAAAGTATGTTTTCCACATTTCCTGCCACTGGTTTTCATCGGGATGAGTTGCATTCGCATTTAGTTGACCAGAAATTAAATTAAAAGCGGGGTTATCAATCTCTATCTGCTCCAGTTTTTTTGTATCGAAATAAAACCCATAGCTCCTTTTTGTATCGTAAATCAACCAAGGTTCATCAGCAAAACGTGTACGAAAATGACCTGTTATTAGAGGCAAAATATCATACTTTGGAGATATGGGCGCAAACCAAGTTCCATCTACTGCCTTTTCAAATCGAAGGAACATCAAGGTGTGCTGAGCCTCACGTAAAACCTTTTTCTCGAGTTGACTGACTTTTAGGACTGATTGGTTGGCAAAATTTGTAGCAATACAAACTTTTTGAGAAAATAGCTCTTTACAGTAATCGAGAATGATTAACTCAACCTTCTCATCAAGAGACAAAAAAGCGTGAAACAGCTGCTCACAGGTTAAAAGTCCTCCATATTTCTTTACCCCATCCCAAACACGTGATGCTTTATTCTCATCAGTTTCAACATATACAGTCTCTCCAAAAAGAACTCCAGTTTTCGTAGGGCTAATAATAGCATCAGGCCATTGTTTTAAACTATATGACTGAAATACTACCGTAAGCAAACCGGGAAAAGTGCCGTCATAAGTGTATTGAAGCATCTATTTGAAATTTTGAGAATTAATTAGCGTCAGTTCGATATAAGGTGTCATTGGCTTCGCCGAACTTGCCCTTTGGGCTTCGGTTCTGAGCGAAGCGAAGGATCAAATTATTTAGAAAGCAGATGCTTCTCCGTCAACTGACGGATCAGCATGACAAAACAAAAATCCAATGTTATAATGAGAATCAATATGTTATGCTTAAATCGCACTCGTATTAATTAAAAAGTTATTGGGATTTCTTCTTTTTCAAATTGTATTCTTTACAGAATTCGCTAACACCACATTCCAAGCATTTAGGTTTACGAGCAATACAAACATAACGACCATGAAGAATTAACCAATGATGGGCAATAGGAATCAACTCCTCAGGAATATGAGCAACAAGTTGCTTTTCAGTTTCAAGTGGAGTTTTTGCATTATAGCTAAGACCCAACCTTTTTGCTACCCTAAAAACGTGAGTATCAACTGCCAGCGCAGGCTTTTTGAAAGCAACCGACGCAACGACATTTGCCGTTTTACGACCTACTCCGGGTAATTTTTGGAGCTGATTAATATCTGAAGGAACAATGCCTCCAAAATCAGTTACTAACATCTTTGCCATTCCTGAAAGGTGATTTGCTTTACTATTAGGATACGAGCACGACCTAATCAGCTGAAATATATCAGGCACTTCCGCATTGGCAAGATCATTTGGTGTTGGATACTTTTTGAAAAACGCTGGGGTTAACATGTTTACACGCTTATCGGTGCATTGTGCCGATAAAATAGTTGCAACAATCAATTCATACGGAGTTGAATAGTCCAATTCCGTTTCAGCAACTGGCATGTTAACCTTAAAATAATCGATGATTTTAGCAAAACGCTCTTTTCTAGTCATTGTCAATTTAATTCATTCAACAAAAATAATAGAATTAGTAAATTGAACCGGGCGCTTAGTTGATGATTTTGAGAATTATTCTATTTCATTAAAAGAAATATAAAATGTTGTACCCTTATCTTTCTTGGATTCAAACCAAAGCTTTGCATTAATTAGCTCTGAAAGCCTTTTAGCAATTGTCAAACCTATTCCAACACCCTCGTACTCACGCTCTAAACTCTCCTGCTCTTGACGAAATGATTCAAAAATTAGCTCCTGCGATTCCTCTGAAATTCCTATCCCTGTATCTCGAATAAAAAAGTTTACACTTCTTGCATTAACCTCAAATCCAATTGTTATAACTCCTTCCTTTGTAAACTTAATTGCGTTATCGAGAAGCTGAATCATTATTTTCTTCAACAAATTGGCATCTATATTAAGCTGTGTAATACTATTTATTCGATAATTACAATTTAAACTTATCATTCCATTACAATCGTTGATTCTCGGAAGATATAAATTAAATATCTCATCAATAATCAATTTCGGATCTACCAAAGTGGCAGAAATATGTACCTGGTTTGTAGTAATATGGGCTAATTCAACAAGATTATCGATAGTTGAAAGGAGTTGATAGGAATTATTTTTTATTAGCATTAAATAGTTCTGCTTCTCAGCCGTTGTGATATTCTCTTTTACAATAAACTCAGACAATCCAACTATTCCATTGAGAGGAGTTCGTATCTCATGCGATATATTCCTCAGAAAATTACTCTTCAACTTATTGGCATTCTCTGCTTCCTGCTTAGCCTTTTCAAGATCAATATTAACCTGCTCCAGGTTCTCTTTTTGTTTTTTGATCTCAGTATTCTTTAATAGTAAAGATTCTCTTGATTTTCGTACAGAGAAATACATTACAATAAAAAGAATACTTACAGTAACAAACAGTAATGCAACGATAGTTAAAAGAATATTAATATACCTTTGCTTTTGAAGACGAACAAGGTTTAACTCACTATTCCTTTTTTCAACTTTTAGCTCATCATCAAGCTTCTTAATGCTCCCATAATCTTGGATGTTATATATAGTCTTATAATACTCAAAGAATTTGCAATGATAATAAAATGCCATTTTAAAATCGTTTAGATTCTCATATGCTTTCGCAAGCAATTCAAAAGCATTCATATACGATTCCTTCGAGTTGGATTTCATCGAATACTCCTCCGCTTTGTGCAAGTATTCAATAGCCTTTCTATAATCTTTGAGGTAGCTATATAGATTCCCTAGAGTAACATAAGTTCTTGTAAAACCAACAATATCGGATGACTTTTCGTTATAGTATAATGCCTTTTCAAGGTACTCTTTGGCTTTCTCGGGATTATCAAGTGCAATGTATATCTTCCCTAAATTCTCATAAGATCTACCAACATTAATGTACTCTTCATACTCAATCTCAAGCACAACCCCTTTATCATAATAGTTTAGAGCTTCCGTATAATTACCCATTTTAAAGTATAGATTCCCTATATTTGCAAATTCAACCCCCAATAATGCTTTATTATTCTTCCTCTCGGAAATTTTTATTGCATGCTTAAAGTTATCAAGGGCCGAAGTGTAATCAAATAATCGGGAGTAAATCAATCCAAGCAGGTTGAAAACCAAATCTTGGTTTTCTATTACATTCTCTTTCTCATAAAAATCTTTAAGTAAAAGAATTTGTTCTAAAGCTTGGTTGTAATTTCCTGTTTCCCAAAGCGCATTAGCTAGGTTGTATGTTAATCGAGGGAAAAATGTTTTATAGTCAATCTCCTTACCTAAATCTAAAGCTTTCTGATAGTATTTAACTGAGGAATCACCTTCGGACTTTGAATGGTAATAATCACCCAAAATACTGTAAACATCAAACTCGTCTCGGAAATTGCCTGAAGTTTTAATCAACGGAATTAAATGGTATAGAGCTATTCTGTTCGAATCTACCTCTAGAAGTTTTATATCACTGTTAATAAATTTTATTGTACTCTGAATTTTAATCTTACTACTATCAAATTTATTAAACATTTCAGATGGCTGAGCAAAACATACTATTGGCTGAATAGAAACAACCAGAAGTAATGAATTTTTTATAAGATTTTTAATCATAATATTTTTCACCAACCATTTTTATTTACAAATTTAATTGAATAGCGATATGAAACAGGATTTAGATGATTAATTTTGAGCCGATTTTAAACAATTATCAATCAAATTCTATTACCATTTGGCACCAATTTACCTACAAGTCGAAAGTCTCACCAAATCCTTTGGAGATCTTGAACTATTTAAAGATATAAAATTTACCGTTGAAGAAGGTCAACGGGTTGGTATTATTGCAAGAAATGGTGCTGGAAAAACATCATTACTAAAGATTTGCGCTGGTAAAGACACCCCTGACTCGGGCAATGTAGTTTATAAAAACGACCTACATACCGGTTACCTCGAACAGGAGCCAACTCTTGTAGAATCAGCAACAGTGATAGAAAACGTATTTTCATCAAACGATCAAATAGCTAATGCAATAAGAGCATACGAAAAGGCTTTACTAATTGATAACAAAGATCTTTTACAACATGCTATTGAGGAGATGGACAGGCTCTCTGCATGGGATCATGAGGTTAAGGCGCGCCAAATACTATCAAAACTTCGCCTTGACGAATTCAACAAAAAGGTTTCTCTTCTTTCCGGGGGTCAGAGAAAAAGGGTGGCTCTTGCATCTGCTTTAATAAACAACCCCGATTTCCTCATACTTGACGAACCAACCAACCATCTGGATTTGGATATGGTAGAGTGGCTAGAGGAATATCTTCTTAAGAATCGTTATACAATTCTAATGGTTACCCACGATCGTTTCTTCCTCGACAAGGTTTGTACAGATATTATAGAGTTCGATCAAAAACAGCTATACTGGTATAAAGGGAATTACGCATATTTTCTCGAGAAGAGGCAAGAACGCATAGCCTCTCAGAATGCTGAGGTTGAGAAAGCAACCAACCTACTTCGCAGAGAATCAGAATGGATGGGGAGAATGCCTCAAGCAAGAGGCACAAAAGCCAAGTATCGAATTGATGCATTCTATCAGCTTAAAGAGAAGGCTAGTCAACGTAGAGATGACTCTGAGGTTGAAATCAATGTTAAAACTACCCGACTTGGGAAAAAAGTGCTAGAACTTAAATCGATATCCAAAAGGTTTGAGGATAAAACTATACTTAACGAATTCTCATACACATTTGGGAGAAACGAAAAACTAGGAATAATTGGGCAGAATGGAACAGGAAAAACTACGTTCCTAAATATAATTACAGGAAATCTTTTACCAGATTCGGGTACTGCCGAACTTGGAGAAACTGTTGTAATTGGCTATTACAAACAGGAAGGGATAAAAATTCGTGAAGATCAGAAAGTAATAGATGTTGCACGCGAAATTGCAGAAGTTGTTACCCTTGGTGATGGAAAAACACTATCCGCATCACAATTCCTTAATCTTTTCCTTTTTTCGCCCGAAACACAATACGGGTTTGTATCTAAGCTTAGCGGTGGCGAAAAAAGAAGGTTGTACCTTCTTACCATCCTAATGCGTAATCCCAACTTTTTAATTCTCGATGAGCCAACCAATGATCTTGACATTTTAACTTTAAACGTTTTGGAAGATTACCTCCGAAACTTCAAAGGGGTTGTCATTGTTGTATCGCACGACAGGCACTTTATGGATAAGGTTGTTGACGGACTATTGGTATTTGAGGGGAATGGCGAAATAAGTGGATTTCCAGGAAGCTACTCCGAGTACCGTGAATGGGTTAAAGAAAATGAAGAAAACCAAACAAAAGAGTTAAAAGTAAGAACGCACGAAAAACTAGAGAAAATAAAACCTGAAAAACAAAAATCGAAAAAACTTACATTTAACGAAAGGCGAGAACTTGAAACCATAACTTCCGAAATTGCTAAACTTGAAGAAGAAAAGGCTAACCTTGAGATTGAAATGAATAGTGGAAGTCAATCACATGATGAACTCACAAAAAAATCTGCACGGTATAGCGAGGTTTTAAAGCTATTAGATTCCAAGAGCGAAAGGTGGTTTGAACTAAGTGAAATTGAATAGTTTTATACCCTTATACCTACAATTAACATGTCATCAACTTGTGGAAAACTCCCTTGCCACTCTTCAATTCTTTCTTTAATAATTCGTTTTTGATCTGATATACTAAGATCCGCGATTTCAAGTACCATCTTTTTAAATCTACTCGATAAAAACTTTGTTCGTTCTTTCCCTCCAAACTGATCGGTATACCCATCCGTCATTAAATAAATCATGTCCGACTTATTGAGCTGAAAGGATCGGGTTAAGAATGAAATCTTTTCGAATAATGGAGATTTGCCAATAGAATACTTATCAGCTTCAAGCTGAATTACTTTTCCGTCTCTACAAATGAGTACTTTTATTTTAGCGCTTGAATATTTCATTAGCAAACTTTCAGTATCTATTGAACAAACTGAAATATCCATTCCATCCTTGTCCTGTAAATTATTATCGGTATGACTTAATGCAGCTATTACCTGATGGTTTAATCGGTTTAGCACTTCTCCTGGATCAGAAACCTCTTGCTCAACAATCACTGTGTTTAAAAGGTTGATTCCCATTATGCTCATAAATGCACCAGGGACACCGTGCCCCGTACAATCAGCTACTGCTACAATTGAATTTTTCTGACTCTTATTCACCCAATAAAAGTCGCCACTAACAATATCAAGTGGTTTAAAAAACACAAAGCTATTGGGAATTACCTCAATTATTTCATTTTTGTTAGGCAGCATAGCTGTCTGAATATGCTCGGCATATGCAATACTATCTGTAATATTTTTCTTTTGCCTAATTATTTCGTCACGCTGATTTATTGCCAACCCCCGTTGAATCTCAAGATCATCCCGCTGGGCTTCTATCTCCTCCCGTTGTGCTTCTATTTCCTCCTTCTGCTGCAATATTTTAGAATTCCTTATAACGAGTTCATTGTTGGCTGTAATCTTAATTCGAAATAAGATATATAGCGATATGATCACTAATACTGAAAGTCCAATTGTTATAAGGTAAAATATCTGGAAAATACTTTTGCGTTTAATTTTAGCATCCTTTAACTCATTTTCAAGGGTTAACAATTTCAGATTCTTGTCTTTCTGCTCAACCTCGTATTGAATCTTTAACGATTCAATCTTATCATTAAGTTTACTTTTATTGAGCGAATCGTTTAATTGTTGATAATTTGATAAATATTGGTAAGCTAAGTTAATATTACCCGTATTCTTATAGATCGAATGCAATTGGCTTAAAACCAGCAATCTTGTTTGGTCGTTTTCTGGCAAACTATCAAGAAGGTTTTTTGCCTTAAGGGCAAATTCAATAGCTTTTGGATAATCATTTTGGTTTTGAAACAGTTCAACAATTTCTGAATAACAAACAACTTCATCATAAACTTGGCGAGTTTTCTTAAATAGTTTCAGGGCTTCAACTAAATGACTATATGCTAAACGGTATTCTTTATTCTCGGTGTGAATATTACCTATATTGGCCAAGCATTGTCCCTCTCCAATTTCATATCCAATTGATTCGTAAGACTTAAGAGCTTGGTTATAGTAATCAATTGCTTTCGAATAGTTTCTGCGCCTCTTTTCAATAACCCCTAAATTTTGAGTTGCAATTATTATACCCTTTAAGTTTTTTGCTTTTTCAAAGGCTGTTATTGCCTTTTTGTAGTTTTCCTCGGCTTCATTATAGTAATTCTGATACAAATAAAAATTTCCAAGCCTTCCATATAATTTACCGGCTTCGTTAGGGTATTTATTCTCATTGATATATTCACTTGCTTTCTTAAGATGATAAATTGTTTTATCGTTAAGTTCAATTTGGATATATAGATTTCCCAAATTACTATTGGACGTTAAAATAAGTAATGAATCGTTTTTTTCGTTTGCAATTTTTAGGCACTCTAGCAAATAATCCTGTGCTTTTGAATAATTAGAAACATCTAAATACAAGTAAGCCAATCCATTCGAGGCTTTAAATTTTAAATTTTCATCCTGAGCAAGCTCAAGGCATTTGCTATAAAACAAGACTGATGAGTCAGTATTCGAGTTGTAATATGAGGTTGCTAGTTTATAAGATGTAGAGGCTTTAGTAGAATCGCAACTATCAGAATTTATTATTCTTTTAAGGCTGTCGATATTTTGAGAAAGGATTGTGCTGCTTTGACAAAATAATAGAACAAATGAAAAAGCAATAGCATGTTTCATAATGAGCAGGTTAGAGCAATAAAGATATTATATTCCTAACAATCTTACATACACTTAACTACCAAATATTTTTTGGAATCTTTAATAATTCGATACCTATTATCAATTCTATATCCTATTATCCAAATAATATCATCACCAGATACAAGCACATAAACATTATCTTTATCTACAAGTGAAACCTTTTGATCGATAAGGAAATCACTCACTTTCTTATAATTATCCATTCCAAAGGGGACAAATCGATCACCGGGTTGCCAAGGACGAATGGTCAAAGGAAACTTTAGCTTATCATAATCCAATACAGCGACTCCTCTATTTTGTGGAATTTCAAATGAGGAATCGTATTCAATAATTCTAAAACTAAGACTAACAGGGCAATCAATAACCTTGCAACCGCTTTCAATTTTGATTGAGACGGGTTCATTTTCTTTACGCTCAGAAACAATCAAATAATCTCTGTCGCGAAGTAGCTGATGAGTTGAAGAATAAAATATTTTGCCCGGTTGGTGGTTGAACGACTCAATTATATTGTCAATTATTTCGTGTGAAAACCCTAAAGGAACCAACTCTTCAATTAAAAATAGTTTACGATGAGGCTCTTCTTTAAGCCCATTAATAGAGATATGTGTTGTCCCATTTTTTTCAATCACAAGAGCCTCTTTAAGCTTAAAAAGGTAACTTTCAACTAAAGCCCAAGTTTCCTGAAGATGTAAGGCTGTTTCAGTGATTGATTTTTTTGCAGATGGATTGATTTTTTCGAGTTCAGTTAAAACATTGTGACGAATTCTGTTTCTAACATACTTTGTTGACTTATTGCTGGAATCTTCTCTGTATGAAATACAATTCAGTGCTGCAAAGCGTGCAATCTCATCTCGACCAGCAAATAGAAGTGGACGAATAATTCTACCATTAACAGCTTTTATACCTGTCAATCCCTTTAAACCAGTACCTCGTGTAAGATTGAGAATTACAGTTTCTGCAATATCATCGCGGTTATGGGCAATCGCTATTTTGGAATAGCCAAACTCATCGCACAGTTTATTGAACCATTTGTATCGTAGCTCCCTTGCTGCTACTTGAATTGATAATTTATTTTCGATTGCAAATTGCTGCGTTTCGAAGTGTACCAAATGCAGTTTTATGCCAAACTCTTCACAAGTATGCTCTACGAGCAGCTGATCACCATCTGACTCCTCTCCTCTAAGTGAAAAATTACAATGAGCTACAGCAAAACGAAAACCAGATTTTAGGAATAAATGCAGCATAGTCATAGAGTCGATACCCCCGCTAACCCCTAATAAAATGCTATCATTCTCGGTAAATAGAGTGTTCTTTTTAACAAAATCTACAAATCTATCCTGCATCTACAATTTCAGCTTTAAGGGTTGTCAGAATTGCTTTCGCTTTAAGCATACACTCTTGGTACTCCTTTTCGGGATCAGAGTTTATGGTTATTGCGCTTCCAACACTAAACGAAAGGTACTTTTTATCTTTATTGTAAAGAAGGGTTCTTATAACTACATTCAAATCAAAATCATGCACTGGAGAAATGTAACCAATTGAACCAGAGTATAAACCTCTCTTTGTTCGCTCAAAATGTTCAATGAGTTCCATAGCTTTAATCTTAGGCGCTCCAGTCATTGAGCCCATCGGAAAAGTTGCTTTCAAAACATCAATAAAATCGTAGTCCTTTTTAATTTTACAGGATATTGTGGAAATCATTTGGTAAAGCTGCCGGAAAGGGTACACTCCGCATAGCTCATCAACATTTACAGAACCTATTTCGGCTATTTTAGAAAGGTCGTTTCTTACCAAATCAACAATCATGATATTCTCAGCTCGTTCTTTAGGATCGTTTCTAAGATTCTCTTTAATATGCTCATCCTCATCGGGATCTATACTACGAGCAACAGTTCCTTTAATGGGTTGGCTAATGATTGTTTCCCTTTTCTTTTTTAGAAATCGCTCCGGACTGGCAGAAATAATATACCTATTCCCTTTTTTTAAGAATGAAGCGAATGGTGTAGGGAAAAATCTATTAAGGGCAATAAACGTTTCAGCAGGGTTTATTGTAGCATCATCATTATAAAACTCTTGACAAAAGTTCATCTCATAAATATCCCCTTGCTGTATATGATTTTTAATTTTTTTTACTGTTTCAATATACTCATCCTTTGAAAATCTTCTTTTGAACTGCTTTATATGGCTAGTAAAATTGAAATCATCGATTTCATAATCAAATTTGGCAACGAGGGCATCGATTTCTTCAACTGGAGTTATTTCGGGTGTGTACTTAACGTTAAGTTTATCTTCCTTAAAATTCATAACAATTTTAGGTTGAAAGAAAAACAAATCGTTAAAACCTAAGCCATCAAAGTTACTGGAAGTTAGTTGTTCAATTTCATTCTTAATATCGTATCCTATGTAACCAAAAATCCAATCGTTTATACGATTAAAATCTTTTCTCAAAAATTCGAGCCTATCTTTATCGTGTTTAATTATAGTGATTGCACCTAGACCTGCTAAGAAATCATAGCTGCTACGTACAGAATGTTTATCTTTTTTGGAAAGATAGCTATTGCTACGAAGGATAATTCCACAATCCAAGGTTTCGATGTAACGTGTTAAGTTATCGGCAAAACCAATGGGAGATTTTATATCATACTTTTTAATTTCTCTCATGCTTACAAAAGTAATATTTAGAGAGTTTCTACAATATACAAAAAAAAGAAAAACCGTAGCTTTTTACTACGGTTTAAATGAATAAAGATTATTGCTATCTATTTTTTCGAAAGATAACTTGAAACGCCTTCCTGTGTAGGTTTCATTGCTTTATCACCTTTTTTCCAGTTGGCTGGGCAAACCTCGCCATTCTGTTCGAAGAACTGCAATGCATCAACTAAGCGTAATGCTTCATCAACACTCCTACCCAATGGCATATCGTTAACTAGTTGATGGCGAACAATTCCATGCTTATCAATTAAAAATAACCCACGATATGATTGTGGAATACCTGCAAATGAAACCTCACCATCCTCGCTATACTCATAGTTTCCTGCTAAAACATCGTAGTTTTCAGAAATTGTTTTAGATAAATCTGAAACAATAGGGTAATTTACCCCCTTTATACCGCCCTCTTGCAATGGTGTTTGTAACCATTTCCAATGCGAAAATTCAGAATCTACAGAGCAGGCTACAATAGCAGTATCTCTTTTTTCAAACTCATTCAGTTGTTCTTGAAATGCAAGCAGTTCGGTTGGGCAAACAAATGTAAAGTCCGCAGGATAAAAGAAAAATAACACATACTTTTTGTTTAAATATTGATCGAGCGAGAAACCATCTACAATCTCGTTTCCTTTTACTACCGCTTTGGCTTTAAAACTTGGTGCTTTTTTTCCTACAAGTACTGACATATTGATTTAATTTTAATGTTTTATAACAATATAACAGTGCATATAAATAAATGTTCACAAAAAATTAATAGATTAAAAAACTTGTCAACAATCTATTCAAACGGAACAATTTCTGGTTTTGTAGCTCTAAATCCTTCAATTCTTGTTCTCTGTTGACCAGTAATTAGCCAGTACGAAACATCTGGGTTTTCAGGAAGTTTTGGGTAATACCCCAATCTTATTTGTATAGTATTCAGAACTAAATTCTCATTGCGTATCCTTACTCCTAAACCAAATCCAGCAAAAGACTGATCACCAAACAGATAGTCATCAGCAGAACCAATTACCCCAAAATCATAAAAAGCAAAAAAGGCAAAACGAAAACCATAAACATAAAGTGGACTAAACGCTACGGTTTCAATATTTACAACTAAGCGAGTTGTCCCAGTCATCGTCCTGCTTGTTAACCCCCTAACCCCATTATTTTCATCAAGAAAAATTGTTTCACCTTCACCATTATAACGACCAATCCCTCTAGTGAAATCAACCTTAACGAATTGTCTAATATCAGAATTCCCTAACTTAAAAAGATTCGAAAAGTAGTTTAATCGAACATTTGCTGTACACTGTTGTACTTCATTCTTTGATGACAAAAATCCTCCAAATCTATTTGAAATAAATAGATATCCCCATGGTCCAACTTCTGCAGAAGATAGCTCATTCCCAAAGTAGTACCTATTCTGAAATTCACCCTTCTCAATTCCTGATGTAAAATGAACTTTGAATCCAGTTGGGATATCTTCAGTGGATCCAAAAGAGTAAATAAAGTTTGCTTTGTAAAAGTTTTGCTTAGTTAAACTCAATCCTACTAAGTAATACTCCTTGTTATGGAAAGGGTAGTTAGTGTTAATTAAAACATCTGGTCGCTCTGAAAAGTATTTACTTACATACCTAAACGATAAAACAAAGTTATGAGGTGATTTTGTAATATTCTTTCTACTAACACGTATTGATCGGCCAATCCAGTAATCATAGCCCATATAACCAATCTCTTGGG
>Ga0209098_1000908_pt1 | contig 30451 bp, 28 predicted proteins | sample AD_JPNHW1_MetaG_FD_184429 | JGI IMG/M metagenome (GOLD analysis project Ga0209098, IMG submission 184429) | Active sludge microbial communities of municipal wastewater-treating anaerobic digesters from Japan - AD_JPNHW1_MetaG (SPAdes) (version 2) | ecosystem: Engineered > Bioreactor > Anaerobic...
AGTGATGGAATTTGACAGGAAACTTGATCCTGGCATTCTCAAAAGAGCTGCGCAGGCATGTCTCCTGGCGCATCCCATTCTTCACAGCCGGCTTGTCCGGGGAAAGGGCCCGGCATTCTGGGAGATGGTCGACAATGTTTTTGTCCCTTCCGTGCACGTGGAGGAATGCAACGGGAATTATTATCCCCGGATAGTCGGACCTGTTGACCCCTATGGGCCGCTGCAGTTCCGGGTCCGCCTGCTGCGAAGACTTTCGGGAGATAGTATCGTTATCAATCTTGCTCACGCTGCCGCTGATGCATTCGGTCTCCACACCCTTGCTTCACAACTGCTGCAGGAATACAAAAAGCCCGGCAGCATCAGTCCCGCAAACGGGGGGATTCCCGAACGGGATACGCACTGGACCGGCAGGCTGGTCCGGGTAGAAAAGCCGGTATCCCGGGATATAAGAGTGATCAACCCCATGTGGCCCGATCCATTCGGCACGTGTCGGGAGCCTGCGTCTTTTCACCGGCAATGCATCAGTCCCGGAGAATTAGAGGAAATTCATGCACATGCAAAAGCACTGGGCGGCAGTATCAATGATGCAGTGATAGCAGCCTACTATCTCTCAATAAGCGACCTCACCGGCCACACAAAACCGATTGATATTTTCTTCCCGGTCAACCTGCGCCAGCACTTAAACGACAGTTCCCGCGTGATGAGCAACCAGGCCAACAATGTCTGTATAGTTCTCGAACGCAAGGGTGGTGAGGGAATAGACGAGATCCTTTCCCGCGTTATTGAACAGACAAAGAGGCACAAGGAAAACGGCATCGGCATCCCTGAACAGGTCGAGATGGACCGGGCGAGTGACCCGGAAGGCCACAACATACACCATATGGTAGAGCAGATGGTTGCCCTGCAGAATGCTGGTCTTGCGGATATCTTCATCTCAAATCCCGGGCCGATCACACTCCCGGATATTGAAGGGCTTCTCGATGCCTACGTCTGCTATCCCGGGGGTTACATGCCCACAACCTGCTTTGTCACGAGCACGTTCCGGGGGCACATGACGGTTACCATGGGTTACCAGAACAGCGAGAGGGCGAGGGAGGGGACACGAAAAGCGATGGATCTCTTCAGACACCATCTCCTCTCACTGGGGGATGGATGCTTGAGATCCACCTCCTCAAACATAGTACATGGGTAGTGTCCGCTCATACGCTTCCACTCAATCAAGCCCCGCTTGCCGGATACCGGCCTTAAGAGAATACCGTTACCCGTCCGGCCTTTGAGGGGGTTTCCTGCCGGCAGTGCATGACAGGGACACCCGGAGGAAGTGCTGCAGCATTTTTCCAGTTTCGGACCCGACATGAGGGTCTCCGTAATTTCGCGGGTATCAAATAAATAGCCGACAGATAATTATTCTGTAAAAATGCTCGTCTGGATTCTCTGGGTTATCTCTCTTACAATTGTCACCTATGTGTCGGTATACATAGTCCGGCACTATCCCGGCTATGCATTTACCGCACTGACGGGTTTCTATATTCTCTATCTTTGTGTGTCCCAGATCGCTGCTTCCCGTATTATCGAATTTAATCTCGGGTTTACGGTACTCTACGCCCCGGCGGCGGTCTTCGTCTACCCGTTTATCGCCCAGGTCATCGATATGATAAACGAGCAATACGGTGTAGCGATGACCCATGTGGCAATCCTGATTACGTTTGTCACGCAGGTTGTTCTTGTGCTCCTGTTCGTCATGCTCAACTCCCTTTCCCCGGCACCATTCTTCGCGTATGAGGGCGCATGGCAGGATATTTTTAACCAGAGCATCAGGATAACGATAGCCAGTTGGGCGGCATTTTTAATCTGCTCAAACCTTGACGCGTATATTTTTGCGAAGCTGAAGCAACGGTTTAAGACACAGGAGAAAGCCTTCAGGCACGGGACCATGCTCAACCCGTGGGTCTGGTTACGATCCACGGTCAGTGATGCTGCCGATCTCACGCTCGATTCTATCATTTTTGTTACCCTCGCATTTGCCGGTGTCCTTCCGCTGATCCCGTTGATCATCGGCCAGATCATCTCAAAGAATATCATCGGATTTATCGACAACCCCTGGTTTGTCTGGTACAAGGCGATGCTCAATAAAGATAAGGACAAGGATGAGGACGCGCACCCACTCCCCCGTACCGGATAAGAGAGAAAAGATCGGGATAGATCCCTATCTTCCGGATCAGGGATATCGCGCCTGCTAACGCAATAAAAGCGACGGCCGGCTCCTGTTGGGATGGAAACTCCGGGACCGGGTCAATAGCAGACTGGATCCCGCAATCATTATGAACCTAAAAAATCCAGAGCAACCGCATATGGGTGACATCATAGATGCACCTGCCCTGCGGGAACGGCTTTTTGTCTTCTCTGATCGTCATGATGCGGGAAGACAACTGGGTGCGTTTTTAAAAACCCTGCCCGTCCTCCGGGAGCCGGTGGTTCTTGCCATCCCGGCCGGTGGTGTGCCCGTCGGCAGGGAAGTTGCCGTGGCACTTGGCGCCCCGCTCTCGCTTGCGATCGTGCGGAAGATCCGGATCCCTGGCAGTACGGAATCGGGTTTCGGGGCAGTTACCTGGGACGGGCAGGTAGTGATCAATGAAGGGCTGCGTGCCGCACTCGGCCTGACAGCGCGAGAGGTCGAACTGGCCATCACCAGGACGAAAAAAAATGTCAGCGAGCGGGTGGCCCGGTTTGCCGCGGACAGGGCAATCCCTGCTCTTGCCGGAAAAACCGTGATACTGACCGATGACGGTCTTGCATCGGGCTACACGATGCTTGCCGCGATACAGAGCATCCGGCGCCAGGGACCGGCCCGGATCATTGTCGCAGTTCCCACCGCATCTGCAGCATCTGCCACTCTTGTCGCCAGCCATGTAGATCTTGTGGCCTGTTTAAACATCCGGAGCAGCCGGATGTTTGCAGTGGCTGATGCCTACGAACGGTGGTATGACCTTGACGATAGTGAAGTCCTTCGCGAATTGGCCGGTGTATCATGAAGTTCACGCTCAATGCCTTATGAGGGCAAAAGTGGTCCCGGCAAGGGTGGTCCTGTACAGGAATATCCCGGCGGAACTTACCCGGCTCTCCCGCCGGGTTACCTGGCGACACGAAGAGCGGAACAAAAAGATGACCAAACCTCCCTTGCGTCCCGGCCCCGTAAAAAAAGCGCCCGCACGTGTCACTATTCTTTCCACCCGGGGGACGTTTGAGGAGACCAGAAACGCCTTTTTAGACCGGTGGCTTTGACGGGATCGGCTTTGTGCCCGGACAGGGACTCTGTGGCATCGATTTTGATCATGCGACAGATGACAGGGATCTTACCGCCGTTTATTATCTCACTGTAAAGCGGGACGAAAATTTTATCACTGTGCCATTGTATTTACAAAAAATAATGAACCGTGCTGCGACCATTGCGCTAATCTTTGAGTTCATGCAGGATTTTGCAGGGCGGACAGGACTTGATCCGCCAAGCAAGAGCCCGCAGCGTTACCTTTGGACAGATGCGTTTGCCGTATGCAATTATCTCGGACTTTTCCAAAAGACCGGCAACCCGGCCTGTCGTGAACTGGCCCTGCGCCTCGTTTACCAGGTGCATCACACGTTGGGCCGGCACCGTGACGATGACACACGGACCGGCTGGATCAGCGGTCTTTTTAGAGAAAATGGTGAGATGCATCCAACTGCAGGAGGTCTCAGGATCGGAAAATCCTTACCCGAGCGTAAGATAACCGAGCCATATGACGAACAGCGGGAATGGGACCAGGACGGACAGTATTTCCACTACCTGACCAGGTGGATGCATGCACTCAACTGTGCAAGCAGGGTTACCAGCAATCCCGATTATATCCTGTGGGCAATTGAGCTTGCGCGAACTGCTCACGTAAGGTTCACGTACCTCCCTGCTTCTGGGGGTCAGAAAAGAATGTACTGGAAGATGAGCATCGATCTTACACGCCCGCTTGTTTCCTCGATGGGCCAGCACGATCCACTCGATGGCCTCGTTACCTATCAGGATCTGCAGCTGACAGCAGATCGTGAATTCGGTCTCAGGGAAAAGCCCCTCCTGGCGGATGAGATTGAGGAAATGATTTTGATGTGCCAGGACCTTCAGATGACAACCGAGGATCCTCTCGGGATCGGCGGCCTCCTGTGTGACGCTGCAAGGATCACCCGCATGATGATTCAGGGCGGCCCGCAGTATTCAGACCTGCTAAAAAAAGTTCTCGCTGCAGCCGGTGCCGGCCTGGATTCCTTTACAAAAGCCGGTTCTCTTGAACTCCCGGCCGGTTATCGCCTTGCTTTCAGGGAGCTTGGCCTGTCAATTGGCCTCGCCGGGGTTGAAAAAATTTCGGCATTGATTGAGAAAAATCCGAATTTATTCGAGAGACCGGATTCCCTTTATCAACAGGCACAGGCCCTCCGGGGATATGCTCCTGTCAGAGAACAAATTGAACAATTCTGGCTGAACGGGAAAAACAGGGAGGCCGCCACCTGGACCAGACACCGCGAGATCAATACGGTGATGCTTGTTACCAGCCTGGCACCAGAAGGATTTTTGGGCATTTAGATTATCTGACCGGGGTCTGCAGGGAAACACCTCTTAATCAAAGGTACTACCACACTATCGTAGTTGGAGGTGTCCAAATGGAGGGGGCAACCGATTTCCAGGGCAGATTTCTCACGCTTTTAGTTTTTTTTGACATCCATTGATTGAGTATGTGCTTTTCCCCATTAACCGGTTTTGAGGGGATCCGTTTACAATCACGAAGATTTACCTCCGTTATCCGGCTCTAAAAAAATCCCTTCGGCCCGTTTGTTTTTTTCAGGCTTTTGCACTGGTTAAAATAGGTCTCGCCCCAGATCCACGGCTGGTAGTTCCAGCACATTTCTGGTTTCAGCATATGGATCCCGCAGAGATAACGCTGTTTTGACACGCGGCGCAGGAACGGGCAGACCGTAACGTATTCTCCGGTATCGGGATTGCGCATTTCAAAAAAGACGACTTCACCGAGGTCCACAGGTTTGAGGTCAACGCAGTTTACCGGTGTGCTTTTCTCCATGAACGCAACAAACCAGCGAAGGATATCGGTCCGCCCCTGCTCCATCCAGACGTACACATTTGCCGTTGTCGGCGCAATGCCCGGGCCGAAGATCCGGCAGCAGAGCCCACACTGTTCGCAGGGCTCGTCCTCCGTTGCTATCTCATCCATAAAATTTCTGTCTACTGTTTTTGCCGTCATCGTGATAATATCTGCCGAAATAGTTTTGCCACGCTCTCCGGACCGGTCAACCGCTGGTTACAGGAGCCGGACATTCGATTGTGAATTCATGACGGAACAACACCCGTGAGTCACAGCCCGCATAAATCCGTGCCTTTTCTTAGAATACCCGGACCGGCACCTTTATAATTAGGTAAATCCTAACTAACGAGAGATCGGTGTATGATGGACAAGGAGGAGCAGTTGTTTTTGGAGTTTGAAAAACTCTTCAGGATAAAAAAAGAATGCTCCTCTTTGATCTTCTCCGAATGCGGACTTTCGGATATGACGGTCAAACAGATCTCTTACCTGAAAGTCATCGATGAACAGGGTGAGATCACCTTCAGCAGGCTTGCTGAGATTACAAGAAACTCAAAACCCACAATCACCGAGATGATCAACAGGTTTGTCCGGATGAACTGCGTGTACCGGGAATCTTGCCCTCGTGACGGGAGGATCCAGTATATCTGCCTGACGGATAAAGGCAAAAAGATCGCACAGGCCGAACAAGCCGCGATGAGACGGGTGATTGAACAGATGATCGATTCGCTGAACGATGATGAACTGGATCTCCTCATTGGGATCCTGCAGAAAGTCAGGTAATTTTTTTATCCCGCACTTTAGTTAGGTAAATTAAAACTAAATAAATGGAGTGACCATGAAGTCAGAAAAAACACAGGATTTCAAAGGAGAAAAAATTGTCATACCCCTCTTTGAGGTTGTCGCTTACCCGGACACCCGGACAAAGTTTCCGGTCGACCGGGCCACCGGGGAGCACCTGCTCGCTGCAATGAGCGATGAGGACGCTGAATGTGCGATTGGCCTCACGGTAAAAAGCGGCACCCGGTTCCCGGAATTAACAAAAGAATCGCTGTATAAAACCGGGAATCTGTTCCGGATCACGCATGTGCAGGCTGCCGACGGGGGCTACCTTGTCTGTGCGGAAGTCGTAGAGCGAGTAAAAACAGTCTCCCTGTCTGAAAAAGACGGCCACTTCTCCGCCACGTACGAGCCGGTCCCGGATCACATGGATCTCGAAGAAGACCTCAAGGCCCGGATCCTTGTGGATGTAAAAAGCACCATCCACGAGATCAGCAACCACTTTTCAGGCTCCGAACAGTTCACCCGGCAGATCGACACGATGGATTCTGTTGACCGGATCATGGGATTTGTCATGCCCTTCCTGCCAGTCAACCTTGCTGAAAAACAGGCGCTTCTTGAGCTTGCTTCTGTCAGGCAGCGGTACATCACCTTCCTTGAGCTCCTCAACAGGACACGGGAAAACATCACTATCCGGATCGAGATGGCAGAAAAAGTCTCGGACCGGGTGAGTAAATCGAACCGGGAGGCAATGCTGCGGGAGCAGCTCAGGGTAATCCAGGAAGAACTGGGCGCGGGCGAAGGCACGGCAGGTGACGGAGGCTACCGGGAACGCATTGAGAAATCAAAGATGCCGGATGAAGTGCGCAAGAAAGCCCTTGTTGAGGTAAAAAAACTTGAGACCGGTGGCAGCCAGAACTTTGAAAGTTCCGTGATCCGTAACTACCTCGACCTCCTGCTCGACCTGCCCTGGGTAACAGAAGAGAAAAAGAGCATCGATATCGGGCAGGCCCGCAAGGTGCTCGATACCCACCATAATGGATTGGAAAAAGTCAAGGAGCGGATCGTCCAGCACCTCGCGGTCATGAAACTCCGTCAGGAAAAACAGGGTTCGATCCTCCTCTTTGCCGGCCCGCCCGGCACCGGTAAGACGAGCCTCGGGAAAAGCATCGCCGAGGCACTCGGACGGAAGTACGTCCGGGTCAGCCTTGGAGGCGTCAGGGACGAGGCCGAGATAAGGGGGCACCGGAGGACCTATGTCGGGGCCCTTCCCGGAAGGATCATCCAGGGCATCCAGAAAGCCGGCACGAAAAACCCGGTTTTCATCCTCGACGAGATCGACAAACTTGCCACTTCATACGCGGGTGACCCGGCAAGCGCCCTCCTGGAAGTCCTCGACCCCGAGCAGAACTGCACATTCTCGGACCACTATCTCGAAGTCCCCTACGATCTCTCCGACGTACTCTTCATCGCGACCGCGAACTCCCTTGCGACCATTCCGGCGCCGCTGCTCGACCGGATGGAACTCATCGAGATCTCGGGCTACACGAAAAACGAGAAATTTGCCATCGCAAAAGATCACCTGATGCACGAGATCCTGACAGAGCACGGTCTCGATACTGACAAACTCAAAATCGAAGATGAGGCACTAAAGCTGATAATCGAGAAGTACACCCGGGAGGCAGGAGTCCGTTGGCTCAAAAAGCAGATGGCAAAGATTGCACGGCACGTATCCGAGAAGATCGTCTCCGGTACGGCTGAACTGCCATTCGTGGTAACACCGGAGAATCTTTCAGCCATCCTTGGAAAGGAACTGATCCGGCAGGAAGTGGCAAGGAAAGAACCGGTCCCCGGGGTCGTCACCGGCCTTGCATGGACACCGGTTGGCGGGGAAATTCTCTTTATCGAGGGGACGTTCATGCCCGGAACCGGCAAACTCACCCTCACCGGCCAGCTTGGGGACGTGATGAAGGAATCGGCGACAATATCGTCAAGCCTCATCAGGTCGCGGCTCGCACACACGCAGAACGGGTTTAACTTCATAACAAGCGACATCCACATCCATGTGCCATCGGGGGCAACTCCCAAGGACGGTCCTTCGGCCGGCGTAACAATCTTCACGGCGCTTGCCTCGCTTATCACCGGCAAAACCGTTGACCCGTACCTTGCGATGACCGGCGAGATCACGTTAAGTGGCACAGTGCTCCCGGTTGGCGGGATCAAAGAAAAGGTCCTTGCCGCACACCGGGCGGGTATCAAAAAGGTAATCCTGCCAAAGGAGAACGAACGGGACATCCAGGACGTGCCCGAAGATGTCCGGGGCGAACTTGTGTTCGTGCCGGTTGAGACCGTTGAGGAGGTCTTAAAAGAGGCACTCGCTATCGAGCTGCCCCGTATTGTGGCGATGCACGCCGGGAACAGTTTTGTCCCGGCGCCGAATGTCTCAAACTAAAAGAAAGCACAAATGAACAAAGGGGGAAACCGGCAGGGCTTTTGTCAGGTAGACACCCTGACGGTCTATTTTTTTCCGGATGTACGGTCACCCTGCACCTGAAATAATTGTTATCTCGTTACTCTTTTATCAATCGGCATGAGACAATGAGTCGGATATTTCTCCGGACCGATTTTATATTGCCATAAGAATCCGACCACAAGGCTCATGGGAGCTCCGGTACCAGATTTGCATGAAAGCGTGGATACTATGAAAAATAATCCGGTTGTCCTTGTCATCATATGCTGTACCTGTGCCATTATTGGTCTGTGCATGTCACCGGCCTGTGCGGCAGATCCTTCCGGCGACAGTGAGGCTCACGCAATTATTACAACCGCTGTTCTCAACGTTACAAATGCCACCCTTGCAAACGCGACAATTCCCGAACAGTACAAAGCAACATTATCCCCACTGGAAGTCGGGATCCATACAAACAATACCCTTGACGGCGGCCTCAAGGGGGAGATGGCGGCAGTTCCGCGGACAATCGGTTTTTCGATCAGCCCGGAGATGCTTGTCATCGGGATTGTCGTGATAGGAGCTCTTGGAATCGGCGCATGGTACTTCCTGAAGAGGAAACAGAACCGGGAAAACAAGGAATAAGTCCTGAACCTTTTATATACTCTGATGCGGCGGGAAGGCAGGCACAAAAGGGCACAAAGCCACTATTTTTTAACTGCAACGCACCAACGCAAAGCACATTTTAACTTTATTATAATATAAGGTAATTATCAAAAATCAGCGCCTGCCGGGATTATTTTCCCTACAGGATAAATGTCCCATCCTTATCAACAATGAGATTGTTAAATCTGACCTTGTACCCGCAATCCGGACAGATTGCACTGGAGCATTTATCGAGGTATTCCTCGTCAAAGTTATCCATCATTAAATTGACGGACGGTCGGTACCAATCTTCGTATACCTTCCCGCATTTCGGGCATTTTACGGTGACGATTTCACATGGAGATGTCATACGTCCTCACACTCTCTGATTTTTCCTGAGCCATTCCATGTCCGGCCGTTTTCATTGTAAAATCACCTGCCATATATATCACTGCCATTCTTCCTGGGCTTTGCAATTGTATGCAGCCCGACCGCTGGAAGGACTTTCTTTGCCGTAATCGGAGCGGCCTTAACCGGCTCTTTCTCCTTCCCAGCCCCCATATGATCTCAGTTTTTGAGTTATTTTTCGGATCCATTGATTTGATCTTCACCGGTACAAAATGCCGGAATTATTTTGAAAATCAGGCCAGCGGAAACCATATCGGTCCTTTTTATTCTACAAATCTTTTTATGGATTGTAGTGAGTTATCCTATTTATGATTCGCGATTTATTTTCTCATTAAATGAAACGAGGATTTACAGGATAATATGCTTGGAATGACGAAACAAGTGTTGGAAGTATGAGAACAAATTACAAGAATTCCTCTATCCTAGATTGAAGGAGATTATCTTTAACAGTATTAAATAAAATAAGTCAATATCATTACGAACTTCTCTTCACAAAAGATTTCTGTAAAATAATTTCAGTAAAAAAAATAAATCCACTCTTCAAATGCAAAATTTAATTCTCTTTTGGTATGATCTTAATTATTGGATTGATACTAAGTTATGCGGCCGGATACTATGGAAAAGCAAAATATTGGAAACTCAGGCGAATATTACATTGCCTCACGGTTATCTGCGGAAAATTTTACGACAACAATTACGTTAGGAAGAGCAGAAAAATACGATATTTTAGCGGTTACCCCCAACGGGAAAACGGTTAAGTTATCAGTGAAAACGCGATTTAAAAAAGCAGATAAATTCCCGCTTAAAAGAGGAGATGAAACGGGAGGGGCGGAGGATTTTTTCTATGCATTTATTCTGCTGAACGAATTTGTGAGAGAACCAGATTTCTGGATAATCCCAAGTAAACGGGTAAATGAAATTCTTTCAAATGATGCAAAATACTGGTTTCAAGAAACCCCTAGGCGCGATGGGGGCAGACATAATGACAATGGATTCAGAGTTCTTTGGCTGAAAATTAATAAAACAAACCAGAAACCGTACCCACTTGACTGGGAAGAGGAATTAAAGAGGTACAAGGAAAATATTAGCCAGCTTAAATTTTAGTAAACTATTTTCTGAATATTTTTGCAATTCAAAAATCATTACTTTGACAAATGCTCGTAAGTATCATATCTCTGTTTCTCACTCCCATTGAGCAAACCAACACCCTCCCCTGAAATCCTCATATTCTACGTGAGGATAATCAAAGCCCTAAATTCACCCCCTTCCCCAAACAACGCCCAATTTGCGCCCCATATAATGCCCGCAAACGACCCATAATGGCCTTTTGGCAGCCCTTTTTCCGGGATCATACAAAGACCAATTCCGCCCCGGGATCGGCCCGCAAAACGCGTTTATGTGGACGAGATATTTCGTCCGATTGTTAAAATACGGCAGAATTTGGCTTATTTTGGAAAGTGTGGAAAAGAAGCCCGATACGGGCTCCATTTGAGTGCCGGAAGGGTGATTCCGGGGCCAGTTCGGGCCCGGATAGGAGGTACTCCCTGCTGGGCGCTAATGAACGGGTGCAGTCCCCCTCACGTCAGATGAAGGTCTGATTACCTTTTTGGTCGCATCGGAACCTACAGGTACCTGGAGAAAATCCGGTTACGTGGCTTTCGGGGGGAAAGCAGTTGATCACCAAAACAGTACACCAGATCCGGCAGGAGGGCTTCCTTGAGTGTTCTTGTCGGGAAACGTGGTCTGGACGACGCCATCCGGTTCCTCACTATGTACAAGCCGGGGAGCAACGACCGGACAAACGACCAAAAAAACAATCCAAAAAAAGATCCGGATAAGATTGTCAAAAGCACTATGGCGCAAAGAAAAAAAGTCCCGGCGCCGTAAAACTGCCCCGGGTTTTCCTGCCCCGTTCCCCGCTCACTCCTCACTTCAAATTTTTAAGTTTCTCACCCAACACCGGGAGAAAATCCTTCTTCCGTGACATCACGCCGGCCAGCCGCACCGGGAGATCCGGGCCGTAGAGCGCTTCAAGGAGTTGGGGATCACCGGCACCGTACAGGTCGCTTGCGTTCTCCATGACACTGGTAAAAAGCGCAAGGGAAATGTTTGCACCGGATTTTTCCCGGCATTTTTTCAGCCCCGCAAAAATCGTATCGCTGCGTTCACGGTTCCACTCAAACGAGGGCACCATCACCTGTGCGATCTCCACAGACTTCTCCGAAAGGGTAAACATCTTTGTGTCCCGGATAAGAAGGACATCGAGCGGCACGCCGGAAAGGTCCATACCCCGTTCGAGAAGTGCAGCGCCGAGTTTGTCCGTGTCTTCACCGGCAATCGGGGCGAGATACTTCACCGCCTTCTTGTCCTGGTGGGTCGTTGTTGACATTCGCAGGGCAAGCGTATCGGAAAGAATCCCGCAGAGGAGGACTCCGGCAACCTCCCGGGAGGGCGTCAGGCCGGACTCCATAAATTTCATGGCAATAATAGTCGAGGTCGCCCCGACAGGGTCGTTAAAGAACCGTATCGGTTTTAAGGTCGTGATCGCCCCGAGCCTGTGGTGATCAATAATTTCTACCACGTCTGCCTCTTCGATACCGGGGACTGCCTGCGATGCCTCGTTATGGTCGAGCAGGATGACAGAGCGTCGCACGTTATCGAGCAGCGTTGTCCTCGTAAGAACACCGGCAAGTGTCCCGTCGCCCGTGACTACGCAGGCGGCCCGGAACTTCGAACCGGCAACGACCTGTCGGGCGTGGGCAATCGTGTCCGAAAACGTAAGGACCGGGACACGGGTCTCCATTACTTCACGGGCAGGAAGCGAGAGGTTGATCATCTTGCCGACCCCGAATGCGTCCAGTTTTGTAGAGAGCACCGAGACTCCCTTCTGCTTTGCGGCGGCAATAACCCGATCACCAACCGGCGCCCCTTCCGCAATAATGAGGGCTGCGATCCCGGCCGAGACAAGCGCGAGCTGGGCGGGCTCATTGTCGCCCACAACCGCGATGTCCTTTGCGGTCATCTTCGCGAGCGTGACGTGGAGCGCATCGATTGCAATGTAGACCCGGCCTTCAAGGATGGGTTGGGCCGGGACAATGATCTCTGCGTCCAGGACCCGGGCAAGCGTCCCGATGGGAACCGGAATCACCGCGAGTTCGGCAAGGTGGAGCGTCCCGATATACGCATTTGCCAGAGCATGCTCACCGATCATCCCGGCCGGTTTTCCTGCCGCATCGGTGATGACAACGTTTCTTATCCCTTCCTTTGCCATAAGGGCGGCGACATCCACGGTCGGGACATCCTGCGGCAGTGCAAAAACCGGTTTGTACACGATGTCGGAGAGCCGGGGCTCAACCGAGGTCACAAAGACCGGATCAGCAATACCATACCGTTCGAGCATGAACCGGGACTCGCCATTAAGGTCCCCGCACCGGGCAGGGACATACCGGCCCGGCTCGGAACGGTTTTTGAAATCCGCGTACCCGATCGCACTTGCGATACTGTCCGTGTCAGGCTGGCGGTGGCCGATACAGTAAATTTGGTTCATATGAAAAACCCTATGGGTAATGTCTAGTGTTGTTGGAATACATGGGGCGTTTCGAGTTCATAAGATCTGGCAGGGACTGCTGCGCCCGGGTTTTCCCGGCCAAACCATTATATCCAGACCTGCCCCACCAGAGGAATAGTCAGGATACGGACCGGTTTTACGCTGACCCTAAAAGAGACGTGAGACCCTCTAAAAAGATCGTCGCATTGAACGGGGAACACCAAAAAAGATAGCGCACTCTGATAGCACCTTCTTTCTTTGTGATCTCCGGCCGTGGAACCAGTCCATGAAAGGGTTTCTTAAAAAAAAGAAGCATATCAACGATATGCCACCTTAAAAAATCCGTGAGCGGTCCCCGGACGTTGTGAGATGAAACTAAAAAGGTGTGAATTGATTTGACTATCGCGATACAGGTTACTGACCTGACACGGCGTTTTGGGGATCTTACGGCAGTGGACCGGATCAGTTTCAGTATCCAGCAGGGAGAAATTTTCGGCCTCCTTGGGCCAAACGGTGCCGGCAAGACCACGACGCTTTCCATGCTCTCGACCATGCTCGAACCCACCTCCGGCACAGCGGAAATTATGGGCATCGACATCGAAAAAGACCAGGACGGTGTTCGAAAGGCAATCGGGATTGTCTTCCAGGACCAGAGCCTTGACGAGGAACTTACCGCATGGGAGAACATGGACTTCCATGGCCGGCTCTACCGGCTCCCAAAAGAAACCCGCGAGATGCGGATTAACGAACTTCTCAAACTTGTGGAACTCTCCGACCGGAAAAATGACATTGTCAAGACATTCTCGGGCGGGATGCGCCGGCGTCTCGAAATTGCCCGGGGACTCCTGCACCACCCGCAGGTCCTGTTTCTCGACGAACCAACGCTCGGTCTCGACCCGCAGACAAGAAATCATCTCTGGCAGTATATCGAGATCCTGGCAAAAGAGAAAAATATCACGATCATCCTCACGACGCATTACATGGAGGAGGCGGACCGTCTCTGTAACCGGATCGCGATCATCGATCACGGGAAGATCATTGCCCTTGACACGCCAGCCCGGCTCAAGGATTTGATTGGTGGCGATGTCGTGACAATCCAGTCACCGGACCCAAAAAAGATCGAGACAACACTTACCGCCCCGTGGATTAGCCATGTAGAAACCCATGATGAAAATGTAAGGATCACTCTTGCAAACGCCGAGCAGCACATCAGCACAATTGTGACACGCTTAAATGAAGAGAAAATTCCCATAACATCAATCTCGGTTCACAAGCCGACACTTGAGGACGTATTCCTCTCATTCACCGGGAAGACCATACGGGAACGGGACGTGGACAGTAAAGAGGCGATGCGGATGCACTTCAGGATGAGGAGGCGTTGATATGGAGATCATTTACACGATCTGGCTTCGGAGCATGAAGCGCTTTATCCGGTCTAAGAGCCGTATTTTTGGGAGCATTGCGATGCCGCTCTTTCTGCTCCTCTTTTTAGGTCTTGGTCTCAACTCGGTTGTCAATGCTTCGTCGCTCGGGCAGGAATATGTCATGTTCCTGGTGCCGGGCATGGTCGCAATGAGCGTGCTTTTTTCATCGATATTTTCCGGCCTCCAGATTATCTGGGACAAGCAGTTCGGCTTTTTAAAAGAGACACTGGTCGCGCCGGTGACCCGGCTTGAGATTATGCTTGGCCAGACCGCGGGCGGGGCAACGACATCTGTCCTCCAGGGACTGATTCTCATGGTCTTTTCCGTGCTTATCGGTCTCCGTATCCAGAACCCAATCGGGTTTTTTATTGCGCTCGCGTTCATGGTCCTTGTCGGGATCGGGTTTACTGCATTCGGGATCGCAATTGCATCACGGATGGAAGACATGACCGGCTTCCAGTTGGTCATGAACTTTGTCATCTTCCCGCTGTTCGGGCTTTCAGGAGCGCTTTTTCCCATCAGTTCCCTTCCCGGCTGGCTCGCGCCGATCACCTTATTCGACCCGCTCACGTATGGCGTTGAAGGGATCCGGTTCGGCCTGACCGGCGTGTCACAGATAAGTCCCGTTGTATGTGCTGCAGTGGTGGCCGGGTTTGCAGTCGCGATGATGGGTGCAGGTGCGTATTTGTTCCGGAAAATTTCGGTGTGAACGGATACTGATAATAGCAGCCGGGCCCGGTTCATCCGCATCAGGGAAGCAATACGTTAAACCATTCCCGGAAAATATGTATGAGCTGGTGAAATCATTTGAGTGAAGAAATCATTGTTGTAAGCACACCGTATCTTACGGGTTACAGGATTACAAAGACGCTCGGGTTCACATGGGGCCTCATCGTCAGGAGCAGGGGTCTTGGCCGCAACTTTACGGCATTCCTCCGCTCAATTGTCGGTGGCGAGATCCATGAATACACCCAACTCTTAAACCAGTCTCGGGAAGAGGCGCTCCTGCGTCTCAAGGACCATGCAAAGTCCATGGGGGCCAATGCGATCATCGGTGTTTCCTTTGATTCATCCGAGACCGGTGGTGCGATGACCGAAGTGCTTGCTTATGGAACGGCAGTAGTGGTCGAAAAGGACACAACACCGACAAGCCCGGTCAGGCTCGAATAAAAAAATCCCTGACAGTAGGGATATAACGGGATCCGTTGAGGATCCGTCAGTTCTTTTTTTATTTTAACCACAAAAAACATTCCATAACGTTTTTACTCTCGTGCATGTTAGCCTGAACTATGATTTTTCTCCCAAAATTCTCACGTGGAAATTTTCTCACCCCGGTTCTCCTAGTTTTCTTTTTTCTCTCCTGCATACCGGCAGTCCCGGCAGCAGGGACCCTTGACACAGCTGATGAGAATGCCTCGTGGACACTTGCCGATACGTTCGGTGTTGCCGGAGTCCAGTCCCTGGATGTGTCACCGGACGGAAAAGAGATCGCGTACGCGGTCCAGAAAACGGTGCTGAACGCCACACAAAACGGGTACCAGTCGGTGATCTCTGTGGGAAATGCCGACGGGACCGGCATGCGGCAGCTGACCGGGGAAGCGGAGTCCTGTTCCAGTCCTGCCTGGTCCCCGGACGGGAAAAAGATAGCGGGCCTCTGCGTTGAATCCGGCCTCCCGCAAATCAGGGTGATGAATGCCAACGGCTCGGGTGCCTTTGTGCTGACTAACCAGGAAAACGGGGTCATGGCTTTTTCCTGGGCCCCTGACGGGAACCGGATAACATACTCCGCGATGCTGCCACTGACGGATGAACAGAAACGTACAGTCGAAGAAGAAAATACCGTCATCGTCTCCGGCAACAACACGTTCAGGACCGGCCTCTATATTGTTTCCGATATCTCTGCGGTAAAAAACCCCGAAACCGCACACCTCATCTCTCCTGACTCGGCAAGTGTTGTGGGCTGGGACTGGTCGCCGGACGGTAAATCCATCGCACTTATCACAGCGCCAAATACCGATATGCTCTCGCCGAACACGACCATCTCCCTCCTGGACACTGCGACCGGGAAGATGACTGATCTTGTCCCGCAACCGGGCGAGGGCAGTTATTACCAGGCCGTTTTTTCCCCGGACGGGAAAACGATTGCCTACAGCATGATCGGCCCCATCCCCTACCAGACTCTCTCCGTCGTTTCCACAACCGGTGGCAGCAGCCGGGTCGTTGCACGCGACTTTGATATCCCGGCCACGCTGCTGCTCAGTTATAAACTTCTCTGGTCACAAGATGGTGAGTACCTGTACGCACCGGAATCTAACCGTACCCGGGTATCGGTTAATGCTATCGCGGTAAACGGTTCCGGGAAAAAAGTACTCTTCACGTACGGTTCTATCGGAACGCTGAGCGAAAACCGGCTAAAAACAGTCCTTGGCTACACCGCTGAGGAAACCGAATCAGCATCGGAGATCTACGTAACTCCGGCAGACACGTTCAGTCCCGTCCAGGTGACCCGGTTCAACAGCGATCTTCCTACTGGGAAATTCGGGAAGACCGAAACCATCCGCTGGACATCATCCGACGGCACAGAAATTGAGGGTCTGCTCACCTACCCGGCCAATTATACGCACGGGACAAAATATCCGCTCATTGTCGTGCCCCACGGAGGACCGTCGGATAATTACGTGCAGGCGTACACCGGGAACGGTGGCGTGATTCCGACCGCCACGTTCTCAGCGCTCGGATATGCGGTCCTGCGGCCCAACATCCGGGGTTCGACCGGCTACGGCCCGAACTTTACCTGGGCAAATTACCATGACTGGGGCGGTGGGGATTACAGGGACCTGATGGCCGGTGTCGATGAGGTTGTCGCCCGGGGGATCGCGGACCCGGACAGGCTTGGGATCATCGGGCATAGTTACGGGGGGTATATGACTGCATGGACCGTGACTCAGACCGGACGGTTCAAAGGTGCGGTTGCTATCGCACCCATAACGGACATTGTAAGCAACAGGGGGACGCGTATCGGCCTTGACATGACACCGCTCTATTTCGGGACCGAGTACTGGAACGACTGGGATTATTATTCGGACAGATCGCCGGTCCGGCATATCGGGAATGTTTCGACGCCAACGCTTATTATAACGGACAAGGAAGACGTGCAGGTTCCGCCCGGGCAGGGCCGCGAGTTCTATACCGGGCTCACCAAACGGGGGATCCCGACTCAGCTCGTCATCTACCCAAGAGCCGGGCATTTCCCGACCGAACCAAAACAGGTCCGTGACCTCTGGCTCCGGGAGATCGACTGGATGAACCGGTACGTGAAGGGAAATACCTGATCTTTTTTTTTACAGGATGATCCGGGTCTTTGCCGGTAACGTGTCCCGTCACACCCTGCCAATTGTCCCGGCCGCCCTGACGCAAAGGATGCCACACCGGCTGTCGCCTGTATCTGGCATCCCTGTATATATCGATAAATACAGGGGTAAAAAAAGAAAAAATCCGGGATTATTTTGCCTTATTTATTGATATGTACGACTTTTGCCGGGGGAAAGCCGTTAAAGTACGTGGATGATGCATGGGAATAGGCCCCGATATTTATCGAATACACGAGATCGCCGATCTCAAGTTCGGGAAGCTCTGCGGATAGCGTGATCGTATCGAACGCGTCGCAGGTTGGCCCGAATACGGCCGAGATCTGCTTTTTACCGTCCTTGAAGGCAAGCACCGGATACGTACAGTGGTCAAAGACCTGCCCCGAATACGTGTGGTAGACCCCGTCGTTTATGTAGTAACAGGGCTTGCTATCCCGGTAGGCTTTCCCAACAACCTTTGCGACAAGCGTGCAGGCATTGGCGACAAGGAACCGACCGGGTTCGGCAAGGATCTGCATGTCTTCCGGGAAGATCCGGGCGATCTCCGAGTTCAGTCTTACCGCAAGTTCTTCGAGAGACTTGACCTCGGGATTGTACTTTACCGGGAACCCTCCGCCGATATCGAGAATCCGTATTTTTTTATCGAGCCGGCTCTCGCATTCCTTAATTATGCTTGCAGAGATCTGGAGCGCCTCGACGTAGTTCTCGAAGTTCGTGCACTGGCTGCCGACATGGAAACTCAAACCCTCGACAACAAGACCCAGGTCAAAGGCCGCTTTTATCAGGTCTACAGCTTCGCCCGGGTCAGCCCCGAACTTTGACGAGAGTTCGACCATCGAGCCGGTGTTCGGGACCCGTAACCGGAGGACAAGACCTGCCTGGGGTGCATGTGCCCGGATCTTTTTAAGTTCCTCAATATTGTCAAATGTCACGAGCGGCTTGTACTGGTTGAGCTCTTCTAATGTCTCGATGGGTTTTATCGTGTTTGCGTAGATGATGCGGTCCCAGATCCAGTCCTGCCGCTCTTTTGGCGGCATATCCTTGATAAACTGGTACACGATCATGAATTCCGGCATCGAGGCCACATCGAAACTTGATCCCTCATCGAGAAGAGTTTTTACAATTTCAGGATTCGAGTTTGCCTTGACCGCGAAATAGACCTGGATCTTTGGCATGAACTTTTTAAATTCCCGGTAATTTTCACGAATCTTTTCGTGGTCTATGATAAAAATAGGTGTACCATTTTTTCGCGCAAGCTGCTTCAAGTACTCAAGACTACCACGGTCTGTATGTGAGACCTCGTCGTCCCGTCCACATGTATTCACAGTTGTGTCCACATCAGTTCCCCTTATTTTATGTACAGTGTTGGTTCACCGGACAAATAAGAAGTTTTTGAATTGCCAGACATCAGACCGATCATAATTGTTTTCAGGGTTCTCCTTGAAGTAAACCGCGCGATCTTTTAAGGGTGTCCAGTCTGCCGGCCCGGAGACAAATTCCCCAAGATATGGCTTTGCAATATTTAACACAAATTCGTGTGGCAGGTCGTCAGGGAGACAGAACCCTTTTTTAGGATTCTCGACCATCCACATGACCGCAGAGACGATACCGAGCGCAACCTGGATGGTCGTTGCGTTCTGTCCCGGCGCAAGCTCACGCGCTTCTTCAATGGACAGGATACTTCCCGTCCACCATGACTTGTAAGGGTGGCCCATCAGGAGCGCGCCAAGGATATCGGAACCACTTGTGATCTCAAGGTCGTTCATGATCCGCATCTTGGGCTGGAGTTCGTAATTCCTGCCCCGCAGTTCATGAAGAGATGCAATCGTCGCATCACAGGGAAGATACGCATAGTTTACGGTCGGCCGGTAGATTGCCTTCCCGTCACGCCACACGGTCCACCGGTCAGAGATGCCATATGCCTCGCCATGCCGGATCACCATGCCCACGATCTCCTCGTTCGGTACCCATGACCGGATCCAGGTATTGATCCCCATGTAGGGCAGCATGATCGCATTTTTCGGCCCTTCGTGCGGCACATGTGCATTAGCAGGCAGTTCCTTCTCGTGGGTTCCCCATCCGATTTCAGCAGGCGCAGTGCCTTCCTCATGCAGGCCCTCGATACACCAGGTGCCGATAAACTCGTTTACCCTTTTTGGCTTCCGCGACATCTGCGTGTCGCGCTCGGAACAGTGGATCACCTTGATCCCAACTTCCATCGCAAGTTCGGCAAAGCGTTTCTCCTGGATAAGCTGGGTGAACCTCTTCGGGTCCGGCGCAATCCCGTCCGTGATCATCCGGTTTGCGATATCCACAAGCCCCTGTTTTGTCATATGCGAGATGAGGCCCGGGTTTGCACCGTGATCGACGATGCAGGTGGTCGAGTCCTTCCAGTCGCGGGCGAGCTCGCGAAGCCTCATCTGCCGGTAATACAGGGATTTTTCGTAGGGGCTCGCAGTAAACCGGACGCCGAGCGGGTCCCATGACTCAACCGAGGTGTTTGCATACAGTACGTCGTGGTCATGGCACCACTGGAGTATGTCACCGCAGTCGATATTCCATGCAAGATCGATAAGAAGCCCGCCGTCCGCGAGATTTTCGGACAGGATCAGATTGAGATTTTCAGGAGTGATCTTTCGTTTTAAGAAACGAAGACCCCGGGTCGTATACGCTTTGAGGTCATGGGATTTATCTTTAAAATCTACGATGGTGATATTCTCAAGCGGTATATTGACATGCCGAAGCAGGATGGGAAGTGTGCATTTGCACACAGAACCATAACCAATAATGAGTACTTTGTTTTTAAAGTCCATCCTAACCCTCCCGGGTTTATTAGTTTCGTGTTTTTAGAGAAATCATTTTACCGAAGAAACGTGGGCCTGCTGGACCGATTGATCCCGGCTACCATGTCTCCACTCATGACTCATTTACAATTACTCACAAAGAGACAATTAAAGATGGACTGGCAGCTATATCAGGTTTATTAAAAAACAAGTTTGCCGGACAGGATTTGTCCGGTGTAAAATTAACCTGGACTTGCACTTAAAAAAAACGGCCTTGCCGGACATGAAATCAAGAGAAACTGGAAAAAGAGGTTACTTAATTTCAGGGGTAATACAATATACCGTCTGGTGATATGTTGTCAAAACGGGCAGTAGACATGGTATTTCAGGCGACCTACACGCTCACCGATATCCGCATGATCCTGCGGGAGACGGCGCCAACCCACGAACTTGACGAGAAGCAGAAAGCAGAAACTGCACGTCTTCTTGAAAATCTCGAACGGCAGGTCGGTTCACTTAAACAGGAGATGCTCTAAATGAAGTGCGGGAGCGGGATCGAGGCCCGGCAAGTAAACGAGCTCTTCATTAATATCGATCCTATTCAGGCAGGAGGACGGCTTACCGGAGATGCGATAAAAGCGATCATCGCATATGGAGACGGTTACTCGGTCTGCGACAACTGCAGAAAGCCAAACCGGCTTGACTGCATTTCTAAACCGCCGATTGCGGAATTCCACAAGGATGTTGCCGCGTGGCTTGGTATGGACGCAGCACGGATGATGCCCGGTGCCCGGCGGGCGTTCCAGGCGGTTGCCCATACGTACGTGAACAAGGGTGACCCGGTTCTCTTAACCTCGCTCTCGCATTACACGGAATTTCTCGCGGTGGAAGAAGCGGGCGGTATTGCCTGCGAGATCCCGGCTGATGCCGGTCACATTGTCACGCCCGAAGCGACAGCGGCAAAGATCGATGAAGTGAAAAAGAAATTCGGGAAAGCACCGGTCCTCGCGTTTATTGATCACGTGGATTACCAGTACGGGAACCTGCACGATGTTACTGCGATTGCAAAAGCCGCACATGAAAATAATGTGCCGGTCCTCTGCAACGGGGCATATACCGTTGGCATCATGCCTGTTGACGGAAAAGCGATGGGTGTTGACTTCGTGGTTGGCTCAGGCCACAAGAGTATGGCGTCTCCTGCACCATCGGGCGTCCTTGCAGTCACAGAAGAACGGGCAAAGGAAGTGTTCCGCACAACCACAATAGAAGGCGATGTGACAAAAAGGAAGTTCGGCGTGAAGGAACCTGAAATGATGGGATGCACCCTCATGGGCGCAACGCTTGTCGGGATGATGGCATCGTTCCCGCACGTAAAAGAGCGGGTGAAACATTTCGACCGCGAACTTAAAAACAACAAAATCGTGATGGATGCCCTGCTCTCGATTGACGGGACAAAGGTCCTTTCCGAGTACCCACGGAAACACACGCTGACCCGGGTCGATACCATGAACTCGTTTGACAAGGTCGCAGAGACGCACAAGAAGAAGGGATTCTACTTATCATCCGCATTAAACGACAAGGGGATCTTCGGCCTCATTCCCGGCGCGACCCGGGTCTGGAAGTTTAACACGTACGGGTCGACTGAAAAGCAGGCCCGGTACCTTGCCGATGCATTTGTAGCGGTGGCTCAGGAAAACGGGATGAAGATCAGCGTGTAATTTTTTAGTGCGCCAGTTTGGACGAGGGTCAATGACTGCATGTGCAGCTGTCCCAAAAGATACGTTTTAAAAAAAAGTTTTGTCTCTGTTGAAACGGACATGAACGGGCGTTCACACCCAAAGCATGAAAATCGAATACCCGGTCTTTATCTTGGCGAGATTGGTTAACCCAACATGGCGGATTTTCATGGGAAATCTCGAAGGGGCATTGCAATAATGCTCTTTTGGGCTATCGCAATCCTTGCCTCTCCCCCGCACGCTTGAGACACCCTCATTTGCGATAGTGCCGGATTTCCTGTTCTGGCATCATCGCTACCAGCTCCGGGTCCCATTAGGGGGACAAATTGGCGCGAGGAGGGGTGAGGCTTTTGCGTATTATGAATGGTGTTTTCTACAAGCGCAGAGTTTATCCCAATAGTTCATACGAACTAATTTTTCGGCGGTTTATAAAATTGCAAAAGAAAAGTCTTTTGTATATAATAAATTAATTTTAATTTGACGTAAATGATGTTAAAACATACATGGGTTATCTGTTCGTTATGCCTCGTTATACTAACTGCCTGCATTGTCTGCACAGGATGTACATCGAGCGCAAGTGATCAGGCTCCAGTACAAAATACTCCTCCAGTTACTACTACAACCCCATCACAATCCCTGAGTCCAACAACTGTGAAAGAAACCATAGTAACTACCCCAGTATCAACAACTGCCGCGACTGCAATCACATCAACTACGACTACACCGGTGAATAATGTTGTAACAGTAACACTCAATTCAGTCGTGAAAAAAACAACTCTAGGAACTTTCCATCCAAAGACCGGCAATATCTTTGTCGTAATTGATGTCACTATCAAAAACAATGATCAAAATAATGATTTTGATTATACGGACTCCTCATTTGTACTTATTGATAAATCGCCAAAGCCTCCGAAATCACTTTCTCCGATAACTTCCCAGGTTGCCGGTTCCTTAAGCAGTCCCATTACATCAGGAATGGTGCCTCTTAAATCGGAAAAAACCGGTCAGATTGTTTTTCCGGTAAAAGAGACTTCAGAGTCGTATAAATTTTCAGTACGAGATTCAACGGGAACGGAAATATCTTCATTCGATAACATCAATGTGCCATAAAACCGGCACACCAAATCTTTTTCCATAAAAACAGGAACCAATCCCGGTTGCGCTTGGTGTTATAGAAGAAACCAGTCTTCAAATGGTTACATAAGGAAATTTTGTGCAGGGAAAATTTATGTCCGGTCCGGCACTGGTTTTATCAGAAGCACTGACCAAAAGAGAGTAACCATAATAGATCGTCCCCCTGACGGCCGGAAAAGGATCTATCATGCTCAAAAAGTGCGACCTCTCTAAAAAAACAGATGACAAAACATTTGCCGATAAAATAGCGCCGTTGCAGGAGCGCCTCGGCGAGCTCCAGCGGCAGCTGCGGGACGAGAGGATCCCGGTTATCATCGTCATCGACGGCTGGAACGCCTCGGGGATCACGATGACGATCCAGGAACTCATCCGGTTTCTGGACCCCCGGGGTTTCACCCTCGCCTCAATTGGTAAACCTGCCGATGAAGAACAGAAGCACCCGCTTATGTGGCGGTTCTGGAACCGCATTCCTGCGGCCGGAAGAATCGCGATCTTTGCACGAAGCTGGTACAGCCGGGCGCTTGCCGAGGAGACCGATGGTCCGGGCTGGGAAAAACGCGTGGACCGGGCCATTTGTTCCATCAACCGGTTTGAGCGCAATCTCTCGGATGACGGGACAATTTTTATTAAAATATTCCTCCACATCAGCAAAAAAGAACAGAAAAAACGGCTCCTTGATAGAGAAACAAATCCGCTTACTTCGTGGATGATAACAAAAGGCGACTGGGACTTCCACCGCGATTATGATGCCTACCTACCGGTTATTGAAGAGTTCCTCAAAAAGACCGATACCCCATACGCACCGTGGACTGTGGTCGGGGCGACTGACGCAAACTATACGGTTCTCACGACGTACTCAACCGTTATAGCGACACTTGAAAAGAACATCCCCTTAATCCTGCACCCTAAAAAGCAGGGGACAAAGACAAAGTTCCGTTTCAGCCCGGAGATCGTGCCGGTCGTCCGTCGTTTCGCTGCTCCGGACCTGCGCGAGAAAAAAGAATATGAGGCCCGGGTTGCTGCCGCCCAGAAAAAAATGCGGGACCTCCAGTACCTCCTCTACAAACGTAACATCCCGCTTGCCATCGTATTCGAAGGCAGAGATGCTGCAGGAAAAGGTGGGACTATCATGCGCCTCACCCATGACCTGAACCCCCGGGGGTACAGTGTGATGCCGGTTGCCGTCCCAAATGACGATGAAAAGGAGCACCAGTATCTCTGGCGGTTTATCCGGAACTATCCTGCTGTCGGCCACATCACAATCTATGACCGGAGCTGGTACGGGCGTGTGCTCGTAGAAAGAGTGGATGGACTCTGCACCAAACCTGAGTGGAAACGGGCGTATACAGAGATAAACGAGATGGAAGAGGAATTCCGGAACTGGGGCGGAGGTCTCCTGAAATTCTGGCTTGAGGTCAGCCCGGATGAGCAGCTCAAACGATTCACGCAGCGTGAGACCGATCCCCATAAACAGTGGAAGATCACCGAAGATGACTGGAAAAACCGGGAGAAATGGGACCTATACGGTGAGGCTATTGATGAGATGTTTGCAAAGACCAGCACGAAATACGCTCCGTGGACGGTGATCGAGTCCGATGATAAGTGGTATGCCCGGACTAAAACACTCGAAACGGTTGCCGCATATGCTCAAACCCTGCTGGAGTAACTGTGCCTTCGACCAATATCCACATCTTGCATGAAAGATTTTTTTACATTTCGTGAGAATGGAAATGGGGATCACTTACGAAATAGGCATATTAACCGGGTGTTGATGTTTTAGAATCCCGGAGTGGTTTAGAAAAAAACCATCTGTTCCGGAGAAAGATTCAGATATGAACTTAGTGTGTTGGAAATAAAAATTCTGATCGACAGATTTGGCATTTTTCCTCACCCGTCATAATCATGAGATAAAAATCAGCGTAACCACTTTATTCTTGCCGGGAAAATATATTCGAACGATGCCACCAACTCACATAAATTTCATTACTCTCATTCTCCTGGTTTTCCTTGCATCATTCGCACTGGTACCCGCTGCCAGCGCATCAGACTCCGCTCCTGCCATTCCGGCAACAGTAAATTTTTCGGCGCCAAAAATGGAGGTCTCGGTCTTTGTCAACTCTATCGACAATCTGGATATGATCAAAGGATCCTATACCGTAGATTGTTACCTCCATTTCCGGTGGACAGATCCTGGTATTAAGACCGCCAACTTCGAATTTATGAACGGCAAGCCCGCCTCCGGGGCAGAATCCGTGAAGATGATCTGGGAGAATAAATCCGGGCCAGTGATGGAGGAATGGTACCGGGCACGCGCTGATTTCAGTAGCACGCCAAATAATATGGATTACCCCTTCCACTCCGGGTTCCTGCCGATTACAATAGAAGATGCTGATTATGAAAGTTCACAACTTACCTATGTTCCCCTGCAGGAAGAAAGTGGGATTGAACCCGAATTTGGGATCCCCGGTTGGAAGTTCGGCACCCCGACATTCTCTGTGCGGAACCACTCGTATCCCGGGAATACAACCTATTCCCAGCTCACGTATAATATCCCATTAACGAATGATGCACTTGCCTCGCTTCTCCAGACTATCGTACCCCCTTGATCTTTTGTATAATCGCAGGACTCTCTTTCCTGATCCAGGTTAATCATCCCGAACTGGTCCACCTGCGGTATGTCCTTACAACAAGTATGTTCATTTCCGCAGTAATGTACCACTTCGGCCAGCTTGCCATGTTCCCGGGACTTGGCGTGCTCAAACTCTTTGATAAATTTATGATAGCCGTGTACCTGTTCCTTGCCGTAACGGTCATTGTCACTACGCTCTGTTATCTCGCAGAGCAGCAGTGGGGAAAACCGGAACTTGTGCGGCCATTCAACCGATATGGGATGGTTTTCTCCATCCTGCTGCCAGTTGTAGTATTCTGGCTGCTCTTCATCTTCGTATGATCCCCGCGGGCAGAACCTTGAGGCACTATTAAAATTCCCCAAATTTATACTCCGGGACAAACGTAAGGGTGAAATTCAGAGATAGAATCAAAAAAATACCCTTTTTTAATAATCGCGGTTGAACCGCACGCAGGATTTCTCTGCTCTCGCAATTTTTTTTAAAAATCCCGGCAACCAGGGTTTGCAGGTTATACAAAAGGAGATTTCAGCCGCCAGTTCACCCGGTCCTGACAATCATTCCATTCTGTGCGGTGATATACTGTACCCGGGCGATCACCTCATCCAGCAACCCGTCGATCCCAAGTTTTTCCTCGCTCTCGTTTACGGCTTCCTTTGTTGCTGAGGTTGCCGGCATCCGTGGCACCGCACGGCAGGCAAGGTCGCCCTGCTTTTCAATGAACGTCCCGATCTTCCGGGCAAGGGTAATCGTCTCGGCCTTGTCGTACGTGATGAGCGGACGAAGGACCGGGACGGTTGTCGCGCCGGAAATCACTGCAAGATTTGCAAGTGTCTGGGACGCAACCTGCCCGAGGTTTTCACCGGTAAGGATAGCCTGCGCCCCCTCTTTTTCGCACAGACGGCCGGCCACCCGGAGCATGAACCGTTTGCAAAGGACGCAACGTAACCGGGGCGGGATCCGGAGCTCCTGCATCCGGTCGTAGAAAGGTTCGGCAAAAACCACCAGCATCTGCAGGGGGTTTCCCGGGCACCAGAGCGAGAGCCGGCGGAGATTTTCAACGGCTGTCTCTTTTACATCAGTTCCCGCCCACCGGCCGCCGTCCAGGTGCAGGCAGGCCACTTCAGAGCCCCGTTTCATCGCAAGCCATGCGGCGACCGGGGAATCAATCCCAGACGAGAGCAGGGCAAGCATTTTCCCCTGCGTGCCCCACGGGAGCCCGCCCGGTGCCGGAATCCGGGAGTCATATACAAGGCCCCCGCAATCCCGGACTTCCACGAAAAGTTCGTATTCCGGGTGCGAGAGATCGACTGTGAGGCCCGGGATCGCATCATAGACTGCCGAGCCTACGTACTCTCCAAGTTCCTGGCTGTTCATCCCGACCTTGCTCTGTCGTTTTCCACGCACGGCAAACCGGCAGGGCGGTTTTAAATGTTCTCGTGCGAGAGCGAGACCGGCATCCCTGATCGCATCCGGGTCTGACGCAACAAGTGTGCACACGCTTGTATCGACGACTCCAAAGATCCGCGAAACTAAAGCAGCAATCTCTTCGGGCCGGTCACCGAAAATAAAGATCCGGCCCCTGGGGCTCTCAAACCGGCAGGAGTACCCGGCTGCTTCTAATGCCTGCCGGATATTTCGCAGCAGCAGGCCGATAAAATGGTATTTGACCGGATCGCTTTTTAAGAAAAGCTCGCCGTAACGCACCATCACGACTTTTTCTGTACCCGTATGTCCTGCTGCCATGCTCGTGCCTAGATATTGAAAGTCCACAGAGATAACCGTTGGCGGTTCGTGATTCGTGTCCTGTTGATATCAGGTAAAAAATGCAAGAGGGGTGTAAGAGGTTCATTTCAAGGGTACCTGTCATGGACGGCATTTCCGCCTTTTACTCGGGATACTTAAAAAAAATAACGAAATCCTTTAATCAGGAGAGTGAATAGTGTAATGAAATGGCGAAAAAGGCGAGCAAAAAAGCAGAAGAGGAACCACTTAAGCTCTTCTATATTTTCTACAACCAGGAACGCTGGGATAACTGGGTAAAATCTCTTGGTGAAGCCAGTTTTGAGGTCGACCCCAAAAGCGACGAAATGCCCGAGGGCTTCCGGATCCTTGACAGTTTCTCTGTTGACATCACCCTTGCGGCGCTCAAAATCGTGAAGTTGTACCAGAACAAGCGTTTCACAACAGAGGAGGCTCAGGACAGACTCGCGCAGGTTGAGGCCATTGTCATGTCTGCCGCACCAAAAGGAGACCTCGAAGAGCTCATCGAGCTTCTCCAGCTCCCCAAGCTCGTCCTCTTCGCATCCTGCCGGAAGTATCTTGGCGGGGAGTTTGATAAGGATATCAAGACGCTGGTTAAGAAAGGAAAAGGGCAGATCGAGAAGGATATGGAAGGTGCACTTGAAACTGCCGCAAACATCGGTGCTGCCGTGATTGATGGCGCTGCCTGCTGCGGGAAATATGTCAAGGACGACCTTGAGAACCCGACCCTGTTTGATGAGTGGCTCATCGAGTGCGAACGGATGTTCGAAGCGATGGGCTCGCTGAAAAATTTTGATGAGTCAACCGGAGAAGACGATTGATCGCTGACCGGGCACGGTTCCGTCACGCAAAAAAAATAGAAAGGCTTGCCGGATACAGGGTGCCCGATCACGCTTTTTACCCGGTGATGCTCGAAACCATCACCACTCGTTTTAATTTTGACGCGCTTGACTTTGCCATCCGCGAGCAACTCCTGAAATTCTTTAACGATTTTCTCCGGTGTAAATGCAAAAATTCACCGCTCTGCGGCTGTCCCGAGAAGAAATTTGCAATAAAAGTCCTCGAACTTCGCGAGAACGGGCTCGACCACCGGCAGATCGCAGCATACCTGTCTGATGAGTACGGAATCGAGATCTTTCCTGCAGATGTACTCTCGTTCCTTGAAGAGTCCGTACACGTTCTCGAAGCGATTGCAGATGTAGCGCACCTGCAGGGACAGGATTCCCTTGCAGAAAAAACCGTTGATCATATCCGGCTGATTGAGCGGTGAACCGGATCCAGGCAGGCACGTTTTTTACTTATACCTGGACGATTTATTGCGCGCCGTAACGGTCACAGATCGTATCTTCCTTTCGTGCAGTCCTCGTAAACAGGTACGGATTCACCTATCTGTATTATACCGGTACGTGCCGGATAATTACTTCTTTAGCAACTTCTCATGATCATGACGCGCCTATATGCAGGGTCACATTTTTTTGTTTATTGGGACCGGCTAGCTGCATTATTGCCCGGTTATACCTGCCTTCATGACGCATTTCCCTTAAGACCAGTATTTACAAATTCAACATACCAGCCAGAAAGCATTTATTACAAAATGTAAAACATATGTTACGTGGTGTTTGTACGGGAACAGCAAACACCTGCAGGAACAGCATACCGGAGATCTAGGATGAAAACCCCGATAATCTACTATGCAGCACTCATGGCATTCTGTGCCCTTGTCCTGTCAATCGGCAGCGCAGGGATCATTGGATGTCACTAAAACCGCAGGATCTGCCAGCTCCGGGGACAGATTCTCCATAGATTCGCTAAAAGGAGATGATGCCAGAAAAAAGAGACATGGTACGATTCACATTTCCTCTGACAGCCCGATCAGGGCAGGATGTCCACATATACCTCTTCACAAGGACCAGTAATCCAGCAGGAATCCATTATCATACTGGGGAGAAATACCACTCCTCATTTTTTTAATATTTTTAAAGGATTATACCCCTAAAGGGCCGGGCCCATAATCCAGGCAGGGCAAAACAGGGGATTCTTTTTATCACTGTACGCAAAAAAACCCATCTGAAAATAAGTAAGCCCTCACCAGAATTCATCAGATAGTTCCTTTACAACCGCCGCAGCAAAATCTCTGGCTGCAGCCGGGCCGTTTGCGGTAATGATCCGATGATCGGTAACAACCGGCTGGCCGACAAGAACCGCCCCGCCTTTTTTCATCTCAAAAAAAGCAGCGGGGCTGTCATAGGCTGTCGCCTTCTTTCCCTTGAGAATCCCGGCACGGGCGAGCACGGCGGGGGCAAGGCAGATCGCAGCAACGACTTTTCCGGATTCGTGGAAAAACCGGGCCAGCTGCACAAGTACATCATCCTCCCACAGATGTAACTGGCACCCGGAGCCCCCTATAATGATAAGCCCGTCATAATTCTTCGGGTCGATCTCTTCAAAGGAAATCCCCGCTTGAGTTTTCCCGCCAAGCATTCCCGTGCAGGTACCGGGACGGATCGATGCAATATCGAACGGTATCCCGGCTTTATTCAGGGCCTCTACCGGCTCGGCCAGTTCTTCATCACGATATTTGTCCGGTGCTACTACGATGACGACTTTCATGCTATCCGAATTTTCTTTCTTTATATTTGAGGGTTGGCAAAATACAGCATTAAACACCATAC
>Ga0209098_1000911_pt1 | contig 30410 bp, 27 predicted proteins | sample AD_JPNHW1_MetaG_FD_184429 | JGI IMG/M metagenome (GOLD analysis project Ga0209098, IMG submission 184429) | Active sludge microbial communities of municipal wastewater-treating anaerobic digesters from Japan - AD_JPNHW1_MetaG (SPAdes) (version 2) | ecosystem: Engineered > Bioreactor > Anaerobic...
AGGATTATAGTATGTTAACTAAGGGAATAAAAGAATTTAACCGAGAAAACAAGAACTCCCCTATTGACTATTTTCAATTTGAAAATTATTTAAATAAACTGATCAGCAATTTTTCGGAGGAGATTGACAGCTTAATAGCTTTCTGTAACCAAACCAGACAGCTTACATCTGAATAAACATCAGTATGTAACAATCTCAGAAAGTCTGTGTAAAGCAGATTGCCTTGAGGTACAACAGATTTTTCATCCTATTATCAAAATGAATAGTTGATGCTAATATTGTGTTCGGTACAAGAAAAATCCATTTCATCAAAAAAAACATAATGTGTATGCCGGTGATACTGTCGGCCTTGCAAGGAAATACTGGTTCGTGGACTTAACTGATAGTTTATCTTCAATCCAATTAAATTAAGACTAGTCTTACTTTGATCACCCTGTATATTTAGTTGCATGATTTCTGCTTTGGTAAGTTTCATCGAATATAACGATTTTGCAGCCCCTTTCCAGGTATAAATCTGGTAATTTTCAGCATTCAGGCTGAAAATAAGCTTTCTAGACGGAATAAATTCATAGAAAAACTTAAATCCAAAACCGCTGCCTGTGTTGTAATCCTTATCATCAAAGTTAAAGTAATCTGACATACTTGCTCCTAAACCAATGCCATTTGCATAAAGTCTGACTTTCATCTCAGTATTAAGATATTTTCTGTACCAAATAAGGCCAGGTCCTATTGCAGCGGCTTCTGAAATATAGAAAGGAGTGAGTACCGAACCATCATTCATGTTCAATTTCAGATTGTAATAATCGAAATGCTGAAATAAACCGGCACTCAAACTTGTATTTCTAACCGAAAGTAAATTGTGAACTCTCAGCGCACCAATTCCACAGATTTGGCTGGCCCTGATTTTACCTGACAATAATTCAAACTGTCCTCTCAAAAGCATCCATTCATAAGGTTTTCTGATTGTATTTTTCAGAATATCGCCATACTCAAGCTGTCCTCTGGCAAGCACTCCAACATCATTACGACCTGATTTTTCTCTTAAATATATAATACCGGTGTCAAATTCAAAATCAACCGGTTCTGTGGGTAAGAGATTTCCTTTTTTGCGACTAAAAGTCCATGCTTTTCCCGAAACAAGTCGGGTTAAAAAACGTGAAGGAGATAACAAACCTGCAATTACTTCCCTCCCAACCCTTTCAAAACCGATTGAACGGTTATCGAGAATCATGTCTGATATTCTGAAAGTCATTTCTCCGAGCGATGATCCGCCAATGGTTGTAGTTATCAGATCATTAGCTGAAGGAGGCTCGTTTTCATGAAAATACTCCCACGAAAGGCTGCCTAAAAAATTGAAAGGAATAGTTTCGTAGAAGTTGTATCCATACATACGGGCACTGTTATGGAGTACAGAACCATGGTAGGGATGCCAGAAAAAGTTTGTTGAAAATTCATCGGTATCCCAGACTGGAAGTTGATTTAGATTTTTCCGGATTGTAATCAGATTAACTTTGGCAAAATCAGCATTCAAAATAAACAAATCAAAGCCGGATACGCTAAAATTGCACAGGTTATCGAGAGCGATTACTCTCCAGGGCTGTCTGCCAACAATTTTCTGAACTGAATCCCTACTGGTAGTATCTTCTACGTTTAGGGTTTCATAATCCAGGTTATTCATTGATCGTATTGGCAGGATGAATAAGTAAACAAAACAGATAAATGTTATAATCCCTTTCACTGCAATTAATTATATGCGACAAACTGCACCATTAATACAAGCGAAAATCAGTATATACATTTCGGTTATTTGAATCTAACCAAAATTTAATTATATAATATATAACAAATATATTACAGACTAGTTTAACAAACTAATTGAGAAATAACTCATTGATTTTCAGCATTTGCAGACAAGTTATTAATTCATAACCAACAAAAAATTAATAAGCAGATATATTATTTCAAAAAAAAACGGAGTTAATCTTACGACTAACCCCGTTCTTATTATTTATTTTCAGTTAATATTTCATTCGCCAACACGCTGCACTTCACCCTTTTCTATCTTTTCCTGAACAATCGCGTCAAGCACAGCTACTGCAGTCATGTTAACTATGCTGCGAACAGAACTTTCAACATCCAGAATATGAACCGGTTTGCTCAGCCCCATCTGGATTGGTCCGATTGTTTCTGCTAATCCCAGTTCAAGCATCATTTGTTGTACCATGTTTGCCGAGCTAAGATTTGGAAAAATCAACGTGTTAACATCTTTACCTTTCAAACGGGAGAATGGATATTTACGATCGCGAAGTTCTCTATTCAAAGCGAAATTCGCCTGCATTTCACCGTCGACCACCATATCAGGATAGCGTTCTTGTAACACCTGATTCACTTTATGAACACTTGCAGGACTACCTTCTATATCTGAACCAAAATTGGAATATGAAAGCAACGCCATCACCGGTTCGTGTGCAAAGAACTTCACGGTATCGTAAGTCAGTTTGGCTACATCAATAATAACTTCGGTTGATGGATGACGATTGAACAATGTATCAGCAAGGAAGTAGGTTCCCTTTTTGGTATTCATGATGTGCATGGCACCAATATTGTTTACTCCGGGACGGGCACCAATAACCGTTTTCGCTGCTTTCACCGAATCTTCGTATTTTGTAATAACACCTGTAATGAGCGCATCCGCTTCTCCGGTTTCAACCATCATCATTCCAAAATAGTTGCGTTCATACATCTTTTCAAACGCTTCCTCAAAAGTCATTCCTTCACGACTGCGTTTTTTGGCAAGTAATTTTGCATACCTAATTCGGCGTTCCTCTTCTCTGTCATGACGGAGATTAACAATTTGTATACCAGTCAGGTCAATACCGTTTTCGGCTGCCACATTTGCAAGCTTTTCTTCGTTACCAAGCAATATCGGGATACAAATACCCTCTGCAAGAGCTGTTTCAGCAGCTTTGAGCATATTGATATGCAATGATTCTGAAAATACAACCCGTTTTGGATTCTGTCTGGCAGTATCGTAGAACCGGCGAAGCATTTTGTTGTCAAGCCCCATTAACTTACGAAGTTGTACCTCATATGCATCCCAATCCTCAATTTTCTTAGCAGCTACTCCCGAATCAATGGCAGCTTTTGCCACTGCCGGAGCAACGGTTGTGAGCAATCTGGGATCGAGCGGTTTCGGAATAATATAATCCCGGCCAAAACTGATTTTCTTCATATTATAAGCTGAATTTACAACATCCGGAACCGGTTTTTTTGCAAGTTCAGCAATTGCCTTAACGGCAGCAACTTTCATATCTTCATTGATGGCACTGGCACGTACATCAAGAGCACCACGGAAAATATAAGGAAAGCCAAGCACATTGTTAATCTGATTAGGATGATCGGAACGTCCGGTCGCGAAAACAATATCAGGACGAGCTGACATGGCAACTTCGTAGGCAATTTCCGGATTTGGATTAGCCAAAGCAAACACAATCGGGTTTTCATTCATACTTTGTACCATTTCGGGGGTCAGCACATCTGCAACAGATAAACCCAGAAAAACATCCGAACCTTCTACAGCCTGAGCCAGGGTATCGATATTTCGTGACGTTGCAAAAGGTTTTTTCCGGTTATTCAAATCGGTACGTTTTGTATTTATTACACCTTTTGAATCAACCATTACGATATTTTCGAGTTTAGCCCCAAGCGCCATATATAGTTTTGTACAGGAGTTAGCTGCAGCTCCGGCCCCATTTACCACAATTTTTACATCCTCAATTTTCTTCCCTATTATTTCAAGCGCGTTGATAAGACCTGCAGCTGAAATAATGGCTGTACCGTGCTGATCATCATGCATTACCGGAATTTTGAGTTCTTCTTTCAGCCTTTCTTCAATCTCAAAACATTCAGGCGCTTTGATATCTTCCAGATTGATACCTCCAAACGTCGGTGCAATGGCTTTCACTACTTGTATAAATTTTTCCGGATCTTTTTCATCAACTTCAATGTCAAACACATCAATACCTGCAAAAATCTTAAATAGTAATCCTTTACCTTCCATTACCGGTTTGCCGGCCACAGCTCCGATATCACCCAAACCAAGTACAGCTGTACCATTTGAAATAACAGCGACCAGATTACCTTTTGAAGTATAATCGTACGCATTTGAATTATCTTTTTCAATTTCAAGACACGGTTCGGCTACTCCGGGCGAGTATGCCAGTGATAAATCGCGCTGAGAACTGTAAGGTTTGGTGGGTACAACCTCAATTTTTCCCGGCTTGCCCTGCGAATGATATAGCAGAGCATCTTCTTTTGTTAATTTTGCCATTATTATTTTATATTGTTATTTATTCAGTATTTTTACTTTTGATATTTCCCGCAAAGGTACTCTTTATTTTTCATTTCGTAATGAAACCTATTCGTTATTTTAACAATTATTTATCGAAATGATGATCATCAAAGTACTTCTTAAAACGGTGTCCCCACCTGAAGCCTAATTGTTGAAATTTCCTAACCACGGGATGGTCGGATGTTAGTGTTCCCGGTACATTTATATCCAGTTTGGCGCCCTCAGGAACGTTCGGTTTGTGTTGATAGGGTGACTTGTATCGGATAGGATTGAAAAAGGGATTGATGTCAATAGCCATTCCGGTAGAATGCTTTGATTTTTTAGAGCTGTTTGAAACATTTCGGTAGCAAAAACCGGAGGAATTATTGGCGGCCATTGATTTTTTATCATCCCAGTCGTATCTGACAATGGGAACAACCTGATAAACCGGAAAGTGTTCCTTTAGCATAAATTCGAAGATTTCGACAATATCCTGAGCAATTTTCCTGTTTACGACCACCTGTCCTCTATGTATCTTATTATCTGTTGAATAATACTTTACATCCAGCAAAACTAATTCTTTTAAAATCTTTTCAGGTGCTTCAGATCCCGCTATTGCTTCTTCAAATGTATAATTGCAGTCCGGAATTTCTACAGATTTCTCATTCATGACTGTATCTGTGACCACAGTTTTCTCTTTACTCTCATTTCTCTCTTTTTTGCCACATGAAAAAAATATTATTTCAATAATTATAATTATAAATATAAAAATAACGTTTTTCATCAGAAATAAAAAATGATAAAAACTATGCTAATTACTGCTATGAAAAACCACAATGTGACACCTAATAACAAAGATCTTACACCTACTGTTTTCAAATTCTCGCGAGATAATCCCGCCCCAATAAAGAATAAAGTCAGTGTCAAACACTGGCGTGAAACTTTTACAATCGATTCTGTTACTTTTTGATCAATATTGAAATAAGTATTTAACAGCATGGCAACTATGAAAAATAATATAAACCAGGGAATATACATCTTATCTCCCTTTGATTTAAAGTAAAAAGTCGTAAATATGGAAAGCGGAATAATCCATAGTGCTCTCGTTAATTTAACTGTTGTAGCCACTTTCAGCGCTTCCTCACCGTATGCAGAACCGGCACCGACAACAGAACTGGTATCATGAATGGCAATAGCTGCCCACGTTCCAAACTGTTGTTGGCTTAAATCAAGCCAATGGCCTATTACAGGGAAAATAAACAACGCGATCGCATTCAATACAAAAACAGTTGCGAGAGAAACGGACATTTGACTCTCATCAGCCCTTACAATTGGACCTACCGCCGCAATCGCACTCCCACCACAAATCGCTGTTCCACTGGAAATAAGATAAGAAGTAACTTTGTCTACTTTAAAGAGTTTACCAGCTAGAATTCCAATTACAATTACACTCACTACAGAAATAATTGTGAATAAAATTCCATCAGTTCCCGCTTTGAGTGATTCTTGCAGGTTCATACCAAAACCTAATCCGATAACAGCTATTTGTAGTAAGTATTTTGAGGCTTTTTTGTTGAAAACCGGAAAGGGAGAACCAAGCGTTAATGTAAAAATGAGTCCCAAAAATAAGGCTACAGGAGGTGTAGCCCAGGGTGTAAGACAAAAAAATACGAGAAGCAGATAATAATAACTATTATATTTTTTAAAATACTCAAAAAACTTATTCATCAATGTAAAATCTTAAATATTAATTCTTTCATCAAATCAACGGATTCTGATCCGGTGTCCTCAATCCCTTTGCTGCGAGCATCTGTCTCGCGTATCCAGCTGATTATATTCATAGTTTTCCATGCATTATATGTTTTGGCTGCATGAACATAATCTTTTGTGAAATAAGCTGTTATCTTCAGTTCAGCTGCAACGGTGGCAGGGCTTTTATCAGGCAGGTAATGAAACATCATCAGATTGCTGAAAAAACTGAACAATTGACTCAGAACCATTTGGATGGGATTTGCTTTCTTATTATCCCCAAAATAGCGTATAATTCGATTGGCTTTAAGTACATCCCGGTTGATAAGCGCCGCTTGCAACTCAAAGACATTGAAATCCTTACTTATCCCGATATTTTTTTCTATCATTTCGGGGGTAATATGATTTTCCTCAGGCTTCCTGGTAATGAGCAGTTTATCCAGTTCATTGGCTATTTTCGACAAATCTGAACCCAGAAATTCAGTCAACATCATTTCAGCTTTCTCCGAAATCCTCACTTTACGGTCTGCCAGGTATTCTCTAATCCACAACCCAACCTGGTTGTCGTAAAGTTTTTTACTTTCCAGAACAACGGCTGTTTTATTCAGATCCTGAACCCATTTTTTGCGACCATCTGGTTTGCCATATTTGTAGCAAATACACAAGATGGTTGATTTCAACGGATTGGCAAGATAGTAACTAAAAACTTCCCAGTCTTTGATCAATTGAGCTTCCTTGACAATAACAACCTGATATTCAGACATCATCGGATATCGTTTAGCAGCGTTAATCACTGTTGCAATGTCCACATCTTTGCCGTAAAGTACAGTCAAATTAAAATCCTTTTCACTCTCATCCAGAATTTTATCTTCCATAAAATCTGAAATCAGATCAATATAAAAAGGTTCCTCTCCCATCAGAAAATAAACGGGACTATACGCTTTACGGCGTAAATCTGTCATTATTTGCTGATAGGTTTGCATATATTATCCTGGTTGTTAAACGAAAAAACAAAATTATTCAAATCGTAAATGCTTGATTGTACGGCTATTATTAAGTAATGATGAAAGTGATTTTACACCAATGCGAAGATGTTCTTCTACAAAGTTGGCTGTTACTTTTTTATCACTTTCTTCTGTCTTAATACCATCTTCGTGAAGTGGCATATCTGAAACCAACAGCAAAGCTCCGGTTGGAATTCCATTATAAAATCCGGCGGTAAATAAAGTCGCTGTTTCCATATCGATAGCCATTGCCCTGGTTGTACGAAGATATTCTTTAAATTTACTATCATGTTCCCATACCCTGCGATTCGTTGTATAAACTGTTCCTGTCCAGTAGTCTTTCCCGAAATCACGAATATTTGAGGAAACCGCACGTTGTAAATTAAATGCAGGCAAAGCAGGTATCTCTGGTGGAAAATAATCATTTGAAGTTCCTTCTCCACGAATGGCTGCACTTGGAAGGATATAATCGCCTATCTGGTTTTTATCACGTAATCCACCGCATTTGCCCAGAAACAGTACCGCACGAGGATGTATAGCTGATAAAATATCCATTATCATTGCAGCATTGGGACTACCCATGCCAAAATTAATAATCGTTATTCCATTTGCTGATGCATTTATCATATTGCCATCTCTCCCAAACACCGGTACATCAAACCAACTGGCAAACATTTCGACGTAATTAGAAAAATTTGTTAATAAAATATATTCTGTGAAATCTTCCAATTTCCTTTTGGTATATCTGGGAAGCCAGTTTTGTACAATCTCCTCTTTAGTTTTCATAAAATCAATTTTATTATTCTGATTTTTAAAAATTGTAAGTAAATATTTTTGTAATTTCGTTGTAGTTTATATTTCTGAAGACAAAAATACTAAAAAAATGTTGCAACTCAACTTACCCGAATATCAATTTCGCTTAAAACAAACAGAAAAAGGCTTATTAATTCTCGATAGTTTGAGGAAAAGATTTGTAAAACTTACTCCAGAAGAATGGGTACGCCAGAATTTCCTGCGTTATCTTATTGAACATAAGCAGTATCCACTTGCATTGATGGCTGTAGAAAAACAACTAATTGTCAACGGACTGAAAAAAAGATGCGACGCAATCCTGTATGATATAAAGGGTAATCCAATGATTATTATAGAATTAAAAGCACCAAATATTCCTATTACACAACTGGTTTTTGATCAGGTTGCTGTGTACAATTCAAAACTGAAAGTCAAATATTTTATGATAAGCAACGGTTTTGAACACTATTGCTGTAAAGTAAATCCGGAAAATTCCTCCTATTTATTTTTTGAAGGTATTCCGGATTACTCACTGCTTCTATCTGATAATTCTTTATAACAAATCAGCCTTCTTTCGGATTCTGACAATTATTTTTTCATCATTCAGCTCTCTGATAGCATCCTTAGCAATCCATCTGGCCGATTTTGTATTTTGCTTTAGTATATCATTGGCAGTTTCAATTGCTTTTATACGTAAATTTTCATTTCTTTTACCTGTCTGACGTAAAGCCCAGTTCACAGCTTTTCTCACAAAATTCCGGTCATCCCAGGCTTCTTTTTCAATAATTTTGAAAAAAGGATTGAAAAAATCATCGGATTTGGACTTATCTATCACTGCAAAATAACAAATCAGGACAAAAGCTGTTCTTTTTACGTATTCATTTTGATTATCAGCATATTCATCTATTTTATTCCTTGCGAACAATGATTTTTGAAGCATAGAGCAAGTGCAATCGCAGATATCCCAGGAGTCAAAATCATTGACTAGACCGTCGAATTCATATTCTGTAAGCAAACGGCCATCCATTATCATCGAAGCCAGTAAACGTGCTTCATGAATGTCTGTTTTCCATAATGAAAATCCTGTTTTTTGATTTTTTCCAATCTTTTTTGCCAGTCTGCGCAGATCGGGTATCTTCACACCAATGGCTTTGTCTGCCGGTATGCCAAATCGGGATAATTTATTATAATGATCTTCACTAGCTAATTTGTGAAGTTCGGCGATTATTTCATTAACTTCCATATCTCTACATTTAAGAACACTCATATATCTGATATACAGATATATGAATGCCATACATAACATTTTTTGATTTGTTATTAGGAATGTCCCCCAACAACAATACGCATTATTTTCAGATTGAGTACAAAAAAGCGTATCAGTTGATACAAGATGCTTACACGCCAGAATTTTGTCCATTTTGTAGGTTCCGTTGCAAATGAAGATTCGCTGTAAGGAGTTGTCTTTTCAAGATTTGCCATAATGGTAAAATATATTAATGTGTTATTACTCGCTTTAATCTTATTCGGGTATCATCCACCAAAGGGGCATAGCTTTAGCTTTATAAATAAACATATAATGCATAAACAGTTTCATCCAGTGACCGGCCAGACCAATTTCTCCAACCGTATAGCCGATATTCCTGCCCCACTTCGGATATTTTTCCCAATCCTGTACAATAGGAAAAACAGTCATCACTGCTGCTTTGCCACGCCTGATACCATATCCGGCTGAGACAATACATGCGGCACCCATTTTTGCCATAGAAGCTTCATGTCTCAGCGTTTTGGAACCCGATTTAATCTGTTCTACGATATTGAGGGCTACAATCCTACCCATTACACCCGAAGGCATTCCAGTACGGGGTGCTGTCGCTGTAATAGGAGTTCCGTTCTTTGAGGTCATTGGTTTTGAAATGGTATGAGGTGGAGCAAAAGCTATACCAGCGGCAAAGATATTGTCATACACAGGACTTATATACGTTTTTGGCCAATCGCTCGCTTTCCATTCTTCAAAAGGCTTTGGAGTATAGTCTGCATCAACTTTCATTAAACCATTAGGGGCAAACATGGTGGATGTGATATCTTCCATCTTCCTGTTGTAAGCTTTAAGCCCGACTCCGGCAAATGGAGGTATCAACATGGAAAAGTCGAATTCTAACTTATGATACTCACCTGCAAGATTTTCGTAACTCAACACACCGGGTTCCACTTTTTGAACTGCTGCACCCACAATCCAGTTTATTCCATATTCTTTGAAGATGGATTCGGCAAAGATTTTTGTAGGTGTTACGTAACCACCCTGCTTCACATAAGCTCCTCCCATACCAAAATCACCAAGTTCATATTCGTTTGATATCCACGTTATTTCGGAAAAATCCAGTAGTTTGCGTCTTTTAATCTCAAAGGCTATATTTAATGCGTATTCAAATGCAGCTCCCTGACAAGTTGCCATTCCGTTACCTGTACCAATAACAAAATGTTGCTTTTCCCCCTTTTCCATTTTTGAAAAACATTTTTGCAGTTGTTCCCAGGTATGTGCAGCATGATCATAGGTGCATACAGAGAAACTATTTTTATCGGGACCAAGGCCTTCAGTAGCCTCAAAATTGAGTTTTGGACCTGTAGCATTTATCAGATAATCATATTCTACTTTTTCTGTCTGATCTTTTTTGTCTGAGGTAACATACTGAATTTGTACATACTGTTTTGAAGAGACATCATCACCTTCAGGATGGATGGATATTGCTTTTGCTTGTTTGAAAACTATACCCATTCTTTTATAAACCGGAGCCAGAGGAAAAATAACCTGTTTAACGGTCATGAGACCGATACCAACCCAAATATTGGATGGCACCCATTGATAATTGGAGTTTGGACTGACAACAACCACTTCATGTGATTTGCCAAGTTTCCTGCTTGCAATTAATGCAGCTGTATGGCCGGCAATTCCGGCACCCAAAATTAGAACTTTTGCCATAAATCATTGATTTTTAATGAAACTCTGTATGTGATTTTGGAATGAATTTCAATTTTTTTTACATTTTTCTGAATTTATATAGTCAAAAGTATGTAAATCAAAAAATAAAGACTATGACAAAAATATAAATAATTCTGAATAGTGATACCTTTATAGGAGAAATTATTAAAAATAATTATTTTATAAAAATATTATGGAAAGAAAAAAATGTTGAATTAAATAAATAATCAGAAATACAGATAAAATTTGTATGTATGTTCAAATTTCGAGGGCACCGATAATTTCTGCCACTGATGAAAAGTTGTTCGTGTCTAAATAATCATTTATTCCTTCCACTATCTTCTCAGAAATAGCAGGATTAATAAAGTTTGCAGTACCTACTTGGATTGCTGTCGCACCTGCAAGCATAAATTCAATGGCATCAGTAGCGTTCATGATGCCTCCAAGTCCAACAACAGGTACTTTAACGGCATGTGCTACTTGCCACACCATACGCAATGCAATGGGTTTCACTGCAGGCCCCGATAAACCGCCTGTTATTGTTGAAAGTATGGGTTTGCGTGTTTTTGCATTGACTGCCATTCCCAAAAGGGTATTAATCAATGATATGCTATCTGCTCCCGTATCTTCCACCGCTTTAGCAATTTCAGCAATATCTGTCACATTTGGCGAAAGTTTAACCATCAGCTCTTTATCGTACACTTTTCTGACCGCCGAAACTACTTTTGCTGCTGCCGCACATGATACACCAAATGCCATTCCACCCTCTTTCACATTCGGACAGGAAATATTCAGTTCAATTCCCGGAATTTTATCCAGTTCGTTGATTATTTCTGCTGTTTTTACATAATCATCAATCTCAGATCCGGATACATTGACGATTACATTTGTATCAAGGTCTTTTATCGTCGGATAAATATGTTCAATAAAGTAATTTACACCCTTATTTTGCAGTCCTACAGCGTTTAACATCCCTGAAGCCGTTTCAGCCATACGCGGATATTGATTTCCCTGACGTTCGCGAAGCGTTGTTCCCTTTACAATAATACAACCTATTCGCGATAAATCCATGAAGTCGGAATACTCTGTACCATAACCAAATGTCCCCGAAGCTGTCATCACGGGATTTTTCATTTGTAATCTGCCGAGTTTCGTTATTAAATTTGCCATTTCAACTTTGTTATATTAAATACAGGACCTTCAGTACAAACACATAAATTTCCTTCAGTGGTATCAGTTACACAGCAAAGACAAGCTCCTATACCGCATCCCATCATATTTTCGAGCGATACTTCACAGAAAATGTTATTTTTTGCCGCATAAGAAGCTACTGCTTTCATCATTGGAGTTGGACCACAGGTGTATATATAATCAAAATCAGAATTAAATAAGAGCGAATGCTGGGTTACATATCCTTTTTCTCCATGAGAACCATCTTCTGTAGTGGTATGAACCTGTCCGATCTTTTCAAATTCATTAAGTAAAAGTAAATCGCTCCGGGAACGGGCTCCAAGTAAAAAAATACATTTGTAACCCAATTTTTTAAGTTTTTCGCCCAGCATGTAGAGTGGAGCTACTCCAACACCACCTCCAATAAGAACAATTTTTGCATTTTTGTCGGAGGGTATAGTGAAGGTGTTGCCCAGCGGTAATATTGCATTAAGTAAATCGCCTGGGTTCATCTCTGCCATGTGTTTCGTACCTTCGCCTACAATCTGCACCAGCAGCCACAGCTCATTCCGGGCAGAATCAATAAAATTAATGGATATGGGACGTCGTAAAAATGTTGCTGGTGAGCCATCAACACGGATTTCAGCAAATTGTCCGGGTAATATTTCCGGAAGTAAGTCTTTGGAAGTTAATTTTAGAAGTACATTTTGCTTATTCAGTTGTACTTTTTGCGTTATTTTAAGATCAAGAATGAATTTCTTCATCGGATTTCGGTTAGTTGTTATCCAAACTTGGAAGTGCAAAAATACAAAATTCAACTCAATTTTCAAAGTGGATAAGTTCCCGACTTCTTCAAACTTTATTCAGGATTATTGATGTCCGATAAAAAATTTATCTTGTTTTGTCCTCAAGCCGGACAGGCTTTTACTTTTTGGCTACAGCCCCAAAAAGTAAACAAAAAAGGCCGCCGCTGTCGATAAAAAGCTAAAAATTGTATGCGTTTCGCTCAAAGCGTCCAAACTCCTCCCTACAGTCGTCAAACAAAGACGCTTTTAACCGCTTCACTTCAACAATTTTCTTTACGCTTTTTCTCTAAGGCGGAAAGAGGGAGCGATACCAAAATTGAGCCCTAAATCCAATATAATGTATATTAGTCGGATTTTCAATAACATATACTCGCTTGAATTATTTATACCGGACACCAATAATTCAGGATATTAATAAATATAGAAGTTATTTTTCTACAAATTCCTGAAAAGTACTATCGTCATAATAAATAATAATATTCTTTATTTTTTTTGACTTTTCGGTAATCAGAGAAGGTTCAATTGCTGTTACGGGTAATTCAACAGGTATTTTTTTATAGATTGTGCTTTCATCATCTACATTTTTTTCGACTTTTTTTTGTGCGTATCTTTCTGAATTACTGTCGCTTTCTTCCTGATTTTCGAATAAAGTTGGCGTCTGAGATTGTCTTGAAACGCGATACATTTGACCAACGCCCAAAATAAGCCAATCTGAACTGATTGTTCGATATCTTTCCAAAATTTTTTTCAAGACATCCAGACTTGGATTATTTCGTCCGCTAAGAATATGTGATAGTGTAGGAGTTTTAATTCCTATTTCAGCAGCAAATTGTGTTGCTGTCAACTTTTCAACCAGCATCACTTTTTCTATTCTATCTTTCTCAGTTGTTTCCATTATGTGTAAATTATTGAATTTACAAAAATATATTTTACAACAAATGTATGTAAAATAATTTACATATAAAAATGATGCACATTTGTAAATCAAGATAATCGTAATTTACATATGTAATCTTATGATATTTGTGGAATAACAATAGTAAAATGATTATATTACCTAAATACTAGCAAATTATAGGGTATATTTAAACTTTTATATAATGTAAACTTTTTATTTAGTTTAAATGATTTATATATTTGATTAATAGATACATAATGTATATTAAACTCCAATTTAATCAAACAAATCCTGATATTTTACAAATGTATTGAATAAGTTAAATTAATTTGTTATATTTATATTGTATTTCGCTGGTTTTCATGATTTTATATTGTATGTTATATCTGTTTTACAGATAGGACTTCTGCTTATTTTATAAATGTAAATTATTTTCATTTGTAATTATACTTGTTTATATTTTGGAAATATATTTATAAAATTATCCATTTACAAATGTATTTTTACATTTGTAAATGGATAAAATATTATTCTTATGATAAATTTCTATCAAATATGGATATCGATAGACTGAGTAATTAATAATCCTGATTAATTACATCTCATATTTTTATAAATACGGTAGAATAATAATTGTGAATAGTTAATTTTAATAAAAATTCAATGAAAAATAGTATGGAGACTTATATTTTTTTTTCTGAGCATAAGAGCACACAGAAATATGGCATGTAAGCTACTGAAATACAAGATTATACATAAAATAATAGCCTCTGAGATTTGCTTATTTGAATTTTACATGTAACAAGGATAAGTTCATTCAAATTATAAGCAAAAAAAATCCGAACAAATAGATTTGTTCGGATTTTATATTTTTAAATATTCTAAGGAATGCAACAATAATTATTTTGTTTCGGAACTTTCCTGCCCTCCCAAATCGGGGTCAACCAGAATGCGACCGCAATATTCACAAACAATGATTTTTTTACGTGAGCGAATATCAAGTTGCCGTTGTGCAGGAATTTTATTGAAACAACCTCCGCATGCGTCACGCTGCACAGATACAACAGCCAAACCATTTCTGGCATTTTTACGAATACGCTTGAAAGCAGTAATTAAACGTGATTCTATTCTGGCCTCAATTTTCTTTGCATGTTCACGGAGTTTTTCTTCTTCCTGCTTGGTTTCGGATACAATTTCTTCAAGTTCGCCTTTTTTCTGTTCCAGGTCAAGTTTGCGTTCTGAAAGTTGTACTGAGGTATTGTCTAATTCAATCTTTTTATTTTCAAGGCTAGCATTGAATTCCCGAATTCTTTTTTCACAGAGTTCAATTTCTAATGCCTGATATTCTATTTCTTTTGAAAGATTATCATATTCACGATTATTCCGAACATTATTCTGTTGTTCCTTGTAGCGTTCAATTTTTATATTAGCTTCATCAATCTCAACTTTTTTACCTTTAATGGCAGTATTCAGTTCGGCTATTTCTTTTTCAAAATTTACCAAACGTGTGCTTAAACCAACGATTTCATCTTCCATATCCTGAACTTCAAGGGGAAGATCACCACGCAAAATTTTGATTTCATCAATTTTTGAATCAACCTTTTGAAGTTCGTAAAGAGCTTTTAATTTTTCTTCAACGGTGATTTCTTTATCAGTTTTGGTTTCGGTAGCCATATATTATAAATATTTTATTGGATTTGTATTAACATCTGAAATTCGGACTGCAAATTTAGGAATATTTTTTGTAATTATCTCATAAAAAACATCTTTTGTGAACTGTTCACTCTCATAGTGTCCTATATCGGCAATTAAAATCTTGTTTTCAGCATCGAAATACTGATGATATTTGAAATCAGCAGAAATAAAAACATCGGCACCGGCAGTAATAGCTTCCGGCAGAAACTCACTACCCGATCCGCCACAAATAGCTACTTTTCTTATTGTCTTATTCAATAATGAAGTATGTTTGAGAGTATCGAGTTGAAAAATACTCTTCAGCTGGTGTAAGAATTGCAGTTCATCTTTCTCTCCTGGCAATTCACCGATTATACCAGCACCGACAATACTCAAGGCATTATCAAGTGGAATAATATCGTAAGCTGGTTCTTCGTAAGGATGTGCATTGAGTAATGCTCTGATTATCTTTTCCTTCAGATATCCAGGCATGATGACTTCGAGCCGGATTTCTGCTTCTGTATGAGTGACATCTATCTCACCCACAAAAGGATTTGCTTTCTCGTTAGCCCGAAAAGTTCCATTACCTTCGGACGAATAACTGCAATTATCATAATTGCCAATATGACCAGCACCGGCCTCAAACAAGGCATTTTGAACAGAACTTATATGATTAACCGGTACAAAAGTAACGAGTTTGAGAAGTGTCTGTTTTTTGGGTAGAAGAATTTTCATATTTTTAAGGCCAATTTTTTCAGCAATTTTTCCATTGACTCCACTCAATACATTATCCATGTTTGTATGGGCAGCGTAAACAGCAATATTGTGTTTAATGGCTTTAATTATACACCGTTGTGTTTCATTTTGACCTGTGAGTCGCTTCACTCCTCTGAAAATCAACGGATGATGTGATATAATCAGATTACATCCAATATTATATGCTTCTTCAATCACTGGTTCCGTTACATCTACAGTAATTAAAACACCGTTCACGACCATATCGGGACTTCCAATCAGCAGTCCTGCATTGTCATAATCTTCCTGAAGAGCTAGCGGAGCTACTTCTTCAATCCATCCGGTTATAGTTTTTACTGTAGTCATTACAAGTGACTATCCCATTTTGCGGCTATTAGTTGACCGCTGAGTAGCAGGTTTGTTTACCTTTGTCTGTTGTTTTGGCTGTTTTACGTCCTTAGCAACGGTTGCAGGTTTAACTTCCTTTTTTGTTTTTTCTTTTAAATCGATTTCTTTTTCTGTTTTTACTTCTTCTTCAACTTGTTTTTTTTCCAAAAAATCAACCAGATTTGCTTCGATTAAAAGATTATACCAGTTGATTATTTTGCGAATATCGCTTGGATACACTCTGTCCCGATCATATTCGGGTAAAATTTCAGCCATGAATTTTCTGAGCTGTTCGTTATCTGCTTTCGTATCGACAGAACACTTTACTCCGTTTTCTTTGGTTTTAATATTTTCCAAGACTTGTCCAAGCGGGATTTCTTCATTTTCCGTAAAAATTGCAATATCACCCAATGAAACAGCTTTGTCCTTGGTATAAGCAGGGATTCGTTTACCATCAATCAACGACTCAACGATGAGCATATTTTTACCATTCGATACATGCTTGTACAAACCTGGCTTTCCTGTGATAGATAAAATTTCTTTCAACATAACAATTCAGTATTAATCAGACTTTTTCAGTCATCCTGTAAATAATATTTTTATAGTTAATTTCGTCAAAGACAAAAAATGATCTGACATTTTACTCTTCAGATCAATTTTAATACAAATATAGTTATTTATTTTGCATTTTTTGTTCCTCCGATTACTTAAAAAAACCGGATAGATCTTTCAATTGCACTTTACCTTCATAAATTGCTTTACCAAGAATTACAGCCGGAACTTTTGCAAGTATCAGATTTTCAATATCCTGCATACAACTAACTCCACCACTTGCAATAAGATACATCTGAGGTAATTCTGACAAGATTTTTTGATATAATTTTACAGCAGTACCTTCAAGCATTCCGTCTTTACTGATATCTGTACAGATTACTTTTGTGATTCCTTTATCTGTGTAAATTTTTAAAAAGGGAATTAATTCGATATTGGTTGTTTCGGTCCAGCCAGATACTGAAATTTTTTCATCCATAACATCCGCGCCAAGAATTATCTTATCAGAACCGTATTTATTCAACCATTTGATGAATATATCCGGATTTTTTACAGCTATACTTCCTCCTGTAATCATGGAGGCACCACATTCAAAAGCGATTTGCAAATCTTTATCTGATTTTAATCCACCTCCAAAATCAACGGTTAAACTTGTTTTCGATACTATTTGCTCAAGTACTTTATAATTCACGATGTGTTGGGCTTTTGCACCGTCCAAATCCACCAAATGCAACCGTTTAATACCAGCATCGGCAAACATACGGGCTACTTCAAGCGGATCTTCGTTATATATTTTTTTCTGGTTATAGTCTCCACGGGTAAGCCGTACGCATTTCCCTTCGATTACATCTATTGCCGGAATAATTTCTATCATCGTTTTAAACTTCTTTTCCTTCGTAATAATTAATAAATGCTTTATTTACCAATCTGTTCCCTCCGGGTGTGGGATAGTTACCCGAAAAATACCAGTCTCCGGAATGATTTGGGCATGCTAAATGCAAACCTTCGATAGTCTGATATACCAGTTGAACCGGACAATTTACCTCCTCCGGAGTAAGCATTTTTGCAATTTTATCGGATATTTCCTCTTGAGAAAATGGTTTGTATATTTCAGTTACATAATTGACTATCATTTCTTTATGAAAGCTCTCCTGTTCTTTTGATTTTCTGTAAACCTCATCAATAAGATTTTGTCTTCCGGTTTCTTTCAATAAAGCGATTGCTGCTCTAAATGCGCAAAATTCACCCATTTTTGCCATGTCAATCCCATAATAATCGGGATAACGCACTTGTGGTGATGAAGAAACGATTATAATTTTTTTCGGTTCAAGTCTGTTTAATATTTTCAGAATACTTTGTTTAAGAGTCGTACCCCGTACAATTGAGTCATCTATTACCACCAGATTGTCTTTCTCACCTCTGCGAATAGAATTCCAGGTCACATCGTATACGTGCGCAGCCAAATCATTACGTTCTTTATTTTGCGAAATAAAAGTTCTTAATTTAATATCTTTAATAAGCACCTTTTCAATATGAGGATCTGTTCCGGTAATCTGACGTATACCCTGGGTCATGCCGTAAAAAGCTACCTCGGCTGTATTTGGGATATATGAAAAGACTGAATTATCCAGATCATTATCAATCGCCTCCATGATAGGTTTAGCAAGTGTAGCACCCAGTTTCTTTCGTTCCTGATAAATCGCCAGATCACTACCTCGTGAGAAATAAATACGTTCGAACGAGCATGGTTTTTGTTCGGGGGAAGCAACACGAATTGTTTCGTACTGGATATTTCCATTTTTCTTGATAATCATTGATTTGCCAGCTTCAAGTTCGAAGATTTTTTCTTCATTCACCCCCATCACAGTTTGAATAACTGCTCTTTCTGAAGCAACAACTACAATTTCGTCATCAATATAATAAAAGCCGGTACGAATCCCTTTCGGGTCTCTGAAAACAAAGGCATCTCCATGTCCCAGCATACCGGTAATTAAATATCCGCCATCCCAATATTTTTCTGATTTACGTATGAATGAAGAAATATCGAGTTGATCTTCTATTTTTTGCGTGATCCTTACATCGTTAGTATAACGCTGTCTGATTTTTTCATATTCTGCCTGCACTTCGTTATCCAACTTATTTCCCAGTGATTCGAGCATCAAAAAGGTATCAGCTTTATCGCGGGGATGCTGTCCCTGGTTTGTAAGCATTTCAAAAAGTTCATCGACGTTGGTAAGATTGAAATTACCGGCAAGAACCATAGTCCGGGATTTCCAGTTATGTCGTCTCAGAAACGGATGTACATTAGCAATACCGCTTCTTCCTGTCGTGCTGTATCTTAAGTGACCAAGATAAAGTTCACCTGCGAATGACAAGTTTGTTTTTGCAAATTCAGCATCTTCGGCAACTCCTTTGTAAGTTTCCAGTTTTTCATTTACACTCGCAAAAATTTCCTGAATTGCATTTTTTCCCTCCTTTCTATCCCTCCAGATATATTCTTCGCCCGGTGGCATATTCAGTTTCAAAGTAGCTAATCCTGCGCCTTCCTGTCCCCGGTTATGTTGTTTTTCCATTAGCAGATACATTTTCTGTAATCCATACTGCCATGTACCGTATTTTTCCTGATAATAATCCAGCGGCTTTAGAAGCCTGACCATTGCTATTCCACACATATTATTCTTCTTGTAATTTTTTTATAGTTATCTTTTATAGATTTATTCAACAGTTACTGACTTTGCCAGATTTCTTGGCTGATCAACATCACATCCTTTCACTACGGCGATATGGTAAGCAAGCAACTGTAAAGGCACGACAGCAAGTAATGGCGATAAACATTCTTCGGTTTCGGGTATTGAAATAGAAAAATCTGAAAGAGCCTTTACTATTTCGTCACCTTCAGTAACGACAGAGATAATTTTGCCTTTTCGAGCCTTTATTTCCTGGATATTACTGATTACTTTTTCGTATGTCGAAGAATTTGTTGCAATTACAACCACCGGCATTTCCTGACTTATCAGAGCTATAGGTCCGTGTTTCATTTCTGCTGCAGGGTATCCTTCAGCATGGATATAGGAAATTTCTTTCAGTTTTAAAGCGCCTTCCAAAGCCACGGGAAAGTTATATCCACGTCCTAAATAAATAAAATTCTGAGCATAGGTAAATGTTTTAGAAAACTCGGATATAACATCATTTTTCTTCAGAATCGTAGAAATTTTCTCTGGAATCAAATTTAGTTCATTTATCAGTCTGAGATAATGCTGTTCTGATAAGGTTCCTTTCTCTTTGCCTATGAGTAATGCCAGCATAGTGAGAACGGTAACCTGAGCGGTAAATGCTTTGGTAGAAGCAACTCCTATTTCAGGCCCAACGTGAGTGTAGCAACCTGAATGAGTATTTCGGGGTATAGATGAACCCACTACATTACAAATTCCAAAGATAAATGCTCCCTGTTGTTTTGCTAGTTCTACTGCAGCGAGTGTATCGGCAGTTTCACCCGATTGTGAAATTGCAATAACAACATCATCCTTATTAATGACCGGATTTCTGTATCTAAATTCGGATGAATATTCCACCTCTACAGGAATTCGTGCAAATTCTTCAATGGCATACATCCCAATCTGAGCCGAATGCCAGGATGTACCACATGCAGTTATAATAATTCTGCTTGCTTTTAGAAATTTATCTTTATTATCAATAAATCCGGCGAGAGTAATGTTATTTGCTTCCACATTGACTCTCCCTCTCATGCTGTCAGCTAAAGTCAGGGGTTGTTCAAAAATCTCTTTTAACATAAAATGCGGGAAACCACCTTTTTCCAACTGACTTAAGGTCAGTTCCAGTTTATGGATTTCGGGAGTTTTCTCAATATTAGCAATAGTTCGGATTTTCATCGGCTCATTGCGACGCAGAGTAACTATTTCTTCTTCGCCAATATATACTACTTTATCGGTGTATTCAACAATTGGAGTTGCATCAGAAGCAATAAAAAATTCATCAGTGCCAATTCCGATAACCAGCGGACTACCCTTGCGTGCAGCTACAATCATATCCTGGTTAGATTTTTCGATGACTGCAATTGCATATGCACCGACTACTTCGTTGAGTGCAAGCTGAACAGCCGTAGGTAGATCCACCTCGTTGGTTTTTTTCATATATTCAATGAGCTGAACAAGAACTTCTGTATCGGTTTGACTTTTAAATGTAAATCCATGTTCAGTGAGTCCCTGTTTAAGAACTGCATAGTTTTCGATAATTCCGTTATGAATAATTGCAAGTTCTTCGGATTGCGAATAATGAGGATGTGCATTTTTCTGATTAGGTTCACCGTGTGTAGCCCATCTTGTATGAGCGATACCGATGGTTCCTTCGGTGTTTTTTTGTTCGGCAAATTGCTCCAGTTCTGCTACTTTACCTTTTGCTTTGTAAACTTTCAGATTTTCATTATCAATAAGTGCAATACCCGCACTGTCGTAGCCTCTGTATTCAAGTCTGTGTAAACCCTTAATCAATATCGGATAGGCTTGTTTATTGCCCATATAACCCACAATTCCACACATAATTTTTATTTTTTTAGTTCTTTAATCTGTCTAATGCTTTAAGTATATTCTCACGACTACTAAATCCTGTGAATCTCATATATCCTTCACCTTTTGATCCGAAAAGAACGCCTGGTGTTCCCACAATATTTTTTTGGAACAGCAATTCATTAAAATATTTCCAGGAAGACATATTTTCCGGTACCTTGAACCATATATAAGGCGAATTGACCTGTCCAAATACCTCAAACCCGAGTGCAATCAACTCATTTCGTACCAATTGCGTGTTTGTTATATAATAGTTGATAATTTCGTTTACTTCCTGTTTTCCCTTTGGTGAGAAAACAGCTTCGGCTCCACGCTGAACGATATATGAAACGCCGTTGGTATAGTTTGAATTTCTTCGACTCCAGAGGTCAACCAAAGGAACACTTTCTCCAAACTTTGTAAAAACATTTAATTCATGCGGAAATACAGCATATCCGCATCGAAGGCCGGTAAACTCAGCTGTTTTTGAGAATGTTCGCACCTCTATTGCTACTTTTTTTGCTCCTTTAATTTCGTAAATGCTCCGCGGTATATCGTCTTGCTGAATGTACGCTTCATACGCTCCGTCGTACACAATAATACTATGATGATGAATAGCATATTCCACCCACCTTTTCAGTTCAGCGCGATTCATGGCTATACCGGTAGGATTATTTGGATTGCAGATATAAATCACGTCCACCTTTTCCTCAGGTAATTCGGGTATAAAATTATTTTCGGGATTACAAGCCAGATAAACTATATTGCTCCATTTGCTTTCGTCGATAATATTACCTGCCCTGCCGCTCATAATGGTTGCATTTTCATATACAGGATATACAGGTTCGGCAATTGCAATGATATTATCACGGCCAAGTACATGTCCGATATTACCAATAGCCGATTTAGCACCGTCATTGATAAAAATGGTTTCCTTAGCCAGAGAAATGCCAAGGGTTTTATATTCTTTTTGAATTTTTGTGATAAGAAAATCGTAACCCTGAGGAGGGCTGTAACCTCTGAACGAGTTTTCGTGACCAAGCTCGTCGATAGCTTTGTGCATAGCTTTGATCACTTCGGCGGGTAGAGGTCTTGTTACATCACCTGCACCCAACCGGATTATTTCAGCTTTGGGGTGAAGCAGCTTATAGGCGTTAACTTTTTTTTCTATCTCATCGAAGCAATAGATTTGAGGTACTTTCAGATAATTCTCGTTTGCAAGAGCCATTGAGAGATAATTAATTATAAGCCTTTTTCTTCTAAAAAAAGAAAGTGCAAAATTGCGATTTTTTTTTCGATTATTAAAGAAATGTGCAGATAAATATGGTGCAGATTTTCTCTTTTGTTTCTTAAATGTAGAAAAGTTTATTCATTATGCAGAAATCAGACAATGCTATCCTCCATATTGACAATAGTTCTCCCTTTAAGTTGTCCTTTTAAAATTGATCGGATGGCTTCGGCAAGTTGATCGAGATTTATTTCATTGTAAATCTGCATCAGATTTTCCGGTTTCCAGTCGGCAGCCAACCTGTTCCAGAGAAATTCTCTTAAATGCATGGGATAGTTTTGTGCCGAAACGCCAATCAATGAAATTCCCCTTAAAATAAATGGAAAAACAGTCATATTCAAATCGGTAGAAGCCACACTTCCGCAAGTAGTTACAGCGCCCAACGGAGAAAGCGTTTTCAGAATATTTTCGAGATAGGGACCACCTACGGTGTCAATGCCACCTGCATATTTTGCTGACAATACAGGCTTCTTCTCCATATCCAGAAAGTCATTCCGCGAAATGATTTCATCGGCACCCAGATTCTTCAAATAATCATATTCCGCGAGTTTGCCTGATACAGCCACCGTACTGTAACTCAGTTTTGATAAAATACTCAGAGCAACTGATCCGACACCACCCGTAGCTCCGGTTACTATAATTTTTCCCTGCGAAGGTTTTACAAGCTCCGTAAGTCTGGTTACCGAAATCCCTGCGGTAAATCCTGCTGTACCCATTATCATAGCTTCTTTCAACGTCAGATTTTCGGGCAGCATTACGGCCCATTCAGCCGGTACGCGGATATATTCGCCAAAGCCACCGGAGGTGTTCATGCCCAGGTCATAGCCGGTGACAATTACTTTATCACCCGGGTTGAACGCTTTGTTGCCGGATGAAACTACAACGCCGGCAGCGTCAATGCCCGGTGTATGAGGATATTTTCGGGTTACACCTTTATTGCCTGACGCTGAAAGAGCGTCTTTATAATTCAGCGATGAGTAATGAACCCTGATCAGCAGATCGCCGGCAGGCAGCTGGTCGATGTTCTGTTTTTTTATTGACGAAAAATATTTCCCTTCGGTTTCTTCGACTACAAAAGCACGATATGTTATTTGTTCCATATTGTTATCGGGGATTGAATGTGAGAATTTAAACTGAACAAAAAAATTCAATTTAAATAATCTGAGAGTTAACTGATTGTGACTGAACTCTGACTTTTTATAAAAAAAAAGGAAAATTATTTATTCACCTGGGAGGGTGTTTGCTGACTTGCAACTTCGCGCATTGAACACGAACCATTAAAGACAGCATTGGGTTCTACAACCAATGATTTAGTTTTAACATCCCCGCTTATTTCGGCAGTAGCACGAAGCGACAAGGTTTCAGCGATATGGAAATTACCAATCACTTTGCCCAGGATTTCAGCATTTACGCAAGTGATAGATCCTTTCAGGATGCCTCTTTGTCCGATAACGACTTTGCCTTTACATACAATGTCACCTTCGACTTCGCCGTCCAACCGAAAATCAGATTCCGCAGTAATTTTTCCTACAATTTTAGTTCCGAAAGTTAGTACGTTTAGCTGATTTTCATTTACTGTTGCCATATCTCTTGCCATATGTAATTGATAATTAAACCATTATGATTTTACAAAAAATCTTTTAATAATGAATTCAAAAATAGATATTAAAGATGAAATTACAAAATTTTTTTATAACTAATTCTTTCTGAAGTGCGAACAATATATCTACAAGTACAAATACAGCCATCATTCGCAATTTCTTTGAACTTTAAAATTCATTATTCGACCGTAATCGCATCATTATAGAAATTTATCGACGTAAGCAGGATTATTTTATTCAGAAAAGCATTAACTTTGCTTCACATACTACAAAGAATGCAAATCAGACGACTTCATCATCACGAAATCAATTACGACCTTTGGGATAAATGTATAAACAACGCCAAGAACAGCCTTGCTTATGCTTCAACCTGGTATCTGGATATGGTATCGCCCGGATGGGAAGCGTTGGTTGCGGGTAATTATGAATACATTATGCCTTTGCCCGTAAAAAAAAAGTATGTTATAAAATACATTGTACAACCGATATTGACTCAGCAGTTGGGCGTATTCTCCGAAGAAACGATCGACAGTGAAATTGTCAACAGTTTTATACGTGCGATTCCATATTTCAGTTATGAACTAAATCTTAATGAAAGAAATTTCACTCCTAAAGCTGCGATACTACCGAATATAATTGTCGATCTGAATTATCCATATGAATATTTAAAATCAAAGTTTTCAATTAATACAAAAAGAAATATCGTCAAAGCGGAAAGCAATCAGTTACACATTGACCAGAGTTTAAAACCCGATGAATTTATCAGATTATACCTCGAAACAGATAGAAACTTCAAGATCATTCATGCTGATAAAATCAGGAATTTGATTTACAAAGGGTCAGAAAACAACTTGATTTCCATCTGTTGTGTCAGAACTCCTGAAAATGAAGTAGTTTCGGCTGTAGGTTTACTAAAATCCGGTAACCGGATTATTTACCTCCTTCCCTTTTCAAGTGTCAAAGGGAAAGCTCTGTCGGCTATGTTTTTTTTGATAAATGAACTTATTAAAGAACATGCAGGTACTGAAAAAATACTTGATTTCGAAGGTTCTCGGATTGAAGGTCTAAAACGTTTTTACAAGGGCTTTGGTGGTGTGGAACGCTCCTACTACCTGATAAAAAAATGCAGACCAAAGTTTCGCAAATAACATAAATAATCCAATGAGAGTACTTTTTATATCACAATGGTATCCTAACAGATACGACACAATGGCGGGCCTATTTGTTCGAAAGCATGCCGAAGCAGTGTCATTGTATTGTGATGTACGTGTACTCTATGTTCATGCCGACAAAAAAATCAACAGATTCGAAGTTGAGAAAAGAACCGATAACTCATTAACGGAATACATCCTGTATTATCCAGCCGGAAAAAATTTCTTTTTTGGCAAAGCAACTGCCATCATCAATTATTTTATTGCCTACCATAAGGGAATAAAAATGCTCAGTGAGGAAAACTGGAAACCCGACATCATTCAGGCGAATATTTTTACACGTACAGCTTTGGTTGCCTGTCTGATGAAACTAAAATATCGAATACCGTTTGTTGTTATTGAACATTGGACCCGGTATTTCAGGGAAAAAACGTTCAATAATTTTCTTCACAGGCTTATAACCGTTTGGGTTGCCGGGAAAGCAGCTGCAGTACTGCCGGTAACGAAACACTTACAGGAATGGATGCAATATCACGGAATAAAGAACGACAACTATCAGGTAATCAACAATGTCTGTGAAGATAATTTTTTCAGTAAAGCTACAAAACAAGATAATCAGAAAATAAGAATACTGAACGTAACCTGCTTTAACGACAACCATAAGAATATCAGCGGGATACTAAGAGTTATCTGCGAGTTGAGTAAGAAAAGACATGATTTTGAACTGATACTTATCGGTGATGGCGAAGACTTAGAAAGCATGAAAGCGTATGCCAGGGAGCTGAAGATTGAAGCTGATTGTATTCAGTTTACAGGTTTGCTCGAAGGTGAAAAACTGATAGAACAATATCAGCAATGTGATTTTACCGTTCTTTTTTCAAACTTCGAAAATATTCCAGTTGTAATTTCCGAAAGTCTTGCCTGCGGAAAACCGGTAATTTCGACTAATGTAGGTGGAATTAATGAGCACATCACACCGGAAAACGGAATACTTATTCCTGCAAAAGATGAGAAAGCACTTCTTGACTCGATAAGCTGGATGATAGATCATTATAAGCAATATGATGCTAAAAAAATCACGAATGATGCATATGAAAAGTATAGCTACAATGAAGTTGGAAAGAAATTACTGAATATCTATTTGAAAATAGTCGAATAAAATATTATTGCAAGTTATTAATTTCGGTCATCAATTTTGTAACATAATTTTCCCACGTATATTCTTTTACTTTTTCCCTGGCATTTATACAGAGTTGTTGATAATCATTTCGTTGAAATAATAGTTCTATAGTCTCTTTCAAACTATTTACATCAAACTCCTGACAATAAAACCCAAAATCCAATTCCTTTCCGAATTCATTCACAAAGTCGCTGTATGGCGAAACTATTACAGGTGTATAAAAATACATCCCTTCAATAGTTGAAGAATAACCTGCCCAAACCGGTGTGGCATTTATTATCACCCTGGCATTTATCAGTTCATCGTAATATCTTTCATTCTCTTTCTTATTACCTTTATCGAGATAACCATAACATGTTACACCTTCGGGTAATGCTGGAAAGTATTCTTTTCCTATTCCGATAATTACGAGTTCTAATAATGGATATAATGGTTTTAATCTACTATAAGAATCAATTAGAAGTTTAGCTCCTTCAAAGTACTTAATTGAACCAATAAAAAGTAATTTATTCGAAATCTGCTTCCTTTCCAGTATCTCATTTTCATTAATTTCTCTATCAAAGAAAACGTTTATCACATTTTTGCCGAGACAAACTATGTTTGATTTATTATATCGAACTCTCATATCCTCTGCAGCGCTTGAGAATAACGAAATTACCAAATCTGCTCTTTGGATGATTTTTTTTTGTCTTTTAATTGACCATTTTTCAAAAAAATAAGGATTTCTTAGTCGTTTTTCTTTTATCATTGTTTCATAGTCCCAATCACTCAGGAGCACATTGGGCTTTGATGAAAAAGGATTATAGAAACTATATGAAACAAAGAGATTTAAATCAGCATCATTATACTTTCTGTTCTGAAACCAAATTCTTATAAATGTTTCAATGTAGCATATTAATGTACGATCGTACCAATAGATTGTATTTCTGAAAAATTTAGAGATTACCCTGAATAAAACATTGTTCCAGAATTTTTGAAAAAAATGATTTGGCTCAATATTTATTCGAGTAACAATGTATCCTTGTTTCTCTAAGGTCATCGTTAATAAATAAGGGATATTCGACCAGGTGTTCAACAATGAAGAATCCCCAGGTACAAATACATTTATCTTTCTTATTTTATCCATTTTCAACTTCCAAAACTGGATTTTATCTATTTTTTCTAAAAAAATATTCTTTCCACCTCACTTTCAAACACACTTTTTTCATTCAATATCTTTTGACGATAATCACCGAATGCACTTATATGTTGTTCGTAATTTTCAAGCACGTCTATAATCAGATGTTTGATTGTAGCGAGTTCATTTTTCTCCAGTTTATATACATCCGGTATAGCCACATCTTCAATGTATTTGGCCGAACCTTTTGTGCCTGTAATTACACAACAATGGTTTACTGCGGCTTCACGTGGCAATCTGTCCTTGCCGGGATGATTCCCAAAATCGATATACAGTTTTGCCTTTTTCAGAAATCCGTGCAATTCGCTCTTATTCATGTCTTGCAAAGCAACGAATTTGTAGTCGGGAAGCTGATCAATTATTTTTTTCGTAAATTCAAATCCTTTTCGCGGATTATACAGGATGATATTTTCTTTCTTATGCAGATCGGTTAACGAATTGTTGATAAAATCGGTATCGATATAATCGGAAAGTGGCATTGGATCATTAATACCGACAGATAGTAAAAATTGCCTGGCGTATTCTGACTGAAAAACATGCAAATGCCTGTTTTTCACACTTTTCAATTTACTGATGGTCATTTTGCCATATAATGGCTGATGTCTGAGGTATCGCCCGTAAACATACCGAAGAGTGGTATAAATTCCAAAAAATTTTAGTTGACGAAACATTATGTTGTCCAGAAAAAAATTATCAACCGACATCCACCAGAAAATAATCTGGATTTTCTTCAGAGATAAGGCAAATGAAAATATGGCTTCTGGACATACCACAACGTTTTTTTCATCATCAACCGGCTCCGGGGCAACATGAACTAAGTATTTTCCAAAACTTACGGGAATTTCGGCATCCACATATTTTTCATCATCCACATACACGATATATGCATCAATACCTTTGTGTATCAAACAATCCACCAGTTGGTGCGCAAGTTCGGTACCTCCGGTTTCCCTATCGGCCGGACAAATGACATAAATTTTACTATCACTGCTTACTTTTATCATAAAATTCTGCTAAAATTCTTCGCACAGTCAATGGCCTCACGTATTACGTCTTTCATATCCATATAACGATACGTTCCCAAACGCCCTAGGAAAGTTACGTTTTGCAAATCCTGAGCCTCTTTTTGGTAAAGTTCCAGTTTAACCAGATCCTCACTGAGACGTTTTGGATAATAAGGCATATCGCCTGGCATTGTTTCTTTGCTGAACTCCTTAAAATACACGGTTTTCCTGTGGTTTTCCCACTGAGTAAAGTGCTTATGTTCGTGAATTCGCGTATAAGGAACTTCCTCGTCGGCATAATTTATCACAGCATTGCCCTGAAAATCGCCCTCACAGACATTCTTTTCAAAACTTACTGTTCGATAAGACAACCTGCCATATTTATAAGCGAAAAATTCGTCGATGGGTCCGGTATAAAACACATGATTGTAACCGCTCAAGTCCATTTTAGGCGAAAATTTAGCATTCAATTGAACTTTAATATTTGTTCTGTCGAGCATTCTGTTGACGATTTCCGTATAACCTTCGGCCGGAATACCCTGAAATTGGTCGTCATAGTAATTGTCATCATAATTGAACCGAACCGGAAGCCGTTTCAGAATGCTTGCAGGCAACATATCGGGTTCACAACCCCATTGTTTTTTCGTATATCCGTAGAAAAATGCTTCGTAAAGTTCGCGTCCGATGAATTTCAACGCCTGCTCTTCGAAATTCCGGGGATTTTCAATCGACTTGTCGGCTTTATGTTCAATGTAATTCCGGGCTTCCTGCGGATTCATCGCTTTGCCTGCAAACTGATTGATAGTATGCAGATTAACAGGAATAGAATAAACTTTTCCTTTAGATACGGTTTTCACCCGGTTTATAAACGGCTTCATATCGCAAAACCGGCAGATGTACTCCCAAACCTCTTTATCGTCGGTATGAAAAATATGAGGGCCATAGCGGTGTATCATCACATCTGTTTCCGCGTCACGTTCGGTGTAGCAATTGCCTCCGACATGCGAGCGTTCATCCATCACGATGATTTCGTTATCAGTATCGCGGCTCAGTTGTTCAGCTACAACCGCTCCTGAAAATCCGGCTCCTACAATCAGGTATCTCATTTGTCCTGCGAATTATTCTTGGTAAAAATATTTCTTGCTACGCTAACTGCAAATTTTGGATTAAAATATTTCTTCTCAAAGATAGAAAGATTATTTTTCCTTATCAAATAATACATATAAACCGTCACAAAGCTTTCAATAATGATGGTATTCCAGGCTGTACCCACGAAACCGTAAAATTTACTCATCAGGATGTTGAGTAAAAGACCAATAATACTGGCTGTGGCTGTGGCTTTGAAAAATGTTTTGTCCATATTCAAATTC